>Ga0335083_10000335_pt1 | contig 73803 bp, 83 predicted proteins | sample Lox_Sample_42_FD_206716 | JGI IMG/M metagenome (GOLD analysis project Ga0335083, IMG submission 206716) | Soil microbial communities from Loxahatchee National Wildlife Refuge, Florida, United States - Lox_Sample_4.2 | ecosystem: Environmental > Terrestrial > Soil > Wetlands | place: USA...
GTCGGCTTGACCTGAGCCGGTTCGCTGGCAGAGCATTGGAAGGGTGGCGGGCGACTACACGAACTTCTGGCTGGCCTGCGCGACCGCCGGGCCGGTGCTGCTGATTCCGACCTACGACATGATTCGCCGGCGGCAACAGGGGCCGGAGGTGCCGGAACGCCTCGGTGTCACCGAAGGATCGGTGGCGTTCCTCGGAGCGGGGACGATCCTGGCTCTGGTGATGCTCTCCGGCGGCACCCCGGTTCACGGCTCCAGGTTCGGCCGCGTGATCGAGATCGTGCTCATCGGCGCGCCGGTGGTCTCGCTCGCCGTCGCTGCTCTACGCGGTCATCGCACAAAAGCCCGATCGGAGTAAGAATCACGGAGATGAGGCGCTGCCGCGCATGTGGGGGAGGGGTGCAGGACGAGTTCCGCTTCTGCCCGCACTGCGGCAAGCCGCAGCGGACGAAGATCGTCGAGTACTTCCGCGGCCATCCGGACGTCGGCGACGGCGGCCTTCGTGTCTCCGTCTACCTGACCGAGCCGAAGCACGCGCGCCTCAGCGTCTGGCGCGGCGAGGAGGCGCAGGCAGCGATCTCGCTCGAACCGGAGGAGTCGGGCCGCCTCGGCCGCTTCCTGCTTTCGGCGGGCCGGCACCGGCACGCCGGCCTGGTCTCGCGGGTCCTCTCGCGGCTCTAGGCTCTCCGCCATGACGCTCGAGCTCGCGACCGCGGGAGAGTCGCACGGACCGGCGCTCGTCGCGATCGTCGCGGGCCTGCCGGCCGGCCTCGTTCTCGACAGGGCGGCGATCGACGCCGACCTCCGGCGCCGCCAGCATGGCTACGGCCGCTCGCCGCGCCAGCAGATCGAGGCCGATGAGGTCGACGTCCTGGCGGGCCTCCGCCACGGCCGCACGCTCGGCACACCGCTCGCGCTCGTGGTCCGCAACCGCGACCACAAGAACTGGACGTGGGGGATGAGCCCGTGGCCGCCTGACGGGGAGCCCGAAGGGAAGGGGACGAAGCCCGTCACGCTCCCGCGGCCCGGCCACGCCGATCTCGCCGGAGCCCAGAAGCACGGGCTGGCGGACGTTCGCGACGCGCTCGAGCGGGCATCGGCGCGGCACACGGCGGTCCACGTCGCCGCCGGCGCCGTGGCGAAGGCGCTCCTGCGGGAGATCGGGATCGAGGTGGCCGGGCAGGCGCTGCCCGAGGCGGGCGCAGATCCCGCTGCCGTCGACGAGGCGCGGAAGGATCGCGACACGCTCGGCGGGCGCGTCGAGGTCCGGGCACGCGGAGTTCCCCCCGGCCTCGGCTCGTATGCGCGGCGGGAGGACCGGCTCGACGCACGCCTTGCGGCGGCGGTCATGGGGATCCAGGCCGTGAAGGGCGTCGAGATCGGCGACGGGCTCGCGCTCACCGGTCTGCGCGGTTCCGAGGCGCACGACGAGATCGTCCGCGACGAGCGCGGGTTGCACCGCGAGACGAACCGCGCGGGCGGCATCGAGGGCGGGGTCTCGAACGGGGAGGAGCTCGTCGTGCGCGCTGCGATGAAGCCGCTGCCGACGCTCATGCGTCCTCTCCGCTCCGTCGACCTCGAGACGGGCGAGGCTGCGGAGGCGCTCGTCGAGAGGAGCGACGTCTCGGCTGTCGAGGCGCTTGCGGTCGTCGCGGAGGCGGCGGTCGCGTGGGAGCTCGCGCGCGCGGCGCGCGAGAAGTTCGGCGGCGACGCGCTCGGCGACTTCGTCGGTGCCTGGCGGGCGTATCTGGAGCGGATCGACTGGACGGCGCGCTAGACAAGCACGTCGTCCTCGTCGGCTTCATGGGGGCGAGGAAGACGACTCTGGGAAGCGACGCCGCGCGCGTGCTCGCCCGTCCGTTCGTCGACGTCGACGAGGCGATTGCCGACGAGTACGGCCCGATCCCGGAGCTCTTCGAAACGCAGGGCGAGGCGGTGTTCCGCGAGGTCGAGGCGCGGTTCGTGCGGGAGGCGCTGGGACGGCCGGAGCCGACGGTGATCGCCGTCGGCGGCGGAGCGGTCGAGACCGCCGGCCTGCTGCACTACGAGCGGGCGACGATCGTCCATCTCCCCGTCGACGTCGAGACGGCGTGGCGGCGGGTCCGGCGGAGCAACCGGCCGCTTGCGCAGGACGAGACCGAGTTCCGGCGCCGCTTCGAGCTGCGTGCTCCGCTCTACGCCGAGGTCGCCGACGCGACGGCGCGCGACCTGGACGACGTCGTCCTCGCCGCCGCGGGAGTGCACGTCGAGCGTGGCGCGCTGCAACGGCTCGGCGAGCTCGTGCCCGGCGACGGCGCAGTTGCGCTCGTGTCGGATCCGCACGTCGCCGGCATCCACGGCATGGACGCGCAGCTCGCGCTCGGGCCGCGCCTTGCGGAGACGCATGAGCTGCCTGCGGGCGAGGAGGCGAAGTCGCTGGCGGCTATCGACCGGCTCTGGCAGGACCTGCGGCTCGACCGGACGGGGACGATCGCCGCGCTCGGCGGCGGCTGCACGACCGACGCGGCGGGGTTCGCAGCGGCGACGTACCTCCGGGGCGTGGCCTGGACGCCCGTGCCGACGAGCCTCGTCGCCCAGGTGGACGCGGCAATCGGCGGCAAGACCGCCATCGACCTCCCGCAGGGCAAGAATCTCGTCGGCGCCTTCCACTGGCCGGGCCGGACCGTCGTGGATACTGCGCTGCTCGACACGCTGCCCGAGCCGCAGCGGCTCGAGGGCATGGCGGAGGTCGTCAAGGCGGGCCTGCTTGCGGACGAGGCGTTCTGGGAGCTGGCGGACGACGAGCTCGTTCGCCGCTCGGTCGCGTACAAGGCTGCGATCTGCCTCCGCGATCCACATGAGCGCGGCGAGCGGGCGGTGTTGAACCTCGGCCATACGTTCGCGCACGCGCTCGAGGCTGCGGCCGGCTACGAGGGGCTGACGCACGGACGAGCGGTCGCGCTCGGCCTGCTCGCCGCGCTGCGCCTTTCCGGCCGCGACACGCAGGTCGTGGAGGAGGTGCTGCGCCCCGAGCCGGCGCGGGTCGACCGCGACCGGGCCTGGCGGGCCATGGCGCGCGACAAGAAGGCGCGCGGCGGCGAGCCGCGCTTCGTGCTCCTCGGAGGGAATGGGCCCGAGCGGGGCGTCGTCCTCCCCGAGGCGGACGTGCGCCGGGAACTCGATAGGTTGATCGCATGAGGGTCCTCGTCCTCAACGGCGTCAACCTGGACATCCTCGGCCGGCGTGACCCGAAGCTCTACGGAGGCCTCAGCATCGCCGAGCTCGAGAGCCGCATCTACGAGTGGGCGCGGGAGCTCGAGCTGACGGTCCAGTGCCGCCAGACGAACGACGAGGGCGAGTTCGTCAAGTGGTGCCACGACGCATACGACACGGTCGATGCGATCGTCGTCAACCCCGGCGCGTGGACGCACTACGCGTGGGCGATCCACGACGCACTCGAGCCGCTCAGCATCCCGATCGTCGAGGTGCACCTGTCCGACGTCGACGGTCGAGAGGAGTGGAGGCGCACGTCGGTCGTCTCGGACCTCGTCGCCTCGCGTTTCGTCGGCCACGGTCCCGACGGATACAAGATGGCGCTCCACTACTTGAAGGAGGCTGCGTGAGCTCGAGGATCGAACGGCTGCGGGAGCTCCTCGAAGAGCCGCTCCTCATCACGAACCCGGTCAACGTCCTCTATCTGACCGGACTCGACAGCTCGAACGCGGCGCTCCTCGTCGAGCCCGGCCGGACTCGCCTCTTCACCGACTTCCGCTACATCGAAGCTGCGCAGGCCGTCGACGGCGTCGAGACGGTGCAGACGAAGCGGTCGTTGATCACCTGGCTCGCCGAAGAGCTGAACGGGCGGTACGGGTTCGAGGCCAACGTCCTTCCGTGGTCGTTCGCCGAGGAGCTGCGAGCAGGCGGGCTCGAGCTCGTGCCGCGCAAGGGGCTCGTCGAGCGGCTCCGCGTGGTCAAGGACGAGGGAGAACTCGAGAGCTTTCGGCGCGCCTGTGCCGTCACCGACCGGATGTTCGAGCGGCTCGTCAGCGACGTGCCGTTCGTCGGCCGCCCCGAGCGCGACGTCGCGTGGGACATCACGCAGCTCTACCACGAGGAGGGAGCGGGCGGAGAGGCGTTCGAGGCGATCGTCGGCTCCGGCCCGACGGGAGCGCGGCCGCATGCGCGTGCCGGCGACCGCGTCATCGAGCCCGGCGAGCTCGTCGTGATCGACACCGGCTGCATCGTCGACGGGTACGCCTCCGACTACACGCGGACGCTCGCCACCGGCGACCTGGATGGAGAGATGCGGGAGGCGTACGACGTCGTCCTCGCTGCGCAACAGGCGGGGCTCGAGGCGATCCGGGCCGGCGCGACCGGCGTCGGCGTCGACGCGGCTGCCCGCGACGTGATCGAGAGCAGCGACTTCGCGGGCACGTTCGGCCACGGGCTCGGTCACGGGCTCGGGCTCGACGTCCACGAGGCGCCCCGGCTCTCGACCGAGAGCTCCGACACGCTTGCGGCGGGAAACGTCGTCACCGTCGAGCCGGGGGTCTATCTCGGGGGCCGCTTCGGCATCCGGATCGAGGACGACGTGATCGTGACCGAGGACGGGATCGAGAATCCCGTCCGGTTCACGAAGGAGCTGCTCACGGTCCGGTAGCTACCATCGGGCGCCGTGGCCGAGACGGTCGACACGAACAGCTTCAAGAACGGGATGCACATCGAGCTCGACGGCAGGGTCTGGCGCATCGTCGAGTTCCAGCACGTGAAGCCCGGCAAGGGCGGCGCGTTCGTCCGCACGAAGCTGAAGAGCCTCGACGCGGGCGCCGTCGTCGATCGCACCTTCCGCGCCGGCGAGAAGTTCCCGCGCGTGCACACCGAGACGAAGAGCGTCCAGTACCTCTACGACGACGGCTCCGACGTGCACTTCATGGACGCGGAGACGTACGAGCAGTTCGCGCTGCCGCACGCCGAGCTCACCGACGAGCTGCCCTACATGCAGCCGAACGCCTCCGTGCAGGTGCTGAGCGTGAACGGGAAGCCGTCGAGCCTGCAGCTGCCGGCGTCGGTCGAGCTCGTGGTCGTCGAGACCGAGCCGGGCGTCAAGGGGGACACGGTCTCGAACGTGACGAAGCCCGCGAAACTCGAGACGGGCGCCGTCGTGAGCGTCCCGCTCTTCGTCAACGTGGGCGACCGGCTCAAGGTCGATCCGCGAGAAGGCCGCTACATCTCGCGCGCTTAGGGCCACGAGCGGCCGCGATAGGCTCCGCGCCGTGCCCTCCTTGGCCGACACGACTATCCGCCTGCTCGGGCAGGAGCCGCTTGCAGGCCGGGTGCCCACGGCCGAACAGCTCCGGCTCGCCGAGATCCTCGACCGCGCCGGCTTCGCGTATCTCGAGGTCTCGGGCGGCGGCTGCTTCGACACAGCGGTCAGGCGCGGCGTCGAGAGCCCGTGGGAACGGATCCGCGCGCTCAAGGCGCGCGTCAAGACGCCGCTCGGGCTCGCGCTGCGAGGCCGCTTCCTCGTCGGCTCGCGGCCGGTCGACGCCGATTTCGCCCGCCGCTTCGTCGCCTCGGCGGCCGCGAACGGCATCGACGTCTTCCGGCTCCACGACCCACTCAACGACGTCTCGAACCTGCGCGAGGCCGCCGAGGCGATCGTCGCCGCCGACCGCGACTTCGAGGCCGGCCTCGTCTACAGCCCGGGACGCACGGGCGAGATCGAGACGCTGATCGAGCGTGCGCGGATGCTGCCCGAGCTCGGGGCGGTGCGCGTCCTGCTCCACGACCCGACCGGCTCGCTGCAGCCGCACACCGCGGAGGCGCTCGTCCACGCGTTGAGCGAGGCGAGCGGCCTGCCCGTGGGGATCTACGCGCAGGGAGCCGGGGGCAGCGCTCTCGCCGCCGCGCTCGCCGCCTCTCGCGCGGGCGCGCAGCTCATCGCCTGCGCGATCTACCCGCTCGCGCTGACCCTTCACCGGGTCTCCGGGGAGGCGCTGGCGGAGGCGCTCACGGGCATCGGGCTCGATCCCGGCGTGGACGTCGACGCGCTGTGGGAAGCGACGGACATCCTCGACGAGCACATCGGCGACGAGCTCGTGACGCCGCTCATGCCGCGCATCGCAGTGCTCGCGGCGCGCCACGACCTGCCGGCCAGCGTCGTCGGCGGGATCGATCAGTCCCTGCAGGCGGAAGGCGCGGGCGACAGGCTCGACGAGGTGCTCGAGGAGCTGGACCGGATCCGGGCCGAGACTGGCTGGCCGCCGCTCGCGTCGCCGATCGGCCAGGTGCTCGCGACGCAGGCGATCATCAACGTCCTCTCGGCGAGCCGCTACCTCGTCGTGGTGGACGAGGTGCGCAGTCTCGTCACCGGCGCCTTCGGCGCGCCGCCTGCGCCGATCGATCCGGCGCTCGAGCGCGTCGTCCAGCTCACGCACGACCCGGAGAGCGAGGAGGACATCACGCCGCCGCTCGACGAGGTACGCGAACGTGCCGGCGATGTCGCAACGAGCGAGGAGGAGCTCCTCCTGCTCGGCCTCTTCGGCGAGGACGCCGAGCGGCTGCTCCGCGGAATCCGCGGCCGCGGCCGGCGGGACGACGAGCTCGCGGGGGTTGGGGAGAACCGTGCCCAGCGCGTCCAGGAGATCGTGCGGATCGTGCAGGAGTCGGGCATCGGCGAGGTCACGATCGAGGAGGACGGGATGCGCATCTCCGTCCGCTCGACGCCGGACCTCCCCGTCGACACGGGTGGGCCGGGCGATGCGCCGCTCGCGGTGCACGAGCCGGAGCTGCCCGCTGCGAGCGCCGTCAGCGGCACGCTCGTACGCGTCGAATCGCCGATGGTCGGGACGTTCTACCGTGCCTCGCAGCCCGGAGCGCCGCCGTTCGTCGAGGTGGGCGATGTGGTGGCGCCGGGACAGACGCTCTGCATCCTCGAGGCCATGAAGCTCATGAACGAGGTGAAGGCGGAGGTCGAGGGAGTCGTCCGCGGGGTGCACGCCGGCAACGCGGAGCCCGTCGAGTTCGGCCAGCTGCTCTTCGAGCTCGAGCCGCTCGTCGGCCGGCCCGCGCTCTGAGGTGTCACTCACCGAGATAGCTCCGGGCCTCCGCCGGTGGACGGCGCCGTTCACGGCGGGTGAGCCCTGCCCGGCGGGATCGCGGCGTTCGAGAACGCGCGGCCGGGAGAGGTCGTCTACGGCCGCCGAGACAGGGCGCGCTCGCCGTCGGCGACGTCCTGCTGGGTGGCGGTGTGAAGCCGCACGCAACGGACGGGCCCGCGCCCTCGCGGCTGTGGCGGCCTAGTCGAGCCAGCCGGCGTAGCGGGTGTGCGTCGGCGGCTCCCAGCCGTCGTACGCCTCGCGAGGATCCGTCGTCGTCCGCGCCGGCGCGGCGCCGTGCTTCGCCGCCACGGGATCGGCCACGTACTCGGTCCGGTCGTCCTGGCGCGCGCCGACCGCGACGACGACGATCGGGCCGCCGACGATCACATGGGCGACGCCGGGCGGGCAGTGGAAGTAGTCCCACTGTCGCAGTGGGTGCTCCTCACCCTCGACGACGAGGGTTCCCGAGCCGCGGACGATGAGGAATCCCTCCTGATCCCACTCGCGGTGGTAGCAGGCCATCGGCTCGCCCGGCCCCAGCACCTCGATCCCGATGCCGAGCTGCTCGAAGCGGGTGTCGCCGGCGAAGTTCGTGATCCGGGCGTCGCCGGTCCGGTCCCAGCGCACGTCACGGGCGTTGACGACGAACCAGCCGTCGCCCTGGCACACCAGCCCGTGCTCGGTCGCCTCGAGCTGGGCCTCGGGGACGTCCATGACCGGACCATAGACTCTGGCCGTGTTCGAACGTGTCCTCGTGGCCAACCGCGGCGAGATCGCCGTCCGTGTGATCCGGGCGTTGCACGAGCTCGGCATCGAGGCGGTCGCCGTCTACTCGACGGCGGACGAGCACTCGCTCCACGTTCGGCTCGCCGACCGCGCGGTGCGGATCGGCCCGCCGGCCGCCGCGGAGAGCTACCTCAGCATCCCGGCCATCGTCGCCGCCGCCGAGACGACCGGCTGCGAGGCCGTCCATCCCGGCTACGGCTTCCTGTCCGAGAACGCCGACTTCGTCCGCGCGTGCGAGGACAACGACCTCGTCTTCATCGGTCCTTCCGCGGAGGTGATGGAGCGGATGGGCGACAAGGCGCGCGCGAAGGCCGAGATGCGCGCGGCCGGCGTGCCGCTGGTGCCGGGCACCGAGGGCGTGGCCGGCCTGGAGGACGCGCAGGCCGCAGCCGAGGAGCTCGGCTTCCCCGTGCTGCTGAAGGCCGCGGCCGGCGGCGGCGGCAAGGGCATGCGGGCCGTGGCGGATCCCGGCCAGCTCCGGGAGGCCTACGAGCGCGCCTCCGCCGAGGCGCGGGCCGCGTTCGGGAACGGCTCCCTCTACGTCGAGAAGGTGATCACGCCGGCACGCCACGTCGAGATCCAGGTGCTCTGCGACCACCACGGCCACTTCCTCACCTGCGGCGAGCGCGAGTGCTCGGTGCAGCGGCGCCACCAGAAGCTGATCGAGGAGTCGCCGTCGCCGGCTCTCGACGACGAGCTGCGCGAGGAGATGGAGGCCGCCGCCGAGCGCGCATGCCGTCACATCGGGTATCGGAACGCCGGGACGATCGAGTTTCTCGTCGGGCCGGACGGCTCGTTCTCCTTCATCGAGATGAACACGCGGCTGCAGGTCGAGCATCCGGTCACGGAGCTCGTGATCGGGATCGACCTCGTGCGGGAGCAGGTGCGCATCGCAGCGGGCGACGCGCTTGCGCACGGCGGCCGCGCCGGCCCGCGCAAGGGCCACGCGATCGAGCTGCGGATCAACGCCGAGGATCCCGCCCGCGGCTTCGCGCCGGCTCCCGGCTTGATCGAGCGTTTCCGGCCACCGCTCGGTCCCGGTGTCCGCGTCGACACGTTCGTCGAGGAGGGCACGACGATCACCCCGTACTACGACTCGCTGATCGCGAAGCTCATCGTCGTCGACGGGAGCCGTCGCCTTGCGATCGAGCGGGCCCGGCGCGCGCTGCGCGAGTTCGAGATCGCGGGCGTGCCCACGACTCGGGATGTCCTGTACGAGATCCTCGACAGCGACGAGTTCCGCAGCGGCGAGTACTCCACGTCCTTCCTCGAGGAGGCCGGCGCGCGGCTGCCGGCGCTGGCCGGCTCTTGAGCCGGATCCTCGTGCAGGAGGGCGGTGGCTCGGTGCGCGTGAGCGAGGCGGCCCTGGCCGAGATCGTGCGACGCGCCGTCGCGTCGGTCGACGGCGCCCGGCTGCGCAAGGGGCGCCGGCGGCTCGGGGTCGAGCTCGAAGGCGGCCGCGCCCGGGCGGAGCTGCAGCTCGCCGTGGCATACGGTCGTGTCCTGCACGAGGTGTCGGCCGCCGTGCAGGAGCAGGTCGCCGAGGCGCTGGAGCGGATGTTCGACGTCGAGGTCGAGAAGGTCGACGTGACGGTGGAGCAGCTCGACCGTGCCCGGTAACACCGTCAGCCGCCGCGAAGCGCGACGCGCGGCCGTCTTCATGCTCTTCCAGTGGGACGTCACCGGCCGACCGCTCGGCTCGCTCTACGAAGGCGATGTCGACGGCTACACGCGGCAGCTCGCCGGCGCCGTGACCGAGCACGCGGTCGAGCTCGACGCGCGGATCACGTCGGCGTCCGACGACTGGACGGCGGACCGCCTCGGTGCGGTCGAGCGCAACGTCCTCCGCGTCGCGCTCGAGGAGCTCGACGAGGGGGAGGTGCCGGTCGAGGTCGTCCTCGACGAGGCGGTGACACTTGCGAAGCGCTATGCATCCGAGGATGCTGCGAGGCTGGTGAACGGGATCCTGGGGAAGCTCGTGAGAGAGGGACAACAGACCGCGTGAGCGCCGACGAGTCGTTGACGCGGGCCGAGGAGCTGCTCGCGCGGGTCGAGGCTGCGCGTGCAGAGCTCGAGCAGCTTTCGGAAGGCGAGGGCGGATCGCCCGAGCGTGCGATCGAACTACTCGGCGAGCTGTCCGAGCTCGCGAAAGCCGTCGAGGAGGAGCTGACCCGCGCGCAGCGGGCGGCCGAGGCCGATGCATAGTCCTGAGGAGCTGAAGGCGCTCGTCGAGGAGACGCTCGAGCGGCTCGACCTCTGGCCGGAGCTGCACGGCCAGGCGACGTCCGTGCGCTACGCGCTCGAGGTAGGCGGCAAGCGGGTGCGTCCGGTGATCGCGCTCGCGGTCGGAGAGGCCCTCGACGCACCCGTCGACCAGGTCATGCCGGCCGCGCTCGCGATCGAGCTCGTCCACACGTTCTCGCTCGTCCACGACGACCTGCCGGCGATGGACGACGACGAGGAGCGGCGCGGCCGTCCGTCGACGTGGAAGAAGTTCGGGGAAGGCGTCGGCGTCCTCGCAGGCGACGCGCTCCTCGCCGAGGCGTTCAGGCTCGCGGCTCGCTACGAGTCGTCGGCGGTCGCGCGGGAGCTCGCCGAGGCGACGCTCGGGATGATCGGCGGCCAGTACCTCGACACGATGGTCGAGGGCTACGACCTCGCCGCGGTGCACCGGCTGAAGACGGGGCGGCTCTTCTACGCCTCGGTGACGCTGGCGCTCTGGGCGGCCGAGGTGCCCGAGGAGGAGCAGGCGCCGTGGCGGGCGTTCGCGGAGGAGCTCGGCCTCCTGTTCCAGATCGTCGACGACATCCTCGATGCGGACGGCTACGTGCGCGAGCACGGCGCCCAGGGCGCGCGGCGCTTCGCGGACGAGGCGGCGGACCGATCGCGAGGGCGGCTCGACGAGGTGGATGCGGACACGTCCGTCCTCCGCGACATCGTCGACGGTCTCGCCGTGCGCACGGCGTGACTCTCCCGTCCGGCGAGCAGTTCGAGCTCGCGGCCGGGCCGCACCGCGTGGTCGTGGTCGAGGTCGGCGGTGGGATCCGCGAGTGGGACGGTGTCCTCCTCGGTTACGGCGCAGACGAGATGTGCAGCTCCGGGCGCGCGCAGGTGCTCGCCCCGTGGCCGAACCGGCTGGCCGGGGGCCGCTACGCGTGGGATGGCGAGGAGTTGCAGCTGCCGGTCAACGAGGTGTCGACCGGCAGCGCGATCCACGGTCTCGTGCGCTGGGGGAGCTGGCGCGCTGTCGAGCGCGAGCCGGCTCGCGTTCTGCTCGAGCACGTCCTCCGGCCGCAGCCGGGCTATCCGTTCGCAGTGCGCCTGCGCGTCGAGTACCGGCTCGCCGAGCAGGGACTGACCGTGCGCACCGAGGCGGAGAACGTCGGCGACCGCGCCTGTCCGTTCGGCGCCGGGCATCACCCGTACGTCCTCGCGCCCGGCGGCCGGGTCGACGACCTCCTCTTCGAGGGGCAGCGCATCGGCGAGCGACGGCTCGACGAGACGCGGCACGAGCCCGGCGGTTGGCGCATCGAGGTGGGGGAGGTGACCGTGTGGGCGGATGAGGCGTGGCCGTGGCTCCAGGTGTTCACGGGCGACCTGCCCGACGTCGGCCGCCGAGGGCTGGCCGTCGAGCCGATGACGTGCCCGCCACAGGCGTTCCGGACCGGCGAGGGGGTGATCCGCCTCGACCCGGGCGAGCGCTGGAGCGGCGAGTGGGGAATCGAGACGGCTTGACGAGAGGCTGGTACCCCGAGGAGCGTGCTCTCGCCGGGTCGGAGCATCTCGAGGCGGAGTACGTGGCCGGCTACGAGGTGAAGGCCGCACTCGATCTCGACGCTGCGCTCGAGCTCCTTGGTCGCCACGGGCTCGGCCCGGACACGACGCTCGTCGATCTCGGTTGCGGGACCGGTCTGCTCGCGGCGGCGGCCAGTGCCCGGGCCCGGCGTGTCGTCGGCGTCGACCCGTCGCCCGCCATGCTCGAAGCTGCGCGGCGCCGCAGCGAAGCGGTCGCGTGGGTCGAGGCGGGCTTCCTGACGTACGAACACGTAGGAGAGCCGCCCCAGCTCGTCCACTCTCGCCACGCCCTCCACCACCTCCCCGATTTCTGGAAAGGGCTCGCGCTGGCCCGAATCCACGATCTGCTCGCGCTCGGCGGAACGCTCGTCCTCCGCGATCTCGTCTACGACTTCGAGCCGGCCGAGGGCAACCGAAGCATCGAGGAGTGGCTCGCCGGCGCCGCGCCGACTCCTGCGGAGGGCTGGACGCGCCGCGAGCTCGAGACCCACGTGCGGAGCGAGCACTCGACGTTCGCCTGGCTGCTCGAAACGCTGCTCGAGCACGCCGGGTTCGAGATCGTCGAGTGCGACGTTCGTGGTGGGATCTATGCGACGTACGTCTGCGCGAGCCGGTGAAGAAGCGCCTCGACGTCCTCCTCGTAGAGCGCGGCCTGGCGGAGTCGCGGGCGCAGGCGCAGGCGCTCGTACTCGCCGGTCTCGTGCCGGGTTTCACGAAGCCCGGCCAGCAGGTGGAGGAGGACGCCGAGGTCGCGGTCGACCGGCCGCCGCCGTACGTCTCGCGTGGCGGCGAGAAGCTTGCGCACGGTCTCGACGTGCTCGGCGTCGACCCGGCAGGCCTCGACTGCATCGACGTGGGCGCCTCGACGGGCGGCTTCACCGACGTCCTCCTGCAGCGCGGCGCGGCGCGCGTGATCGGACTCGACGTCGGCTACGGCCAGCTGCATCCCCGGCTCCGCGCCGACCCGCGGGTGACCGTGCTCGAGCGGACGAACGCGCGGACGCTGACCGAGCTGCCGTTCACGCCGCAGCTCGCCGTCTGCGACGTCTCCTTCATCTCGGTGCGCCTCGCGTTGCCGCCGGTGCTCCGGCTCTGCTCGCCGGACTGGCAGGCGGTCGTGCTCGTGAAGCCGCAGTTCGAGGCGGGGCGCGCGGACGTCGGCAAGGGAGGCGTCGTGCGCGACCCCGCGGTGCGCGGGCGCGTCGTGCGCGAGGTGGCAGACGCCGCGCTGTCGTGGGAGGCGAGCGTCCGCGGCGTCGTAGACTCGGGGCTCCCCGGGCCGAAGGGGAACCGGGAGATCTTCCTTCACGTCGTGCATTCCCAGCAGCCCACGCTTCCCGATGACCTCGACGAGCGGATCGAGCACGCACTCGCCGGTTGAGGCGGCCGCGGTCGTCGCGCACGGCCGCATCGACGTGCGCGATGCGGTCGAGCGGGTCCGCGCAGTGGCCGCGCGGGCTGGGGTGCAGCTCGTGGACGAGCCCGAGCATGCGCAGCTCGCGGTGGCGGTCGGCGGCGACGGCACGATCCTCCGCACGCTCGCGCGGCTGCTGGGGACGGGGATCCCGGTGATCGGCATCAACTTCGGGCGAGTGGGCTTCCTCGCCTCCATCACGCCGGAGCGTCTCGAGGACGATCTCGTGCGCGTCTTCGGCGGCGAGTACCGCACCATCGAGCAGCCCACGCTGGCGGCGCAGCTCGACGGCAAGAGGGTCGTCGCGGTGAACGACGTCGTCGCCACGAGCTCGACGCTCGGCCGGATGATCGAGCTCGGCTGGTCGATCGCAGGCGAGGACCTCGGCGTCGTGTCGTGCGACGGGATGATCTGCTCGACGCCGTCGGGCTCGACGGCATACAACCTCTCGAACGGCGGTCCCGTCCTCGTCCGGGGGCTCGACGCGATGGCGATCACGTTCATCGCGCCACACTCGCTGCGCGCGCGGCCGCTCGTGGTGCCGCGAGGCGCGGAGCTGACCGTGCGGAACGCGACTCCCGACGTCGGTGCGGCCGTTCTCGCCGATGGGCACGGGAGCGGCGACCTCGCGCCCGAGCGCACGCTCTCGATCCGGCTCGGCGAGCAGCGGAGCCTGCTCGCGACCCTGCCCGAGACGACGTTCTTCGGCCGCTACCGCGAGACCTTCACGGCCTGAAGCGCTCTGTCCGGAAGTGCGAATGGGCGGCGTCGGCCCGCGGGTCTACGATCGCTGCGTGCTCCGGCGCCTCCGCATCGAGAACCTCGTGCTCATCCGCGAGGCCGAGCTCGAGCTCGCACCCGGTCTGAACGCCATCACGGGAGAGACGGGCGCCGGCAAGACGATCCTCGCCCAGGCGCTCGGGCTCCTGCTCGGCGCGAAGGGTGACGACTCCTACGTCGGCGCCGCCGGCGGCGAGGCGTACGTCGAGGCGGAGCTCGACCTCCCCGACGACCTCGAGGAGCTCGCCGACCTGCGACCGGAGGACGAGGACGTGCTGGTCGTCTCGCGGCGCGTCTTCGGCGACGGCCGCACGAGGGCCTATGCCTGGGGAAGAGCGGCGGCCCGCGAGGACGTCGCCGCCGCCGTGGAGCACGTGGTCGCGATGTCCGGCCAGTTCGAGCAGCGCCGGCTCGCGCGGCCGTCCTACCAGCTCGAGGTGCTCGACCGCTTCGCCGGGGACGAGCAGCTCTCGCGGCGGGCGGCGGCGCGAACGGCGTGGCGCGACCTGCAAGCTGCGCAGCGGCGCCACGACGAGCTGACCGCGAACGCTGTGCTCGCGGAGGCGCGACTTGCCGAGTTGCGCGCGCTTGCCGAGGACACCGACGGCATGGAGCCCGGTGAGGAGGAGCGGCTTCGGGCCGAACGCGAGCGGCACCGGCACGTTGCCGAGCTCGCCTCGGCAGCTGCCGAGGCCGCCGCAGCGGTTGCTCCGGACGACGGCGAGGGAGCCACCGGCCTCGTTGCGCTCGCCGAACGCTCGGTCGCGCCGCTGGAGCGCCTCGCCCCCGAGCTGCAGCGCGCCGGCGACGAACTGCGGGACGTCGAGCTTCGGCTGCGCGAGACCGCGTCCGACCTCCATGCCTTCGTCGCCTCGCTCGAGTCGGAGCCGGGGCGTCTGGAGCAGCTCGAAGGGGAGCTCGACCGGATAGCCGACGTGAAGCGCCGCTTCCGCTGCTCGACCTACGACGAGCTCCTCGCGCGGCGTGACGAGGCGCGGGCCGAGCTCGCGGCGCTCGAAGAGGGCTCCGATCCGGCCGAGATCGCCGCGCGCGAGCTCGCGGAGGCCGAGGAGCGGGTCCGGATGCTCGCTCTGGAGCTGCGAGCCGAGCGGAACGCTGCGGCGCCTGCGTTCGCGGATGCGGTCGCCGCGGAGCTGCGCGGCGTGGGCATGGGTGAAGGCGAGTTCGTCTGCGAGCTCCGCGAGCGTGCCGAGCCCGGCGCCACGGGGATGGACGAGGCCGTCTTCCTGGTCCGGCCGAATGCAGGCCTCCCGTTCGCCCCGGTTGCGGAGACCGCCTCGGGCGGCGAGCTCTCGCGGATCGCGCTCGCGATCGCGGCTGTCGCCGGAGGGGACACGCTCGTCTTCGACGAGATCGACGCGGGCATCGGCGGCGAGACCGCACACGCCGCCGGCGGACTGCTTCGGCGTCTGGCCGAGCACGCTCAGGTCGTCACGATCACGCATCTGCCCCAGATCGCCGCGCTTGCCGACCGCCACTTCCGGGTCGAGAAGACTCCAGGAGACCCGACACACACCCGAATCGAGCAGCTCGGCGAGGACGAGCGGAGAGCAGAGCTCGAGCGCATGCTCGGCGGACAGGAGTTCCTTGCCGCTGTACGAAGCTAGGCGGACGCTGCCGGCTCCCGTCGAGGACGTGTGGGCGGTGCTCGCGGATCCGGCTCGTTGGCCCGAGTGGTTTCCCGGCCTCGTCGGCGCGGAACCGACCGTCCGGCGAGCGCTCGCGCCCGGTGCGCTCTGGCAGCTCGAGGGAACGGAGCGGCCGAGCTTCCGGCACCGGCCGCAGCTGGGCGGGACGCTGCTCTTCCTCGACGTGGTGCCGCTGCGGCGCGTCACGTTTCAGATGACGGGCGAGCGGGCGGAGGTCGAGCTCGCCCTCGAGCGCGTGGAGGAGGACGAGCAGACCGCGGCGCGGCTGGCGGTGGAGACGCCGAGGTTCGGCGGCATCGGCCGGGCGTTCCCCTCGGAGGCACTCGCGGGCCTCGCCGCGCTCGTGCGGCCGGCTGCCGAGTAGGCGCCCGCCGCTGAGGCTGCTACCCTGAAATCCCGTGAGCGCACGGGCCCCGAAGTACGTCTTCGTCACCGGGGGAGTCGTCTCCGCGCTCGGGAAGGGAATCGTCGCCGCCTCGCTCGGACGCCTGCTCAAGGCGCGCGGGCTCCGCGTCCAGCTCCAGAAGTTCGATCCGTATCTGAACGTCGACCCGGGGACGATGAGCCCGTTCCAGCACGGCGAGGTCTTCGTCACGGAGGACGGGGCCGAGACCGACCTCGACATCGGTCACTACGAGCGCTTCGTCGACGAGAACTTCCTGCGCAGCGCGAGCCACAGCGCCGGCGCGATCTGGGACACCGTCCTGCGCAAGGAGCGCAAGGGCGATTTCCTCGGTGCGACGGTGCAGGTGATCCCGCACATCACGAACGAGATCAAGGCGCGGATCCGCCGCGCCGCCGAGGCGAGCCCGACGGACGTCGTCATCTCGGAGATCGGCGGCACCGTCGGCGACATCGAGTCGCAGCCGTTCCTCGAGGCGATCCGCCAGTTCCGGCGGGAGGTCGGCCCCGAGAACGTCGTCTACGTCCACGTGACGCTGGTGCCGTTCATCGAAGCCGCCGGCGAGCTGAAGACGAAGCCGACGCAGCATTCCGTCAACGAGCTGCGCCGGATCGGCATCCATCCCGATGTCGTCGTCTGCCGCTCGCACGAGGAGCTCTCGCGCGAGATCCGGGACAAGATCGCGCTCTTCGCGGACGTCGATCCCGCGGCGGTGGTCGCTAGCCCGGACGTGCCGGATGTGTACGAGGTGCCGCGCGTGCTCGAGCGCGAGGGGCTCGACCGTCTCGTCGGCGAGCGGCTGGGCCTCGACCTCGGTCGGCCGGACCTGTCCGACTGGGACGAACTGCTCGAGCGCGTCCACAGCCGGCGCGACGTCGTCGAGATCGCGCTCGTCGGCAAGTACGTGAAGCTCCAGGACGCCTATCTGTCCGTCCACGAGGCGCTCAAGCACGCCGGGCTCGAGCACGGCTGCGCGGTCCGGGTGCGCTGGGTCGACGCCGAGGACATGTCCTACGACGAGGCGGCGGAGCTGCTCGAGGACGTCGACGGCGTGCTCGTGCCCGGCGGCTTCGGCTCGCGCGGCTGGGAGGGGAAGATCCTCGCCTGCCGCGTCGCACGCGAGCGGCGCATTCCGTACCTCGGCATCTGCCTCGGCATGCACGTCGCCGTCTCGGAGTTCGCGCGCCATGTCGTCGGCCTCGAGGGTGCGAACTCGACGGAGATGGATCCCGAGACGCCGTACCCCGTCATCGATCTCCTCCCGGAGCAGAAGGGGATCGAGGATCTCGGCGGCACGATGCGCCTCGGAGCGCAGGCGGTCGAGGTCGCGGAAGGAACGCACGCTCGAGAGCTGTACGGCGAAGCCACGATCCACGAGCGGCACCGGCATCGCTACGAGCTCAACAACGCGTACCGGGAGCGGCTCGTCGAAGGCGGCCTCGTCGTGAGCGGGACGTTCCAGGAAGGCCGGCTCGTCGAGATCGTCGAGCTCCAGGATCATCCGTGGTTCGTCGCGAGCCAGTTCCACCCGGAGTTCAAGTCCCGGCCGACGCGGGCGGCGCCGCTCTTCCGCGGCTTCGTCGGCGCTGCGCTCGACCGTGCGGGGACGCGGACCGGCGAGCACGTCGCCGTCTAGACAGGCTGCGGCCGTAGGATCGCCGCGTGTCCGAGCCAGTAGATCTCTTCCTCGAGCTCGCTGCGATTCCGAGCCCGTCCGGCGAGGAACGCGGTGTGGCCGACGTCGTGCTGCGCTATCTCGGTGGGCTCGGGCTCGAGCCGGACGAGGATTCCTGCGGGCCGCGCATCGGCTCGACGGCAGGCAACGTGTACGCGCGGCTCGAGCCGACCGCGGAGGGGACGCCGCTCTTCCTCTGCGCGCACATGGACACGGTGCCGCCGGACGGGGACCTCGACCCCGTCGTCGCAGAGGGCGTCGTCCGGAACGCAGGCGACACGATTCTCGGCGGCGACAACAAGGCGGCGGTCACGGCGATGCTCGAGGGCGTGCGGCGGGTGCTCGCCGAGGGGATGCCACATGCAGGCATCGAGCTTGTGTTCACGCCGCAGGAGGAGGTGGGCCTCGTCGGCGCGAAGGCCTTCGACCACGACCGCCTCCAGGCGCGGGTCGGCTACGTCTACGACCAGGAAGGTGCAGTCGGTGAGGTCGTCCTCGGGGCGCCGTGGTCACGCGCGCTCGAGGTTCGATTCCACGGCCATTCCGCGCACGCCGGGATGGCGCCGGAGGAGGGGCGTTCGGCGATCCTGGCGGCCTCGAAGGCGATCGCGGACCTTCGTCTCGGCCGCGTCGACGAGCTGACCACCGCGAACGTCGGGACGATAACGGGCGGCACGGCCGGGAATGTCGTCCCCGAGTGGTGCACGTTCCAGGCCGAGGCACGCTCCCACGACGAGGCGAAGCTCGCCGAGGTCGTGCAGGAGATGCTCGATGCGTTCTCCTTCGCAGCGACGGAGACGGAATGCGACGTCGAGACGACGATGCGCAAAAGCTACGACGGCTACCGGCTGAAGCGGGACGAGCCGGCGGTCGCGCTCGCTGCCGAGGCGTTCGCGCGCTGCGGGTTCGAGCCGCGCTACGGGTTGTCCGGAGGCGGTGCCGACGCGAACGTCTTCAACCAGCACGGTCGCCGCTGCGTGAACCTCTCGCACGGGGTGTTCGGCTTCCACACGCCCCACGAACACTTCTCGGTCGCGGATCTCGAGGCGATGGTCGGCGTCACCGTCGCGCTCGTGGAAGCCGCGCGGGCGTGAGCCTCGAGCCGGATTCCGCGCGGCGCGTGTACGAGGGTCGGCTGCTCGGGCTGACGGTCGAGCAATGGGGCGAACACGAGCTTGAGATCGTCGAGCATCCGGGCGCGGTTGCTGTCGTGGCGGTGGACGGCGACGGATATCTGGCGCTCGTGCGGCAGTTGCGCGAGCCGACGCGGAAGCATCTGCTCGAGCTGCCGGCCGGGACGGCGGAGCCGGGCGAGGAGCCGCTCGAGACGGCGCGGCGGGAGCTGCAGGAGGAGTGCGGGCTGACCGGCGGCGAGTGGCGCGAGCTCGCGGCGTTCTGGACGACGCCGGGCTTCTGCCGGGAGCGGATGCACGTGTTTGCGGCGGAGGGCGTCGAGTGGGGCGCGGCTGCTCCGGCGGAGGATGAGGAGATCGAGCTCGTCCGCTGGCGCGTCGCGGAAATCGGCGAACGGCTGCACGAGATCGAGGACGCGAAGACGCTCGCCGGCTTGCTGCTCTACCTCCGGACGAGCTCGCCCGGCGTCGAGCCGGTTTAGGCGGGTTCCGCGGTCCCCCACCCAAGGGTGGGGAGCTGACCCTCCGCCCTCGTCACCGACGCTACCGCTGGAATCGTGTCGAAGGTGTGCCGGTGGGTTGCGGATGGCCGCCAAGTTCCTCGCGGCTTCGTGGCGCGACGCCGGCGAGATAGTGTCTCCGGGCCTTGCGCATCGGCGTTCCCAAGGAGATCAAGACCGACGAGTACCGTGTGGCGCTCACCCCTGCAGGGGCCCGGGAGCTGATCCAGCGCGGCCACGAGGTGATCGTCGAAACGACGGCGGGTGAGGGCAGCGCGTTCCCCGACGAGCAGTACGAGCGAGCAGGTGCCGGCATCGTCTCGGTGGACGAAACGTGGAGCCGGGCCGACCTCCTCCTCAAGGTCAAGGAGCCGATCGAGCCGGAGTACGCGCGACTGCGCGAAGGGCTGGTGCTCTTCACGTATCTGCATATCGCCGCCGACGAGCCGCTCACGCGGGCGCTCGCCGACAGCGGGATTGCGGCCGTCGCGTACGAGACCGTCGAGACCGACGACCACCGGTTGCCGCTGCTCGCCCCGATGAGCGAGATCGCGGGGAGGCTCGCGCCGCAGGCCGCAGCGCACTTCCTCGAGAAGCCGCTCGGCGGTCGCGGGGTCCTGCTCGCGGGAACGCCGGGCGTCCAACCCGGCCATGTCGTCGTCCTCGGCGGCGGGATCGTCGGCTACAACGCCGCGATCATCGCTCTCGGCCTGGGCGCCCGCGTCACACTGCTGGAACGGTCGATCGACCGGATGCGGCACCTCGACGAGATCCTCTCCGGCCGCGTCAGCCTGCTGATGTCGTCGAGCCTCGAGATCGAGCAGACGATCGCGCATGCCGACGTCGTCATCGGTGCCATCCTCATCCCCGGGGCCCGCGCGCCGAAGCTCATCAGCCGCGCGATGCTCTCGGAGATGCAGCCCGGCGCCGTCATCGTCGACGTCGCGATCGACCAGGGCGGCTGCATCGAGACGGCGCGGCCCACGACCCACTCGGATCCGGTCTACGAGGTGGACGGGATCGTCCACTACTGCGTCGCGAACATGCCCGGCGGCGTGCCGGTGACCTCCACGAAGTCGCTCACGAACGCGACGTTGCCGTATGTCGAGGCGATCGCCGACCGCGGGCTCGCCGAGGCGGTGGCGAGCGATCCGTCGCTCGGGCGCGGCGTCAACGTCCTCGACGGCAAGATCACGCACGAGGCGGTCGCAGAAGCGCACGGACTCGAGTACACGCCGCTCGCCGACGTGCTGCCGCTCGCGCCCGTCTAGCGAGTCGCCTAGCTCTGCGTCGGACCGCTCGGCTTACGCGACGGCGTGAACCTGACCACGATCCAGGTCACGCCGGCCGCGACCCCGACAATCAAGAGGACGTACGCGACGAAAGCGATGAGGCTGAGAACGGCCGACACGGGCTACCTAGAATAGCCCGGTGCCCAGGGCCTGTGTCATCGTGCTCGATGCCGTCGGTGCCGGCGAGCTGCCGGACGCCGGACAGTACGGCGACGAAGGCTCCGACACACTCGGGAACGTCGCGCGAGCAGTCGGCGGCCTCGACCTGCCGAGCCTCGAGGCGCTCGGCCTCGGGAACGTGGAGCCGCTCGAGGGGTGTCCGCCGCAGCCGGGTGCGCCCGCGGTTGCAGGACGGCTCTTCGAGCGCTCGAAGGGCAAGGACACGACGACCGGACACTGGGAGCTCATGGGCGTCGTCACGGGGCAGGCCTTTCCGACGTATCCGCACGGCTTCCCGCACGACGTGATCGACCCGTTCATGCACCGCACCGGCCGGGGCGTGCTCGGGAACAAGGCGGCTTCGGGGACGGAGATCATCCAGGAGCTGGGGGAGGAGCATCAGCGAACCGGGAAGTGGATCGTCTACACGTCGGCGGACTCGGTCTTCCAGATCGCCGCGCACGAAGACACCGTTCCGCTGGAGGAGCTGTACGACGCCTGCCGTGCGGCGCGCGAGATCCTGACCGGGAAACATGCTGTCGGCCGCGTCATCGCCAGGCCCTTCACCGGAGAGCCGGGGAACTATGTCCGCACGCCGGACCGGCACGACTTCTCGCTCGAGCCGCGTCGGCCGAATTACCTCACGCTCGTCCGCGAGGCCGGCAAGAAGGTGTACGGCGTCGGCAAGATCGGCGACATCTTCGCCGGTTGGGACATCGACGAGTCGCTGCCGACGAAGTCGAACATCGAGGGGATCCAACAGACCGAGCGGTTGCTGCGCGAAATCGACGAAGGGTTCGTCTTCGTCAACCTCGTGGAGACGGACATGCTCTGGGGCCACCGCAACGATCCCGTCAACTTCCACCGGTGCCTGCAGGACTTCGACTACCGGCTTCCCGACCTTCTCGACGCGCTCCGATCCGGCGATCTCCTCGTGATCACGTCGGATCACGGCTGTGATCCGACCACGCCGTCGACGGACCACTCTCGCGAGCACGCGCTCTTGCTCGCCTACGTCGAGGGGCGAAATGCAGCCGGCCGTATCCACGAGGGCGAGTTCGCGGACGTGGGCGCAACCGTGAACGCGTGGCTCGGCGGCAAGGCGCCGTCGCGCGGGATCCCCGGGCAGCCGGTCGTAACGCCGTAGGCGCTCGGCGCGGCTCCACCACACGATTACGCTGGCCGCATGCCGGAGTTGCCGGAGGTCGAAAGCGTCCGCAGGCAGCTCGAGCCCGTGCTCGTCGGCCGGCGCTTCGAGCGGGTGAGCATCGACGACGCGCGACTCGTCCGTCCTTACGACCCCGCCGAGGTGGCGGCCGAGCTGCAGGGAGAGCGCGTCGCCGCCGTCGAGCGACGCGGCAAGTATCTCGTTGTTCGGTTCGAGAGCGGTCGAGTTCTCCTGGTTCACCTCCGGATGACGGGAAGCCTGCTGCGCCTGCCACACGGATCGCTCCCGGACGATCCGCATCGGCGCGCTGTTGTCAATCTAGACGACGAGTCGGACGTCGCCTACCGAGACGTTCGACGCTTCGGAACCTGGCTGCTGCTCGAGCCCGGTGAGGCGGAGCCGTACCTCGGCGCGCGCGTCGGTGACGAGCCGCTCGACATGCGCTTCACCGCCGCCCGGCTCGGCGAGCGGCTCGCCGGCCGCCGCACGTCCCTGAAGGCCGCCCTCCTCGACCAGCGTACGCTCGCGGGACTGGGCAACATCTACGCCGACGAGGCTCTCTGGCGCGCGCGGCTCAACCCGCTGCGACCCGCGGCCGGCCTCGATCGCGCGGAGCTCCGGCGACTGCACCGCGGGATCCGGGGGGCACTCGAGCACGGTCTCGCACGGCAGGGATCGACGCTGCGTGACTATCGGCTACCGGACGGGAGCGCAGGCTCGATGCAGAACGAGTTCCGCGTCTACGGGCGCCGCGACGAGCCGTGCGACCGCTGTGGGACGCCGATCACCCGGACGCAGGTCGCAGGACGGACGACCTGGTTCTGCCCGACCTGCCAGCCCGCCGTGCCGATTCAGGCCGCGAGGAGCTCGTCGAGGCGACCGTCCCGGTCGAGTCGCCAGAGCTCGGTGTAGCCGCCGATCGGCCGGTCGTCGATGAGGATCTGCGGCACCGTCCAGCCGCCTGTGGCCTCGAACACGGCCTGCCGAGAGGCGGTCGTCGTCCAGTGAGATCTCCTCATAGGAGAGCTCGCGCGACTGGAGGAGCGTCTTCGCGCGCACGCAGTAGCCACACCAGCGCGTCGTATAGATCCGAATGCGTGGCATTGCCACTTACAACGACGAAAGCTGCGCAAGTGTTCCTGCCCGGCGCCGTCCCTAGACTGCACGGGGCATGGCCGGACGGGCGTACAGCACGGAAGCCGTCGTGCTCCGGTCGATCCGGCTCGGAGAAGCCGACCGCGTCCTGCACCTCTACACCGAGGCACACGGCCGGGTCGGCGCAGTGGCGAAGGGCGTGCGGAAGACGAACTCGCGCTTCGGCGCACGACTCGAGCCGCTCTCGCACGTCGAGCTCGTCCTGCATCGCGGCCGCGGCGAGCTCCAGACGGTGACGGCGGCGCAGCTCGTCCGCTCGCACCGGGAAGCGCGCGAGGACTACTACCGCTTCTCGGTCGCGATGATCGGGGCGGAGGCGATGCTGCGGCTGTTCAGCGAGGAGGAGGCGAACGCGCGGGCGTTCACCGCGCTGACACGCTTCCTCGACCTCGTCGACGTCACGCCTCACGCGGCCGAGCGGCCGACTCTCGACCCGCTCGGGCTTGCGTTCCAGCTGAAGCTGCTCTGGCTGGCGGGCTATCTGCCGCACGTCTCGGCATGTGCCGAGTGCGGCGCCGAGGGGGAGCCCCTCGTCGGCTACTCCACGCGCGCAGGAGGAGCGGTCTGCGCGCGGTGTGCGCCCGCAACCGAGACGCTCTCGCTCGCCCCCGACGGAATCGCCGCGATCGAGGCGCTCCTCGCCCGGCCGCTCGCCGACGCCCCGGGGCTCGGCCTGTCGGAACGCACGCAGCGCGATGCTCTGCGTGTGGTCACCGCCTCGTACGAGTACCACGGCGGCTTCCGGCTGCGAACGCTGAGCCGCAGCGCGTGATCAGCCGGCGTAGCTGAAGGGCTCGAAGTTCAGGGTGCCCTGCTCGCAGACGCTCGTCGGCGGCTTGATCGGGGCTTCGGTCACCCCGCCGCCCTCGGCGTTCAGCTGGAAGGTGTGCGCCTGCGGTTGGCAGGTTCCCGATTGCGAGTCCCCCTGGCCTGCGACGTCCGGTGAGAACCGTGCCTGAGCCGTGGCGGAAGCTCCCGGCGGGAGCACGATCCGGCGCCCGCTCTTCTCGACGGGCTTGACGTGAGTCGGAAGCGCGGTGCCGCTCGCGCCGAGGAGGGTTCCGTCCGGGGCGCCGTGGAGGGAGCACGCACTCTGGGACGAGTTCCTCACGTCGAGCGTGTACGCGATCTGTCCGGCGCCGGCGCTGTTGGGGATCAGGACGAACGTGGCGGCGAGCTCAGTCCCCGAGCAGGGCTTGCCCGAGGTCGCCGACTGGGTCGTGGTCACCCTCTGGGTCGTCGTGACGGTCTGCGTGTGCTCGACCGTCACGGTCTTCGTTGCGCCGCCGAGGCAGCCGGCCGCGGTCAACCCGACTGCGGCGAAGACCAGTCCCGTTGCAGCGCGTCGTCCAACCACTCGCGAACTCCGCCGATCGGAAGGCGCTCCTGCGCAAGGGTGTCCCGGTCCCGGACGGTCACGGTCTCGTCCTCGAGCGTCTGATCGTCGACGGTGAAAGCCCACGGCGTCCCTATTTCGTCCTGGCGGCGGTAACGCCTGCCGATCTGGCCGCTGTCGTCGTGCTCGACGACGTGGTGACGGCGCAGTTCCTCGTAGAGCGCGCGTGCCCGTGTCGCCATCCCCTCGTCACGCGGGACGAGGGGGAGGATCGCCGCCTTCACGGGTGAGACCTCGGGGTGGAGGCGGAGGACCACGCGCTCGCGGTCGCCGACGACCTCCTCGTGGTACGCGTCGCAGAGGAGCGCGACGAAGATCCTCTCGATGCTCACCGCCGGCTCGATCACGTGCGGCGTGTAGCGGTTGCCGTCGGGGTCCATCCATTCGAGCTTCGTGCCCGAGTGCTCCGTGTGTTGCGTGAGGTCGTAGTCGCCCCGGTTGGCGACTCCTTCGAGCTCCTGCCAGCCGATCGGATAGAGGTACTCGATGTCGCTCGTCGCGATCGAGTAGTGCGAACGCTCATCCGCCGAGTGCTCCCGCAGGCGGAGGTTGCTCTCGCTGAGGCCGAGGCCGCGGTGCCAGGCGAGCCGCTGGTCGAGCCAGTACTCGAACCACTCCGCCGCGTCGGCCGGCGGGACGAAGAACTCCATCTCCATCTGCTCGAACTCACGGACGCGGAAGAGGAAATTGCCCGGCGTGATCTCGTTGCGGAAGGACTTGCCGACCTGCGCGATCCCGAACGGCGGCTTGCGGCGGGCGAGCTGGGCGACGTTCTTGAAGTTGATGAAGATCCCCTGCGCAGTCTCCGGGCGGAGGAACGCGGCGGAGCTCTCGTCCTGGAGTGCGCCGACGTGCGTCTCGAACATGAGGTTGAACTGCCGCGGCTCGGTGAGGTCGCAGTCGGGCGTCTCGCCGGGTCGCTTGCTCGGCTTGCGTCCGCAGCGCGCGAGCTCGAGCTGGTCGGCGCGAAAGCGGAGCTTGCACGTGCGGCAGTCGATCAGCGGGTCCGTGAACCCGGCGACGTGGCCCGACGCCTCCCACACGCGTGGGTTGAGGATGATCGCGGAGTCGAGGGCGACGATGTCGTCGCGCTCCTGCACCATCGCGCGGAACCAGAGCGAGCGGATGTTGTTCTTCGTGAGGACGCCGTAGTGGCCGTAGTCGTACGTCGAGCCGAGCCCGCCGTAGATCTCCGAGGACGGGAAGACGAACCCGCGGCGGCGGCAGAGGGAGACGATCGTGTCCATCGTCACCGGTTGCGCTGTCTCGCCCATGGGCGGAGGTTACCCGGGCGGTTCGCGGGGTCCTGGCACGAAGTCTCGACGCCGGCGCCAACGGCGCTGGCGTAATCTGGCTTCCCCGGGCGGGCGGGGGTTTGGGATGGACGGAGAGACAGCAGCACGCGCCCGGTTACGCTGACCGCCGATGCCGAACCCGCCGGTCGAGCTCCACGTCGTCTCCGACGCCACCGGCGAGACCGCGGCGCGCCTCGTCCAGGCGCTCGAGGCGCAGTTCCCGGAGCAGGAGTTCGTCGAGATCCGCCATCCCAGGGTCGAGTCGGAGGACGACCTCCAGCTCGCCGTCAACCGGATGCGCGGTCGGCCGGCTGTCGTCGTCTACACGATCGTCCAGCCCGAGCTCCGCCAGGCGATGCGCACGCTGTGCCGGCGGGCGCGCCTCCACTACTGCGATCTGCTCGGCCAGCCGATCGACGCCGTCGCGCGTGTTTCCGGCCAGGCGGCGAAGATGACCCCGGGCTCGCGGCCACCGCTCAACTCCGCCTATTTCAAACGAATGGAGGCGATCGAGTTCGCCGTCCGCTACGACGACGGCGTCGCGCACGGCCTCCACGATGCGGACGTGGTCCTCGTCGGCGTCTCGCGCACCTCGAAGACTCCGCTCTCGATCTACCTCGGTTACCTCGGCCACAAGGCCGCCAACGTGCCCGTCGTGAAGGGAATCGCCCCGCCTCCCGAGCTCTTCGAGGTCGATCAGGCCCGGGTAGTCGGCCTCACGATCGATCCGAACAGGCTTGTCGAGATCCGCCGCGCGCGCGTTCGCGCGATGGGTGCGCCGGGCCGGAACCGCCAGTACGCCGAGCTGGCCGAGATCTACGAGGAGCTCGAGGAGGCGGCCAAGCTCCATCGCCGCCTCGGCTGCCCCGTGATCGACATCTCGGAGCTGTCGATCGAGGAGACCGCCCATCGCATCCTCCGTGTCGTCGAAGAGCGCGCAGGCGAGGCAAACGCGCAGACGGCGCGGTGACCACCGAGGGAACCAACTCCGCGCGGAGACCGAAGCCGCGGATCCCGCTGTGGCGCTGGGCGCTCTGGTGGGTCGCCCTGCTCGTGGGGGACTTCGTCTTCTACGTCCTCCTGACCCCGATCTGGATCGGGCTGCGCATGCTCGCGTGGGTCGCGGAGTTCCGGGCGAGGCGCCGCTGACAGGGCGAGCTGCCTGCATATGACAACATCTGCGGCCCCATGACCCGCTACATCTACGACTTCGCGGAGCCCTCGGAGGGGGGTCGGGACCTCCTCGGCGGCAAGGGGGTCGGGCTCGCGGAGATGACGCAGCTCGGCATCCCGGTTCCGGCCGGATTCACGATCACGACCGACGCGTGCCGTGCCTTCATGGCCTCCGAAGGCGACGTCGAGGGCCTCGACGCTGAGGTCGCCGAGCACATCGCGCGGCTCGAGGAACAGACGGGGAAGCGCTTCGGCGACGCCGCGGATCCACTGCTCGTCTCCGTCCGCTCGGGCGCGGCGATCTCGATGCCGGGGATGATGGACACGATCCTCAACGTCGGGCTCGACGACGAGGCCGTCGCCGGCCTTGCGCGGACCACGGGCAACGAGGAGTTCGCGCACGACTGCTACCGGCGGCTGATCCAGATGTTCGGCGAGACCGTCGACGACATCCCGCACGAGCGCTTCAGCGTCGACGACTCCGTCGAGCGGGCACGGGAGGTCTACGAGCGCGAGACCGGTCACGGCTTTCCGCAGGGCGCACGCGAGCAGCTGCGCCGGGCGATCGTCGCCGTCTTCGAGTCGTGGAATTCGGCGCGAGCCGGGGTCTACCGGCGCATGTACGGCATCCCCGACGACCTCGGCACCGCGGTCAACGTCGTGCAGATGGTGTTCGGGAACAAGGGCGACGACTCGGCGACCGGCGTCTGCTTCACGCGCGACCCCTCGACCGGCGAGCAGGGCGTCTACGGCGAGTACCTCTTCAACGCGCAGGGCGAGGACGTCGTGGCCGGGGTTCGCACGCCGCAGCCGCTCGCGGAGCTGCGGGAGCGTATGCCCGAGGCGTACGACCAGCTCCTCGAGACGATGGGCGCGCTCGAGCGCCACTACCGCGACATGCAGGACATCGAGTTCACCGTCGAGCAGGGGCGTCTCTACCTCCTGCAGACGCGCACCGCGAAGCGGACGGCGGCGGCCGCAATCAAATGCGCGGTCGACATGACGGGCGAGGGAATGATCGAACGGGAGGAGGCGGTCACGCGGATCGACCCCGCCCAGCTCGACCAGCTCCTCCACCCACGCCTCGACCCCGACGCCGAGTTCGAGGTCTCGGCGCAGGGCCTGAACGCGTCGCCCGGCGCGGCGTGCGGGAAGATCGTGCTGGATGCGGAGAGCGCCGAGGAGCGCGGCAGGGCCGGAGAGTCGGTGATCCTCGTCCGCTGGGAGACGACGCCCGACGACATCCACGGCCTCATCCAGGCGAAAGGCGTGCTCACGGCGCACGGCGGCATGACCTCGCACGCGGCCGTCGTCGCTCGCGGGATGGGGAAGCCGTGCGTCGCCGGATGTGACGGCCTCGACATCGACACCGGAGCGAAGACCCTCCGCATCGGCGGTCACCAGCTCCGCGAGGGCGACGTGATCACGATCGACGGCGGCACCGGCCGCGTCATCGTCGGTGAGGTGCCGCTCGTGCCGCCTGCGATCAACGAGGACTTCGAGACGATCCTCGAGTGGGCCGACTCGCTGCGCCGTCTCAAGGTGCGCGCGAACGCCGACAACGCCGACGACGCGGCGAAGGCACGCGAGTTCGGGGCGCAGGGAATCGGGCTCTGCCGGACCGAGCACATGTTCTTCGGCGAGGAGCGCCTCCCCGTCGTGCAGGAGATGATCCTCGCGCGCGACGAGGCAGGGCGCCGCGACGCTCTCGACCGGCTGCTCCCGTTCCAGCAGTCCGACTTCGACGCGATCTTCGAGGCGATGGCCGGGCTGCCGGTGACGATCCGGCTGCTCGATCCGCCGCTCCACGAGTTTCTGCCGCCGCTCGAGGAGGCCCGGGACTCGCGCATGCGGCAGCGCATCCGCGCGCTCTCCGAGTCGAATCCGATGCTGGGCACCCGCGGCTGCCGGCTCGGCATCCAGTGGCCGGAGATCTACGAGATGCAGGTGCGGGCGATCGCGCGGGCTGCGAAGGCGGTGCAGGAGCGGAGCGGCAACGCGCCGCTCGTCGAGATCATGCACCCGCTCGTCGGCTTCCGCGAGGAGCTGCGCCGGCTGCGCGAGCTGACCCAGCGTGTGATGGAGGAAGAGGCGCCGGGGCTCGACTATCTCTGCGGAACGATGATCGAGCTGCCGCGGGCGGCGCTGCGTGCGGACGAGATCGCCGAGGTGGCCGACTTCTTCTCCTTCGGCACGAACGACCTGACGCAGACGACGCTCGGGATGTCCCGGGACGACGCGGAGGGGAAGTTCCTCACCTTCTACCTCGAGGACGGCGTGCTCGAGCGGAACCCGTTCGAGGTCCTCGACCAGGACGGCGTCGGCGATCTCATGCGGATCGCCGTCGAGCGGGGGAGAGCAACGAAGCCGGACCTCAAGCTCGGCATCTGCGGCGAGCACGGCGGCGAGCCGTCGTCGGTCGAGTTCTGCCACCGCATCGGGCTCGACTACGTGAGCTGCTCCCCGTACCGCGTCCCGCTCGCCCGGCTCGCGGCTGCGCAGGCGGCGCTGAAGGAGTCGCACCGGGCCGAGTACGTTCAGGCCGGCGGCTAGGCGTAGCCACGCACGCGGAAGTACGCGATCGCGACGCTGACGCCGCCGACCACTAGCAGCCCCAACGCGCCGCCGAGCCCGAGCTGCCCGTATTGGGCACGCCCGCGGTTCCCCCAGTGGCCGTAGGCGAGCATGACGAGGATGCCGCCTATCAGGCCGCCGATGTGCCCGCCCCAGGAGATGCCCGGAATCGCGAACGAGATGACGAGGTTGATCGCGATCAACGACATCGCCTGGCCCGCGAGGCGCCCGGTCACTTGCCACTCGAGAATCAGCATCGCGCCGAGGATCCCGAAGATCGCACCCGACGCGCCGAGGATCGGCGACTGCGGCGCCTGTAGGAGCGCTACCGCGGAGCCCGCCAGGCCTGAGACGAAGTAGAGCCCGAGGTAGCGGACGGTCCCGAGGTACTGCTCGACCGGCCTTCCGATCACCCAGAGGGCGAACATGTTGAACGCGATGTGGGTCACGTTCTCGTGCAGGAACATCGAGGTGACGAGGCGCCACCAGTCGCCGCGAGCGACCCACGGCCCGAAGAGCACCGCGCGGGTGTAGAGGGAGCCTGGCTGGCCGACGCTCGATCCCGGACTGAACAGGTCGTTCGCCTGGGATGCACCGATCAGGTAGGTCACGACGTTGAGGGCGATGAGCGTGTAGGTCACCGGTGCGCGGTTCGTCGCCAGCGCGACACCGGGTGCGCGGCGCACCGGTTTGGGCTTGAGCCGCGTCGTCGAAGCCCGCCGACCGCCCGCGTGGTCGGGGCAGCGGATGCCGACGGGCGCGAACGTCGCGCAATCGGCGCAGATCGGCCGGCCGCACTCGGAGCAGGAGAGGCCCGTCTCGCGGTCGGGATGCCGGTAGCAGTAGCGAGTCTCGGCCGTCGACATCCGGACTAGCCTAGTCCGGCCGATGCGGATCCACGTGGCCTTCACACCGGGCGAGCTGACGCCCGCTCCCGTCGGGATCGTCGTCGACGTCCTCCGCGCGACGTCGACGATCAGCCAGGCGCTCGCGTCCGGCTACCGGCGTGTCCTCTGCTGCGGGGAGATCGACGAGGCGCGGACGCTCGCCGAGAGCGAGGGGCCGGCGAAGCTCGCCGGCGAACGGCGACTCGAGCACATCGAGGGCTTCGATTTCGGCAACTCTCCCGCCGAGGTCGACGGCGAGCCGGCGGCCGAGACGCTCATCCTCAGCACGACGAACGGGACGCGGCTCCTCGTCGCCGCCGCGGAGCGCTTCGAGCGCGTCTACGTCGGCTCGCTCCTCAACGTCGACGCCGTCGCCGCGGCGGCGCGCGAGAGCGGGGAGGACGTCGCGGTCCTCTGCGCCGGTGTGCTCGGCGAGCTCGCTCTCGACGATGCGTACTGCGCCGGACGCATCGCCGAGGCGCTCGGCGGCGAGCCGGAGGACTCGGCCCGCGCCGCGATCCTGCTCGCGCGCAGCTTCCCGAACGCCGTCGAGGGGCTCGGCGCGAGCCGCAGCGCCGCGAATCTGCGCCGGCACGGCCTCGAGGCCGACGTCGAGCGGTGCGCGCGGGAGAACGCCCTCGACGTCGTCCCGCGCTATGTCCGCCGCGTCGGCCCCGCGGCCGAGGTGACGCTCTAGGCCGTCGCGCGGACCGCGACCTCGTGCTTCGTCACCGATGTTCGCCGGCCCGGCGTGTCCGACGCGGGCATCGAGCTGAGGAACTCGTCGCCCGTCCGGTAATCGTCCTCGTTCTCGAAGAAGACGATCGCGAGGGCGCGCTCCGCCTCGGGATCGTGGAGGATCATCATCTCCGTCGCCGGGAGCCCCTCGGGCCTTTCGCCGTCCTCGATCTCGCTCTTCAGAGCCGCGATCCGATCCGAGTCGATGTCCTCGAACGAAACAACCCGTGCCAGTGCCATCGAATCCTCCTTTGCTGGCTGTCGAGGCGAGCCTACGCCTCTACAGCGAGGTCGGCCAGCGCGGCGACCGTGCGCCAGTTTCGGAGCGTGGCGGGCACGCCGAGCAGGGATTCGAGCCGCGCGATCGACAGCGGAGAGCCGTGTATTCCGCGCGTGAGCCGCAGGTAGACCTCGGCGCCGGCGAGCACGGCACGGTCGGCCCCGCCGTCCAGGTCGTCGAGCCGGGCGGCCGCAGCTTTCCACGGGCATGCGGCGAGGAACGCTACGTGCGTCTCGGACGCGTCGGCGAACGGGTGTGCCGCAACCGTTGCCGCGAGGTCTCGCGGCTTCCGCAGGATGACCGTCGTCGAGACGCCGAACGTGTCCGCGACGAGGCGTTCGAGCTGGGAGGCGAGCGCGGCTCGGCCGGCCGGGCCGTCGAGGAGGATGTTGCCGCTCGCGATGTAGGTGCGAACGCTGCCGTAGCCGGCGGTCTCGAGCGCCTGCCTCAGCTCGGCCATCGGCACCTTGTTGCGCGGGCCGAGGTTGACGCCGCGCAGGAGCGCGACCCATCTCATCGCCGCCGCTGCCCCCGTCGCAGTGCGTCGAGCCTCCGTCGCTCCTGCTTCGTCGGCCGTGCTCCGAGGTCGGCGCCGAGCGGCCGCGCCAGCCGTCGTTCGAGCGAAAGCCGCTCGCGCTCCTCCCGCGACTCGGGTGTCTCCTCGTAGAGCGTCGCCGCGACCTTCGCCGGCCCGCGGCGATCCGCGATGCCGGTGACCACGACGACGCGGCGAGTCGGTCCGAGCCGGATCTCGACCGTGTCCCCGGCCGCCACCTCGCGTGCCGGCTTGACCCGCTCGCCGCCGACCTTGACGTGGCCCGCGTGGACGAGCTCGGTCGCCGCGCTCCGCGTCTTCGCGAAGCGCGCTGCCCACAACCATTTGTCTACGCGCACGCGATCCATGTTTCGGGATCTTGACAGGAGAACATCTGTTCGTATAGAACATACGTTCCCATGATCGCATGTCTTTCCATCCCCGGGCTCGAGCTGAAGGAGGCGCTGCGGCTCACACCGACGGTCGCGCTGCGTCCTGCGGCGCTGGCCCCCGAGCCGCAAGGCGAGCCGCTGCTCGGGCCGGTGACGTCGGCAGCCGAGGCCGCCGGCGTACGGCCGGGAATGCGGCTGGGGGAGGCGCTCGCGACCTGTCCGTCCCTCGCACTCGTCGAGCCCGACGCGGCCGGCGCGGAGCGCGCCTGGGAGGAGATCCTGCATGCGCTCGAGGACGCGGGCTTCGCCGTCGAGCCGACGTCGCTCGGCGTAACCTATTTCGAGACGCGGGGAGTCGAGCGGCTGTACGGCGGCCTCGAGCCGGCATTGCGGCGCGCACTCGCGGCCGTCGGGACGGAGTGGGACGCGCGCATCGGCGCTGCGGGACGGCGCTTCGCCGCCCTCGCAGCAGCTTCGGTCGCGCGCCCCGGGCAAGTGGTCGTCGTCGCCGACGAAGAGCTGCCGCAGTTCCTCGCGCCGCTTCCGCTCACGCTCCTGCCGCTCGAACGGGGCCGTTACGAAGAGCTCGAAGCGCTCGGAGTTCGCAAGCTGGGGCAGCTTGCCGGGCTTCCGGGCGGCGCCGTCGCCGAACGTTTGGGGCCGGACGGCCGGCGCGCCTGGGGTCTGGCGAGAGGTGGGACGGCCGCGCGTGTGCGCGGCCGGCGCCCGCCCGCCCTCGTCGCCGCTTCGCTCGAGTTTCCGGACGCGGTCGGCAACGAGCTGACGCTGAGGCGTGCGCTGGCGGGGCTGATCGAGACCGCGCTCGCCCGGCCGGAGCGGCGCGATCGCTTCGTCCGCAAGCTCGCGCTCGCCGCTCGGCTCGAGAGCGGCGGCTCATGGCGGCGGACGCTGACCTTGCGCGAGCCGAGCGCCGACTCGGGCCGGATCCGCGTCGCGCTCTCGCCGCGGCTCGCCGAGCTGCCCGCTCCGGTGAGCGAGCTTCGCCTGGAGCTCGTCGAGCTGACCGAGCCGACCGGCGACCAGCTCGAGCTGCTCGCAGCCGGGGCGGAGGACCGCTCCCGCCTGCGAAACGGCCTGCGCCAGGTACGGGCGAGTACCGGATCCGGCTCCGTTTGCACCGTCGTGGAGGTGGCGCCATGGTCGCGAGTTCCCGAGTCGCGGGCTCTGCTGGTGCCGAAGGACGAGTAGTCGCGCGCTTCAACGCGCCGCGCGCGGCACGGGTCGAAGCGGACGCGAACGGGAGACCGCTGGAGGTGAACCACCGCGCCGTCGCGCTCGTGCGGGAGGAGTGGCGCGTGGTCGACCGGTGGTGGACCGAGGAGCCGGTCGTCCGCCGCTACTTCGAGCTCGTCCTCGAAAGCGGCGAGAACACGGTCGTCTTCCACGACGGCGCAAGGAGCGCCTGGTATACCCAGCGCGGGGCATGAGCGAGTTCTCGGAGATCGAGTGCGAGGAGATCGCGGTGCAGTTCGTCCGCGTGCCGGACGGGCTCGAGCACATCCGCAGGGCGTGGGACGAGCTCGAGGCGGTCGTCCCGCTACGCGGGCGTCACTTCTACGGCGCGTTCGACCCGGTCGCGAACGACTACCGCGCCTGCGTCGAGGTGCGGGAGGGAGAGGAGCTCGTGCCCGGCCTCGAGTCCGGCACGCTGCCCGGCGGCCGCTACCTCCGCGCCCGGTTGCGCGGTGAGCCGCCCGGCATCTACGAGCGCATCGGGCCGACCTTCGACGAGCTCGTGCGGGAACGGAAGCCGGACACGAGCCGACCGAGCCTCGAGCACTACCGGCGCCACGACGAGATCGACCTGCTGCTACCGGTCTAGCGCTGCACGCAGCGCCCGCGCGGCCGCCTCCGGATCCTCGGCGTCCCGGATGGCACGGACGACCGCGACGCCCGGCGCGCCCGCACCGGTTACCTCGACGACATTCGAGAGCTCGATGCCGCCGATCGCGAACCACGGGACGGCGAGCGTCGCCGACGCCGCGCGCAGGAGCTCCAGTCCACCCACAACGGCATCCTCCTTCGTGGGCGTCGCGAACGCGGTCACCCCGACGTAGTCGGCAGCGGCGACTTCGTCGAGCTCGTCCGGCGTCGAGACCGAGAGGCCGAGCAACCGTTCCGGCCCGACGAGCGACCGCGCCCGTGCGACCGGCATGTCCGTCCGGCCGACGTGGACGCCGTCCGCGCCGCACGCCTCGACGAGGTCGGGACGGTCGTTGAGGACGAAGAGCGCCCCGTACTCGTCGCACGCCGTACGGAACGGCGCGGCTGCGGCGACGAGCGCGTCGTCGTCGAGCTCCTTGTCGCGCAGCTGGACGATGTCCACGCCGCCGCGCAGCGCGGGCTCGAGGACGTGAGCGTCGCTGCCGGCGAGGACGAGGTAGAGATGCGAGCGAGCTAGCCTGTCGCGCACGAACATATGTTCGCCTAGACTCGGGGAGTGACGTCAGTCGTCCCGCAGCCGTCCGATGAAGCCGACGTTCGGCGTGTGGAAGTTGAGCAGGCGAAAGGACGACCCGCAGGGACGGAAGCCGTGCTCGACGTCCGGCGGCGCGGAGAGGAACGTGCCGGGTCCGGTACGGTGCCACCCGCCGTCCTGGAGGAACTCGAGCTCGCCCTCGAGCACATAGAACGAGTCGGTGTGATCGGGGTGCGTGTGCGCCTCGACGCCTTCGAAGTCAGGCCCGTACGAGAGCTCGAGCGCCTCGATGTGGGGGAGCTCGGCCAGGACACGATGCCCACGCGGCTCGATCCGCTCTCCCTCGCCCGGTCGGATGAAGTACGGCTCGTCCATCGCGGCGGATCATGACGTACGTCGAGCTGCACGCGCACAGCGCCTACTCGTTCCTCGACGGCGCCTCGCAGCCGGAGGAGCTCGCCGCCCGCGCAGCCGAGCTCGGCTACGAGGCGCTGGCGCTCACCGACCACGACGGCCTCTTCGGCTCCCTCGAGTTCGCGCATGCGGCGAAGCATTTCGGCGTGCGGCCGATCACCGGCGCGGAGGTCACGCTCGCGGATACCGGCGCAGGCTCGACGGAGCCCAGGAGCGGAGGTGCCGGCTTTGCCGGCGCCGGAGCGGGAACTAGCCATGTGACCCTGCTCGTGGAGGACGCGAGCGGGTACGCGAACCTCTGCCGGCTGCTGACGGCGGCGCACGCGCACACCCGCGACACCACGAACCGCGAGCCGCGGCCGCCACGTCTCGATCTAGCCCTGCTCGAGGAGCTCGGCAGTGACCCAAGCCATGGGCTCGTCTGCCTCTCGGGCTGTGCCCGCGACGGTCTCGCCGTTCGCAACCCGAACGCCGCAGCGCGCCTCGCGCGCGCCTTCGGCCGCGACCGCTTCCACGTCGAGCTGCAGCGCCCGTACGAGCGCGGCGACGTGCGACGGAATGCGCGTCTGCGCGAGCTCGCCGAGACGCTCGGCGTCCAGACGGTCGCGACGGGCGACGTCCACGCGCACGACTCGAGCCGTGCCGCGCTCCAGGACGTGCTCGTCGCCGTCCGCTGCCGCACCTCGCTCGAGGGCTGCGAGCGGGAGCGGCGCGGCAACCACGAATCCGTCCTCTCACCGCCGGTGGAGATGCTCGATCGCTTCGCAGACGATCGCGACGCCGTCCTCCGCACCGATGAGCTGGCTCGGCGGCTCGAGTTCGATCTGACGCAGGAGCTCGGCTACCGCTATCCGGACTTCTCCGACGGAGCCGAGCCGGCGATCGTCCAGCTGCGCCGCGTCTGCGAGCGCGCGTTCGCGGAGCGCTACAACGACCTCAACGGCCACAAGCGACGCGTGCGCCGGCGGCTCGAGGAGGAGCTCGCGCTCATCGACGAGCTCGGCCTCGCCGGCTTCTTCCTCCTCCACTGGGAAGTGCTCGAGCTCGCGCGCGAGGTCGCGCTCGAAGTGCGGGGCCCGGGCTCGATGCGCCACGTCCTGCCGCCGGGGCGCGGCCGCGGCTCGTCGGTCGGCTCGCTCGTCTGCTACCTGACCGGCCTCTCGCACGTCGACCCGGTCGAGAACAACCTCTCGCTCGGCCGCTTCCTCAACCGGGAGCTCGCCTCGGTGCCGGACATCGACCTCGACTTCCCGCGGGACATCCGTGAGAAGCTCATCGTCCGCGTCGTCGAGCGCTACGGGCAGGAGCACGCCTCGCTCGTGGCGGCCTTCGCGACCTACCGCTCGCGCGGAGCGATCCGGGACGTCGGCAAGGCGCTCGGCCTGCCGTACGCCGACCTCGAGCGGCTTGCGCGGCTGACCGACGGCTGGAACGCGCAGCGGGTCGCCGACGAGATCGCCGCGCTCCCGGACGCCGCGACGAAGCTCCGCTCGCCACGCTGGCGCGCTTTCGGTGCCCTCTGTGCCGAGATCGGGGGCCTACCGCGTCACATCTCGCAGCACCCGGGCGGGATGGTCATCTCGTCGCGGCCGCTCGTCGAGCTCGTGCCGGTGCAGCCGGCGGCGATGGAGGGGCGGCAGATGTGCCAGTGGGACAAGGACTCCTGTGCCGACGCCGGCTTCCTCAAGATCGATCTCCTCGGCCTCGGGATGCTGTCGGCGGTCGAGGAGTGCGTCGATCTGATCGCGCGCCGCCGTGGGGAGCGGATCGACCTCTCGCGCGTGCCGCTCGACGATCCGGACGTGTTCGAGGAGATCCAGAAGGCCGACACGGTCGGCTGCTTCCAGATCGAGAGCCGCGCCCAGATGCAGGTCATCCTGCGCACCCGGCCGGAGACGATCGACGACATCACGGTGCAGGTCGCGCTCGTCCGGCCGGGGCCGATCCAGGGGAAGGCTGTGCACCCGTACGTCGAGCGACGCCAGCTGCTGCGCGACGACCCGGGCTACCGCGCGCCGGCCGACCATCCGCTGCTCGAGGAGCCGCTGCGCGAGACGCTCGGCGTCGTCGTCTTCCAGGACCAGGTGCTCGACGTCGCCGTCCATCTCGCCGGTTTCAGCGTCGGCGAGGCAGAGGGGCTGCGGCGGGCGATGAGCCGCAAGCGGTCACACGCGGCGCTCGAAGCGTGGCGGGAGCGGTTCGTCGCCGGCGCGCTCGAGAAGGGGGTGGAGGAGACGCAGGCGCACGAGCTCTACGACAAGCTCGTCGCCTTCTCGGGCTTCGGTTTCCCGAAATCGCATGCGGCGGCGTTCGGTCTGCTCGCGTACCAGTCGGCGTGGCTGCGGCACCACTACGCGCCGGAGTTCCTCGCCGCGCTCCTCAACGCGCAGCCGATGGGCTTCTATCCGCCGGCGACGCTCGTGCGCGACGGCCAGCGGCGCGGGGTGGAGACGCGTCCGCCCGACGTGAACCGCAGCGAGGCCGGCTGCACCATCGAGGAGGACGGTGCGGTCCGTGTGGGGCTGAAGTACGTGACCGGGCTGGGGGAGGACGACGCCGAGGTCGTCGCCGCGAAACGGCCCTACTCCTCGATCCGCGAGCTCGCCCAGCGGACGGGGCTGTCGGAGGACGAGCTGCGCGCGCTCGCCGAGTCGGGCGCCTGCGACTGCCTGGGGCTGCGAAGGCGCGAGCTCCTCTGGCAGCTCGGGCTCGTGCCGCGTCCCGCGAGCGTGCCGGGAACCGGGGGCGAGGCAAAGCAGCTCGCGCTGCCGCTCGAGCCGACGGTCGAGACGCCGGACCTTCCCGAGCCGACGGTCTGGGAGCGAATGCTCACCGACTACCGGACGACGAGCCTGTCGGTCGGCGTCCACCCGCTCGAGCTCCTGCGGCCTCATCTGCCGCCTGGAACGCTCTCGAGCGAGGAGCTGCGTGAGCAGCCGCACAGGGCGAACGTGCAGTTCGCCGGTCTCGTCGTCGCGCGGCAAAGGCCCGCGACCGCAAACGGCGTCGTCTTCATGCTGCTCGAGGACGAGCACGCACAGGTCAACCTCGTGATCGCGCCGCAGGTGTACGAGCGGTTCCGCGCGGTCGTGCGCAGCGAGCCGCTGCTGCTCGTCCGTGGCCGCTACGAGCACTCGGACCGCAACCGGAACATCCTCGTGCGCGAGCTCGTGTCGCTTGCGCCGCTCGCGCGATCGCTGACCGACGACGCCGACGTCCACGCCGCTCTCCCGCGGGCCCACCATTTCGGACACCGCTAGCGCCTCTGCGCTCTCCGTAAAACCGTTTACAGGCACCCAACCTATGAGTTGACATCCCGTCTCACTTCTGCGATAGGTCGTGTGCAATTGGGGCCGCACGGAGGGGGCGGCAGTCGCCGTGCAACTAGGAGGATCTAGATGAAGTGGGTTTTGCGTTTGCGAGCGCTCGCGGCGGCTGCGCTGCTGGCCTCTGTCTGCTTGACGATCTCGGCTGCAGGAGCCGGCGCTGCCGGACCGACAGGCACGAAGGTCGTGGCGCCCAAGCCTTTGCTCCCCCACGGGGCGAAGCAGCTCGGGCCGGTGTCGCCCTCGACCGCCGTGTCGGGTGCGGTCGTGCTGCAGCCGCGTGACGAGAGCGCGCTCACGCACTTCATCTCGCAGGTGACCGACAAGAACTCGCCGCTGTTCCACCAGTACCTCACGCCGGAGACATTCGCGGCGAAGTTCGGTCCCACAGCCTCGAGCATCGCGGCCGTCAAGTCGCAGCTCCAGGCCGCGGGGCTGACGGTCACGAACGTCGCGCGGGACGGCATGCTCATCGATTTCACAGCCCCCGCGAACCAGGTCGAGAGTGAGTTCCAGACAGGCTTGGAGCGCTACAAGCTCGCCGACGGCTCGACCGCACGGACGCGGACTGCTCCGCTCAAGGTGCCGGCGACGATCGCGAAGTACGTGACGTCGGTCGTCGGGCTCGACAACACCGTGAAGCTGAAGCCGTCCGGCCTCGTTCAGGCTCCCAGGTCGGCTCAGGGCACGTACCCGGCCGCCAAGGCCGCGACCTTCACCCATCCCGCGGGCTCGCCGACGGCTTGCTCCGATGCGACGGATGCCGCCGAGGAGTTCGGCGGCTTGACCGACGACCAGATCGCGAATGCGTACGGCGCCTTCGGCCTCTACGGGCTGGGCGACACCGGCGTCGGCCAGCACATCGCCGTGTTCGAGCTCGAGCCGTTCGCCACCAGCGACCTGCAGACGTTCGACACGTGCTACTTCGGCGCCACCCAGGCCGCCGCGATGCTCGGCCGCGTGCACACGATCAACGTCGACGGCGGGCCGGCGGAAGGCCCGGGGTCCGGCGAGTCGATTCTCGACATCCAGAACGTGTCCGCGTTTGCGCCCGGCGCGAACATCGACGTCTACCAGGCCCCGAACACCACGTTCGCCTCGCTCGACACGTACGCGAAGATCGTCAACGACGACGTCGACAAGGTCGTGACCACGAGCTGGGGCTTCTGCGCACAGGCCCTGCAGGAGGCGGAGCCCGGCGTCCAGCAGGCCGAGAACGTGATCTTCGAGCAGGCGGCCGCCCAGGGGCAGACGGTCTTCTCGTCCGCCGGAGACGAGGGCAGCAACGACTGCAACACCTTCGAGACCACCTCGCCCGTCAGCCCGATCTTGTCCGTCGACGACCCGTCGAGCCAGCCCTACGTCGTGGCTGCCGGCGGAACGACGATGGACAACGCCACCCAGCCCGCGTCCGAGCACGTCTGGAACGACGGCGCAGCGTGGGGCGCGGCCGGCGGCGGCATCTCCGAGTCCTGGCCGATGCCGGCCTGGCAGCTCAACGCGAAGGTGCCCGGCGTGAACAACCCGAGCGTGATCAGCGCCGCCGACACCTTCGCCGCGGCCGATCAGGGCGATCCGGGCTATGCCTTCTGCAAGACGCAAAGCGCTGCCGGCCCGGACGAGACCAGCTGCCGCGAGGTTCCGGACGTCAGCGCCGACGCCGACGAGTTCACCGGAGGGATCACCATCTACATCGGCGCGTTCGGCGGCTGGAACACGATCGGAGGGACTTCCTCGGCGGCCCCGATGTGGGCGGCCATGCTGGCGGACGTCAATGCGTCTCCGACGTGCAAGAACAATCCGGCGACGGCGAACGGAGTCGGCTTCGTCGATCCGCTCCTCTACTCGGTGGCGTCGAACCCGACGGCCTACGCCGCGTCCTTCAACGACATCAAGGTCGGCAACAACGACCCGTACGGGGACTCCGACCTCTTCCAGGCCACGACCGGGTACGACATGGCGTCGGGCCTCGGCACACCGCAGCTGACCCAGCCGAACGGCGGCTCCGGGCTCGCGTTCTACCTCTGCAGCCAGGCGCCGGCGGCCACACGGCCGACCGTCGCGAGTGTTGCGCCCGCCGTGGGCTTCACGTCGGCCTCTAGCACGAGCGTGACGATCACCGGCACGCACTTCCAGGACAGCACGAACCCCGTGGTCGGCGTCCAGGTGGGGAGCTACCAGGTGCCGACGGCGGACTTCAACGCGACGGGCCCGACGACGATCACCGCCACGTTCCCGCCGGCCGCCGATGTGATCCCGCCGAACGACCAGACCGACGGCGCGGGCCGCATCCAGGTGACCGTGACGCTCAAGGACGGTGAGACGAGCGCGGTCAACGCGAACAGCGGGTTCACGTACGTCGACGACAACGGCTCCTCGCAGCCGCTCCCGACCGTGACCAGCGTCGAGAGCTTCACCGGTCTCGAGACGGGCGGGAACACGGTCGACATCTACGGTGCCGGCTTCACGGGAGCAACCGGCGTCACCTTCGGCGGGGTCGCCGCGACGAACGTCGACGTCGTCCACGACTGGCTGATCACGGCCACGGTGCCGGCGTTCCAGAACGGGACGACGACCTGCGACCAGGACGGCTCGAGCTTCGATGCGAGCGAGAACGCCACGAACGACATCTGTCAGACGCAGGTCGAGGTGACGACGCCCAACGGCACGAGCGCCACGGCCGCGATCAAGCCCCTGTACGAGGGGGCGATCTCCTTCGACGAGCACGGTGTGCTTCCGGTGCCCTCGAGCGACGAAGCGGCACCTGCGAGCACCGAGTACGACTACGTGCCGACGCCGACGATCACGTCGATCTCGACGGACAGCGGCCCGCGCTCGCTCGCGAGCGAGCTGGGAGACTCGGTCGTCACGATCACGGGCAAGGGCTTCAACTTCGCCGCGCTCGACTGGGTCAACTTCGGCGACCCGACGCAGGCAGCTTCACAGCAGTTCTTCAACATCGTCAGCGACACGGGCACGGAGATCCAGATCCAGGCGCCGGCCCTTCCCTCGACGACGGTCGGCCCGACGACCCTCCCCGTCAGCGTCAAGACGACGGGGATGGCGGCGGGTCTGTCGAACCAGGTGAGTGCGAACTACGCCGGCGTTCCCACCGTCACCAGTGTCCTGGCGACCGCGGGAGCGACGTCCGGCCAGCCCGCCGGGCCGGACACGGGCGGCACACCGATCGACATCAAGGGCACGGGATTCGCGAACCAGGCGACCTTCGTGCAGTTCAACGACATCGCGACGCCGTTCTCGCTCGGCACGCAGTACACCTTCACGGCCAACAGCAACACCGACCTCACGACGAAGACGGTCTCGCAGAATCCGGCAGTCGTCGACACCCAGGTCTGCACGGTCACCGACTGCTCGGCGCCAACCTCGTCCGTCAGCGACTCGTCGGACCTGTTCTTCCTCTTCCCGCCGGGGAATCCGAAGATCGACTCGATCACCCCGGACTCGGGCCCGGCGAACGGCGGCACCCAGGTGACGATCACAGGCGAGAACCTCGGCTGTGTGACGAACATCTCCTTCGGCAACGTCGACGCGGAGACGTTCTCGAACGCCGAGGCGCTGCTCGATTGCGGCACGACGGACACCGTCACCGTGACCGCTCCGGCAGTCGGCACCGTCGGCACGGTGCCCGTCACGCTCGAGACGGTCGAGAGCGACGCGACCAACGCAGCGCCGGCGACCGGGTCGTTCACGTACACCCAGCCGCCCGCTCAGACGGTGACCGCTCACAAGTCGGGGAACGGCTCCGGCAAGATCACGAGCTCTCCCTCCGGGATCAGCTGCCCCAAGACGTGCACGCACAACTTCAAGTACGGGAGCTCGGTGACCCTGAAGGCGAAGGCCTCGACGGGCTCGTCGCTCACCGGCTGGACCGGCGCGTGCAGCGGCCGCAAGGCCACCTGCAAGGTGACGGTGAACGAGGCCCTATCGGTCACGGCGAAGTTCACGCTCAAGAGCTGCGTCGTGCCGAACGTCAAGGGGAAGACGCTCTCCGCCGCGAAGCGCGCGCTCAAGGGGCACTTCTGCCGGGCCGGCAAGATCAAGCACGCCTTCTCCGGCAAGGTGAAGACGGGTCGTGTGATCTCGCAGAGCCCGAACGCGGGCAAACACCTCAAGCACAACAGCAAGGTCGGCCTCACGGTCAGCAAGGGGCACAAGTAACGGCCGTCGACAGCCCGCATCGAGATGCGAGGGGCTCGCTCACGCGGGCCCTTCGCTAGTGATGGGTCGCGTGCCGACGGTGCATCGGCGAAGGCAGGTGCGGCGCGAGGTTGAAAGCCGTGTTCACCAGCGCGAGGTGGGTGAACGCCTGGGGGAAGTTCCCGAGCAGCCGGTCGGCCTTCGGGTCGTACTCCTCGGCGTAGAGTCCGAGGTCGTTGCCGAGGTCGACGAGCCGTCCGAAGAGCTCGTGCGCGTCGTCGTGGCGGCCGAGCAGCTCGTAGCAGTCGCAGAGCCAGAACGAGCACGGTAGGAATACGCCTTCGCCGGGCGGCAGCCCGTCGGCCGCGGACTCGCTCGTCCGGTAGCGGAGCACGAAGCCCTCGTGCATGAGCTCCCGCTCGACCGCCTCGACCGTGCCCCGGATCCGCGGGTCGGCGGCGGGGAGAAAGCCGACGAGCGGCAACAGCAGGAGGCTGGCGTCGAGCTCCTTCGAGCCGTATGACTGCGTGAAGGAGCCGAGCTCGGAGTCGAAGCCGCGTTCGCAGACGTCGCGGTGGATCTGGTCGCGGACAGTGCGCCAGCGATCGACCGGCCCGTCGAACCCGTGGTCCTCGACCGTCCGCACGGCGCGGTCGAACGCGACCCACGCCATCGCCTTCGAATGGACGAAGTGTCGGCGCTCGCCTCGGATCTCCCAGATGCCGTCATCCGGCTCGCGCCATGCCTCCTCGAGATGCTCGAGCAGCCCGAGCTGGATGGCCCACCCCTGCGAATCCAGCGGCAGGCCGTGCTGGCGAGCCTGGTAGAAGCAATCGAGCACCTCCCCGTAGACGTCGAGCTGGAGCTGCTCGCTCGCTGCGTTGCCGACCCGCACCGGCTTCGATCCTTCGTAGCCGTCGAGCCAGGGCAGCTCGTACTCGCTCAGCCGCCGCTCACCGGCGACGCCGTACATGATCTGGACGTCCGCGGGGTCGCCGGCGAGCGCCCGGATCAGCCAGCGTCGCCACTGTCCGGCCTCGTCGGCGTGGTTGCAGTGGAGGAGAGCCAGCAGCGTGAGCGTCGCGTCGCGCAGCCAGCAGTAGCGGTAGTCCCAGTTGCGAACGCTCCCGATCCACTCCGGCAGCGAGGTCGTGGGTGCGGCGACGATCCCGCCCGTCGGGTCGTACGTGAGTGCCTTGAGGACGATGAGCGAGCGCCGTACGAGCGACGCCCAGTCGCCCTGGAGGTCGAGCGGGCACGCGTCGCTCCACTCCCGCCAGTAGGCCTCCGTGTCGGCCAGGGCCTGCTCCGGGTCGATCGCCTCGGGAACCTCCTCGTGCGACCGGAACCACGTGAGGACGAACGGCATCCGCTCGCCTTCGTCGACCGAGAGCTCCGAGATCGTGCGCATGTCCTCGCCGCGCGTCGGCGCGTGCGTGCGGAAGCAGAGAGCATCCGGGCCTGCGAGCGCGACGCGGGTGTCATCCTCGTGCGTGCGCTTGCGCACCCAGGGGACGATGCGTCCGTAGTCGAACCGGATCGTGAGCTCCGAGCGGAAGTGGACTCGCCCCTTCACGCCCTCGACGATGCGGACGATGTCGGGCGCGTCGCCGCGCGGCGGCATGAAGTCGAGGACGCGAGCGACCGAGCCGTCGTTCGTCTCCCAGGTCGTCTCGAGGACGAGCGTGTCGTGGAGGTAGCGACGTGTGCTCGTCGCCGGCGTCGACGGCTCGAGGAGCCAGCGGCCGCAATCGGGGCCGCCGAGGAGTGCGGCGAAGCACGCTCCGGAGTCGAAGCGCGGAAAGCAGAGCCAGTCGATCGAGCCTCCGCGTTCGACGAGCGCCGCCGTCTGCAGGTCGCCCAGCAGGGCGTACTCCTCGATCCTGGCCATCAGCGGTTCTCGATCTCCAGCCCGAGCTCGGGCCAGCGCTTCCGGACGGCGTGGTTGAAGGAGTCGCCGTACACCTCGGCTGCATCCTCGTCGAGCGTGCGGGCGAATCGGTCGCGCATGTCGGCGAGCGCCTCCGTCGCGGTCTCGACAGCGTCCACGAAATCTCCGTACGCCTCTTCGGCGTCCTCGCGCGCAGCCTCCTCGTAGAGGCGGTACTTCTCCCGGCACTCCTCGAGCACGTCCGCCTCGTCCTCGACGAACAGATCGAGCTGGCGCGTGATCACGTCACGGAAGGGATCGCGGCGCAGCCTCACGTGATCTCCGCATACACCGCGAGATGCGCCTGCGCCGACGCGTCCCAGGTGAGCTCCGCACGTGCGCGCCGGGCACCCTCGCGCGCGCGTTCGAGCGCCTCCTGGTTCGAGAGGAGCTCGTGGACGGCCGCCGTGAGTCCGGCGACGTCGCCTGCCGGCACGACGCGGCCGGCGTCGAAGCGCCGCACCGGCTCCGCGATGCCGCCGACGTCGTAGGCGACGGCGGGGACGCCGGCGCCGAGCGCGCGCAGGAGGGCGCCGCTCTGGTCGAGCTCTGGCTGGTACGGGAAGACCGCGACCGTGGCGTCTCCGAAGGCACGGTCGATCTCCGCGCGCGGGAGGTAGCCGAGCCGCCACTCCACTTCGAGCCCGTTCGCGGCGGCGCGATACGGCTCGACCGGCTCGAGCGGATCCCCGGCAACGAGCAGGCGAGCGTCGCCGGCGCGGCGCACCGCCTCGATCGCGTCACCGAGCCCCTTGTACGGCCGGATCATCCCGAAGGCGAGCACCGTTCGGCCGTCGTCGTGCCGCTCCGGCTCGCTCGGGAAGACGGGGTGGGGGATGACCCGGAGGCGGTCCGCGTCCACGCCCAGCCCGGCGAGCGTCTCCCGGCCGCTCTCGCTGTGCACGACGATCCGGTCGAAGCGCGCGAAGATCCGCTGCCACAGCTCCGTGCGGTGCGCGGTACGGCGCGGAAGGAGGTCGTGCGCCGTGAAGACCGACGGCAGATGGGGACGAAAGAGGTACGCGTCGAGCTCGGGCGCCGGCAGCCACTGCACGTGGAGGACGTCCGCGTGGACGCGCCGAAGGGAGGCGAGCCCGAGTGGGTGCTCCACCACCTTGAGCGGCAGACGCAGCGCCGACCTGCCGAAGAGCCGCGACGAGAGGGGATAGAACAGCTCCCGGCGCTCATACCCGTCGGGCTCCGGCGCGGTGCCGAAGCGAAAGCGAGACGTGACGAGCTCGACCTCTGCGCCCGCGCGCGCCAGTGCCGCCGCGAGCTCGTGGTCGTACGGCGGCGTGAAGGCCGGCGGATCGGCGAGCAGGACGCGCACGGCCTCGTACGCTACGTCGTTGCCATGCTCGTGCGGACTTGGAACCTCTTCCACGGCAGACCGTCTCCGCCAAGGCGCAGGGCGTTCCTCCGCCAGATGATCGAGCTGGTGACCCGCGACCACCCGGACGTGGTCTGCCTGCAGGAGCTGCCGGTGTGGGCTCTCCCGCAGCTCGGGCGGTGGAGCGGTATGCATGCGACCACCGCCGTCGCCCGCCGGCCGCTGCTCCCGGTCGGCGCGCGGCCCGTCACCGCGCTCCACCATGGACTCCTGCGCTCGGCCGTGACGGGGGAGGGCGACGCGATCCTGACGCGCGGGCCGGTCCGGGACCTCGGCGAGCACGTCGTCGGGCACTCCAAGCTGCGGCGCATCGCGCACGCCGTCGAGCTCGAGGGCATCACGATCGTGAACTTCCACATCGACGGCGAGCGGGAGCAGTTCGACCGCGTCGTCGCGCTCGCGCCGGATCGCTCGATCGTGGCAGGGGATGCGAACCTCGTCGCGCCGGAGGCGGAGGGGTTCTCGCCGCCGCTGGCCGGCAGCATCGACCAGATCCTCGTTCGTGGGCTCGCGCTCAGCGACGGGCCGTCCGCGTGGCCGGTCGAGCGGCGCACCATTGCGGGCCGAGTGCTCTCGGATCACGCTCCCATCGAGGCGGTGGTGGAGTGACGTTCGAGGAAGCCCGGGCGCAGTTTCCGGTGCTGGAGCGGTTCGCCTACCTCAATGCGGGATCGACCGGACCGCTGCCGCGCGCCGCCACCGACGCCGCGAGAGCGAGGCTCGAGCGCGACCTCGTGGAGGGGCGCAGCGGGAGCGCGTACATCGAGGAGCTCATGGACATGCGCGAGAGTGTCCGCGGCGGAATCGCAGCCGTCCTCGGCACCTCGGCGGACCTCGTCGCGCTCAACGACTCGACGACGCGCGGCTGCCAGACCGTCGTCGCCGGACTGGGGCTCGGCCCCGACGACGAGATCGTCACGACGGCGGACGAGCACTTCGGCCTCACCGGCCAGCTCCAAGCGAGCGGCGCCCGGGTCGTGGTCGTGGGCGCCGACGAGGATGCGCTTCTCGCCGCCGTCACGCCGCGGACTCGGCTCATCGCTGTCTCCCACGTGCTCTGGACGACCGGACGCAGGCTCGATCTCGACCGTCTGCGGCAACCGGACGGGCCGCTGCTCCTCGTGGACGGGGCCCAGTCGGCGGGCGCGATCTCGGTCGACCTCTCCGGCGCCGACTTCTACGCTGACTTCTACACCGTGTCGGCACAGAAGTGGCTGTGCGGGCCCGACCCGTCGGGAGCGCTCTTCGTGCGCGATCCCGGCCGGTTGGGCGTGGCGCTGCCGACGATGTTCTCGCAACAGAGCCATGAGGCCGACGGGACCTTCGTCCCGAAGGACGGAGCGCGGCGGTTCGACTCCGGCTGGATCGGCGCGCCGGCTCTCGCCGGCCTGCAGGCGGCGCTCGACGTGCACCCGGAGTGGCGTTACGAAGCGGCGGCAGAGGCGGCGGGCCGGTGTCGCGAGCTCCTCGCCGCGCTTGGGGACGTCGTCACGCCGGCCGGCCACTCGACGCTCGTCTCCTTCCATCCGCCGGGCGATCCGACGGCGCTCGTGGCGGCGCTCGCCGAACAGGGCGTGCTCGTTCGCGAGCTGCCGGGCCGCGGCCTCGTGCGCGTCTCGTGCGGGTGGTGGACGAGCGAGGACGACCTCCGCCGCCTCGCCGACGGCATCACCGCGGCCTAGGAGGGCAGGCCCAGCTCGGCAGCGATGGGCTGCAGGGCCTCGACGATCGTGCGGATGTGGTCGTCGAGCTCGACACCGAGCACCTCGGCGCCCTTGTAGACGTCCTCGCGGTGAACGCCCGCGGCGAACGACGGCTGCTTGAGCTTCTTCTTGACCGACTTCGGCTCGAGGCCCTCGAGCCCGGTCGGACGCACGAGCGCGCACGCGTGAACGAAGCCGGAAAGCTCGTCGCAGGCGAAGAGCGTCCTCTTCAACGGCGTGTCGCGCGGCAGGCCGAGGTGCTCGGCGTGCGAGAGCACGGTCTCGACGATCTCTTCGGGATACCCCTCCTCGCGCAGGATCGGGGCGCCGTCCTGGGGGTGCTTGTCGAGGGTCGGGTGCATCTCGTAGTCGAAGTCGTGGAGGAGCGCCGCGACGCGCCAGAGCTCCTCGTCCTCGTCGAACTTCCGCGCATAGGCGGCAGTCGACGCCTCGACGGCGAGCGCATGCCGCAGCAGCGATTCGCTCTTCGTGTAGCGCGTCAGGGTCTCCCAGGCACGTTCGCGAGTCGGCTCCAAGGCCCGGCTATCCTAGCCCGGCATGTCCGTCACGACGGCGCCGCAGACCCTCGTCATCGAGGGCGGAAACCCGCTCCACGGCCGCATCCGCGCCTCGGGAAACAAGAACGGCGCCCTGCCGATCCTCGCCGCGTGCCTGCTCGCGGATGATCCGGTGACGCTTTCGAACGTCCCCCGCATCCGCGACGTCGAGACGATGCTCGAGCTCCTCTGCGCCACCGGAGCGAGCGCCGAGTGGACCGGCCCGAACGAGGTACGTGTAGACCCGCGGGGTCTTTCGTCGTACGAGGTCGACGCGGTGCTCGCCGAGCGGATCAGGGCCTCGTTCCTCCTCGCCGGGCCGCTCCTCGCCCGGCTCGGCCGGGCGAGCGTGCCGCCGCCGGGAGGCGACGTGATCGGGCGGCGCCGGCTCGACCCGCACATTCACGCGCTTCAGCGGCTCGGCACGCGCATCGAGATCGACAGCCGCTACGAGATGGAGACCGACGGCCTGCGGGGTGCCGAGATCTTCCTCGACGAGGCGAGCGTGATGGCCACCGAGAACGCGGTCATGGCGGCCGTCCTCACGCCCGGCGAGACCGCGATCGGGAACGCGGCGTGCGAGCCGCACGTCCAGGACCTGTGCCGTTTCCTCGTCTCGCTCGGAGCCGAGATCGAGGGGATCGAGTCGAACGTGCTCCGGATCCACGGCGTCGACCGGCTCAGCGGAGGGGAGTGGGCGATCGCCCCCGAGCACATCGAGGTCGGGAGCTTCATCGGCCTCGCAGCCGTCACGAACAGCGATCTCACGGTCGAGGCCGTCAAGCCCCGCGACATGATCTCCGTCCTCACCGCGTTCAGCCGCCTCGGCATCGAGGTGGAGCTCGGTGACGACTGGCTGCGCGTGCCGCCGCACCAGGAGCTCGTGATCCAGAACGACCTCGGCGACCAGGTTCCGAAGATCGAGGACGGCCCCTGGCCCGCATTCCCGGCGGACCTGACCTCGATCGCGGTGGCAGTCGCGACGCAGGCGTGGGGAACGATCCTCATTTTCGAGAAGATGTTCGAGAACCGGCTGTTCTTCGTCGACAAGCTCGTCTCGATGGGGGCGCGGATCATCGTCTGCGACCCGCACCGCGTCGTGGTGAGCGGGCCGTCGCGCCTCTACGGACAGCGCCTGACGAGCCCCGACATCCGGGCCGGCATGGCGATCCTGATAGCCGCGCTCTGCGCCAACGGCCGGTCCGTGATCGGCAACGTCGCCGAGATCGACCGCGGCTACGAACGGATCGACGACCGCCTCCGCGCGGTGGGAGCACAGATCGAGCGCGTCGAAGCATGAGCCGGGCCGCGGCAGGCGTCCGCGTCAACGTCTACGGGCACGGTGAGGCGACGGTCGAGACGGGGTTGCCCGTTCTCAACCGGCTGCTCTCGCGCCTCGCCGAGACGGCTCGGTTCGACCTCGTGCTCGACATCGAGCCGGGTGACACGCAGGCGGAGGTCGAGGCCGCGGCGGCGGCGCTCGGCGACGCGCTCGCAGGCCCGCTCCGGCGCGAGGACGCGAGAGGCCACGGCGCGGGCGTGATGACGTCGGCCGAAGCGCTCGCGTCCGTGGTGCTCGAGACGAGCGACGAGCCGCTCTTCGTCACGAACGTCGACCTCACGCAGGCTCGCATCGGGGGGCTCGGCACCGACGTCACACGCCGGTTTCTCGAAGTGCTCGCCGAGCGCGCCGGACTCGTCCTTCACGTCCGGCTGCTGAACGGCACCGACAGCGGCCACGTGCTCGAGGCGATCTTCAAGGGACTCGGCGCCGCGCTGGCCGAGGCATGCGAGAGACAGGAGACCCGCGCGTGAGCGACAAGAGCGTGGTTCGCACAGAGGCGGCGCCGGCGCCGTTCCAGGGAGCCCCGTACTCGCAGGCGATCGCGGCAGGCGGGTTCGTCTTCGTCTCCGGACAGCTGGGGCTGAAGCCGGGTGACACTGCGATCTCCGGTGGCGTCGAGGAGCAGACCGAGCAGGTCTTCGCGAACCTGAAGGCGATCCTCGAGGAGGCGGGCACCGGCCTCGACCGGCTCGTGAAGACGACCGTCTTCCTCCAGCGTCTCGACGACTTCCAGGCGATGAACAGCGTCTACGCGAAGCACGTCGGTGAGCAGCCGCCGGCGCGGGCGACCGTCGAGGTGGCGCAGCTTCCCTCCGGTGCACTCGTCGAGATCGAGGCGATCGCACTGCTCTAGCCGGCGGGCTTGACCGCCCGCAGGTGCAGGAACAGCGGGATCCTGCGCCAGCGCGCGCCGTGCTCGCCGTTGAAGCCGGCCTCCGGCAGCTCGGGCTCGCGGAGGCGCTCGAGGAGGAGCCCGTTGGCCGCGAGGAGCTCGGTGTACGTCTGGAGCGGCCGGTGCCTGCTCACGAAGCGCATGGCCAGGCCGTCGCGCTCGAACGTCTCGTCGGTGACCGACTCGTCGAGGTACGAGCCGTCGATCGTGAACGGGCTGGTGGCCGTACGGCTCGCGAACGACCCGGCGGAGTTGAGCGGATGCACGATCGCGACGCACAGCCGGCCGCCGGGGGAGAGTACGCGCGCTGCCTCGCGTATCGCGCCGGCGAGGTCGTCGACGTCCTGGAACGACATGAAAGCGACGACGAGCTCGAAGGACGCGCTGGCAAACGAGAGCGCGGCCGCGTCGGCGAGGTGCAGCTCCATCTCCGGCGCGGCCTCGCGCGCGGCCGTCAGCATCGTCGGCGACGAGTCGACGCCGACGACATCGTGTCCGAGCGCGGCGAGGTCACGCGCGAGCCGTCCCTCTCCGCACCCGACGTCGAGCGTCCTCCCGGACGGCGGCGGGACGAGCTCGAAGAAGAGATCGCGGTGGAAGCGCCAGTAGCTGTCGTGATCCGGCTCCTGCGCCCAGGCGATCCACGCCGCCGCGTTCTCTTCCCACGCCTCACTCAACTCGGTCACGGGCTCGACTCTAGAGCCGCGACAATGGTCCGGTGCGGGAGGAGATCGAGAACTATGTGCGGTCGCTCGGGCTCGATGCCTATCTCGTCGGCGGCGCCGTGCGCGACGAGCTGCTCGGGCTCGACTCGAAGGACGCGGACTTCCTCGTCCCCGGCGTCGACACCGACGGGCTGCGCGCGGCGCTCACTGCGCACGGCCGCGTCGAGGATCTCGTCGTCGCGGACCGGCTCGTCGGCGTGCGGCTCCACGCGCGGGACGGGCGGGTGCGGAAGCTGACCCCGGCCGGGATCGAGTTCGCGCCGCCTCGCAAGGAGGTCTCCACTGGGCCCGGCCGGCACGACTTCGAGATCGTCGCCGACCCGACGCTGTCGGTGGAGGACGACATGCGCCGCCGCGACTTCACCGTCAACGCGATGGCCAGGCGGCTCGAGACGGGCGAGCTCGTCGATCCGCTCGGCGGCCGGGCCGATCTCGACGCGCGGCGGCTGCGCGCGGTCTCGCCGCAGAGCTTCCGCGAGGACCCGCTGCGGCTCGTGCGCGCCCTCCGCTTCGTGTCGCAGCTCGGCTTCGAGCCCGACGCGGCTCTGCTCGGCCAGATGCGCGAGGAAGCGCCGGCGGTGAAGCTCGTCTCGGGTGAGCGCATCGGCGGCGGCCTCGCCGCCGACGGGATGGGCGAGCTGTCGAAGCTGCTGCTCGGCGCCGAGCCCGCCCGCGCGCTGCGGCTCGCGCGCGACACGGGCGTCCTCGTCGAGCTCCTGCCCGAGTTCGGCCCGGCGATCGGATTCGACCAGGAGAGCCGCTATCACGACCTCACCGTCGACGAGCACACGTTCGCCGTCGTCCAGGCTGCCGCCGACAACGGCTTCTCGCTGGCGGTGCGGCTCGCCGCCCTCTTCCACGACCTCGGCAAGCCGCGCGTGGGCTGGCGCGGCCGCGACGGGCGCCTGCACTACTACGCGAAGCCCGGCGTCGCAGCGCATGGACACGACCAGGTCGGCGCAGACCTCGCGGCCGACGCGCTGCTGCGGCTCAGGTACCCCAACGCGCTGCGGCAGCGCGTCATCCGGATCGTGCGTCGCCACATGTTCCAGTCCGGCAAGGGAGACGCGCTCCGCGCGCGGCGCTTCCTCCGTCGCAACGGCGACGAGCTCGCGTTCGACCTTCTCGACCACAAGCACGCCGATCTCCTCGGCAAGCGGGGAAGCGACGGCGAACCCCCGCCGGTCGAGGAGATCGAGGCGCTGATGCGCTTTCGCAAGGTGGTGCGGCGGGAGCTCTCGAGTCCGCACCGCCTGCGAGACCTCGCCGTCGACGGCAGCGACCTTATCGAACTCGGCTTCCGGCCGGGGCCACGGCTCGGCCGGACGCTCCACGAGCTGCTCGACGCCGTCGTGGACGAGCCGGCCCTCAACACCCGCGACGAGCTGCTCGCACTTGCGCAGGAGCGCCTTTGATTCGCTGGCACCTCGAGGGCTACGAGATCGCCTTCACGACGCGAGAGGGCGGCGTGAGCGAGGGGCCGTACGCGTCGCTCAACCTCGGCCGCAAGAGCGGTGACGACGTCGAGCGCGTCGACGAGAACCGCCGCCTCGTGTGCGAGGCGATCGGGGCCGACCTGGAGCAGCTCGCGCTCAACTACCAGATCCACTCGACCCGAGTGCTACAGGCTGCCCCGGCGATGCGCGGCGAGCAGGCCGACGGCCTCTGGACGGACGAGCCCGGCCTGCCGATCCTGGCCATGTCCGCGGACTGCCTGCCGATCGCGATCGCCCGCGCCGACACGAGCGAGCACGCCGTCGCCGTCCTCCACGCCGGTTGGCGGGGCCTGCTCGGCGGAATCGTCGCAGCCGGGGCCCGCGCCCTCGGCGCCGGCACACTCGCGGCCGCAATCGGGCCGGGCATCGGGCCGTGCTGCTACGAGGTGGGGGAGGGGGTCGCGGCCCCCTTCCGCGAGCGCTTCGGCGGCGACGTCGTGCGTGAGAGCCGCCTCGACCTCTGGACGAGCGCCGAGCGTGCGCTCCAAGCGGCCGGCGTCGAGAACGTCCACCGGTTCGATCGCTGCACGGCCTGCGAGTCCGAGACGTTCTTCTCTCACCGCCGCGACGCCGGCCGCACCGGACGACAGGGGGTGATCGCCTATGTCGCCGGCTGAGATCCGCGAGCGCTACGAGCGCATCCGCGAGGAGGTCGGCCCGGCCGTCACGGTCGTCGCCGCGACGAAGTACGTCTCCGTCGAGGACATGGCGGCGCTCGCGGAGGCAGGCGTCGATGTCGTCGGCGAGAACCGCGCGCAGGACCTGAGGACGAAGCACAACGCCTACGGCGACAGCTTCCGCTGGCACTTCATCGGGCACCTGCAGAGCCGGAAGGCGCCGCTCGTGAGCGAGCTCTGCGAGCTCTGCCACTCGCTCGCCTCCGAGTCGGCGGCGAGGAAGCTCGCGATCCCGGCACTCGTCGAGGTCAACCTCTCCGGCGAGGCGTCGAAGTCGGGCGTGCCTCCCGAGGAGCTGGCGGCCCTGCTCGAGGCCTACCCCGCCGCCCGCGGGCTGATGACGATGCCGCCGGCGACCGGCGATCCGGAGGGCTCGCGCCCGTACTTCCGCCGCCTGCGCGAGCTCGCCGAGCAGCACGGGTTGCACGATCTCTCGATGGGCACGAGCCAGGACTACCGGGTCGCCGCCGAGGAGGGGGCGACCTACGTCCGGGTCGGGTCAGTCCTCTGGCAGCGCTAACATCGGCGGCGCCATGGGTCTCTCAGACGTCTGGGCCCGTACGCTCGTCTACTTCGGCATCGCCGAGGAGGAAGACTGGGACGAGGACGGCTACCTCACCGAGGACGAGCTCGCCGACGAGCAGGAGCGGCAGAACGTGCGTCGCCTCCCCGCCCGGAGGGCGCAGCAGGCCCACGACGACGACTGGACGGATCCCGAGCCCGAAGACGCGCAGAGGACGAGCATCCTCCGCCCGCGCGGCGACTCGCGACGCGTTCGCAACCTCGAGCCGGTGCGCGGCCCGGGCACCTCGCGGGTGCACCTCATCCTGCCGCGCAGCTTCAACGACGCCCAACAGCTTGCGGACCGCTTCAAGGTGGGCGTGCCGGTGATCCTCAACCTCCAGTCGGCCGACGCCGAGCTCTCGAAGCGGCTGATCGACTTCGCGAGCGGGCTCACGTACGCGCTCGACGGCGGAATGCAACGGATTGCCGACAAGGTCTTCCTCCTCACGCCGCGCGACGTCGAGCTGTCGGCCGAGGATCGGGCGCGGATGCTCGAGCGGGGCTTCTTCAACCAGGCGTAACTACAGGAAAGGCGCCGGACGAGGCGAAGGATGGACGGATGGGCGTCTCGGCCAGTTTGACCCTGCCGGTGGGCGATGCCGTTTCGAGCATCACCACCTTCATCAGCGTCTTCACGTACGTCTACATACTCGCGATGCTGGCATACATCTTGACGAGCTGGCTGCGGCTGCCGTACTCGCCCACCCTCAATCGGATCCAGCGCTTTCTGTACGACGTCTGCGAGCCCTACCTGCGCATCTTCCGGCGCTTCCTGCCCTCGTTCGGCGGGCTCGACCTATCGCCGATGGTCGCCATCGTCGTGCTCTTGGTCGTGGAGCAAATCGTCGTACAGCTGCTCAATTCCTACGCCTAAGGAGACCCGCCATGGCACTCACACCCGTCGAGATCAGACACCTGACGCCGCCGCGTACGGTCTTCCGCGGCTATCGCGCGGCGGCCACCGACAGTCTGCTCGAGGAGATCGCCTCGAGCTTCGAGGACGTGTGGCGGGAGCGCGCGGACCTCGCGGACAAGGTCGAGCAGCTCGAAACGGACCTCATCCGGTTCCGCGAGCTGGAAAGTCTCCTGCGCACGACGCTCGTCTCCGCGGAGCAGGCGTCTGCCCAGATGCGAGACCAGGCGCGGCGCGAGGCCGGGCTGATCCTCAGCGAGGCGCACGCCGACGCGAGGCAGATCCAGCGGCGCGCGCTTGCCGAGAACGAACGGCTGGCGCACGATTCGCGCCGGCTGCGAACTCAGCTGCAGGAGGCCTTGTCCGCTCTCGGAGGGCAGGACGCAGATGAGGAACGGGCGCCCGTGAGGCCTACCGAGCCCCACGAACAGACCGCGGAAGAACGCAGCTGGTACGGCTTCCCGAACGAGACCGTCGTGCCCGACGCGAACGCCGCCTGAGCAACACGGCCGCACTCGCGGCCCGGCGTAGACTGAGAGCATGACTGCGGAGACGACGCGGCTGCGCGTGCGCGTCAGCCCGGGCGCGGGGCGGACGGCGCTCGTCGGGCGGCACGGCGACGCGTGGAAGGTGCGCGTCACCGAGGCGCCGGAGCGCGGGCGCGCGAACGAGGCAGTCCTCCGCCTGCTCGCCGAGACTCTGGCGCTGCCCCGCACGGCCCTGACGCTCGTTTCGGGTCACGGAGGCCGGGAGAAAATCGTGGAGCTGACCGGGGTCGGGCCGGCGCTGATCGAGCGCCGGCTCGCGTCCGCGACAGGCGTGCACCGGGCGAGAAAGGAGAGGCGGTGACGAGCATCGACACGGAGCACTTCCGCGAGGCGCTGGTGGACGAGCGCAGGCGGGTCGAGCATGCGCTCGCGACGCTCCGCGACGAGCATCCCGGCTCGCTCGACGACGAGGTCGAGGAGGTCGCCGCGACGAACGACAGCCACCTCGCTGAGACCGCGACGGCGACTCTCGGCCGCGAGATCGACTACACGCTGGGCGACAACGCCGAGCAGGTGATCGCGGAGATCGACGGCGCGCTGAAGCGCATCGAGGGCGGCACGTACGGCACGTGCACCAACTGCGGACGGGAGATCCCACGCGAGCGGCTCGAGGCGAATCCCTGGGCTTCTCTTTGCATCGACTGCAAGCGCAAAGCCGAGGGAGCGTGAGCGAGCCTCTGCGGCAACTCGAGGCCCGAGTCGGCTCAGCGACGGACGCATTGACGCCGATCTCACGCGCCACTCGCTCCTTCGCGGCGACGCCCGTGCAGTGGCTCGCACTCGCGGCGATCGCCTTCGCGGCCATCGTCGCGGACCAGGTGACGAAACACGTCGTCGCCGCCAATCTCCGCGTCGGGGAGGGAGTCCACGTCGTCGGCCCGTTCACGATCAGGCACGTCCAGAACTCCGGCATCGCCTTCGGGCTCTTCTCGAACGCGACCGCGGTCGTGATCGTCGTCACTGCGATCGCGATCGGGTGGATGCTCGCGTACTTCGCGCGCTCCGGCGCCCGCCACCCGGTGCTGCCCATCGCGCTCGGGCTCGTGATCGGCGGCAGCGTCTCGAACCTCGCCGACCGTGTGCGGCTCGGCTTCGTCACCGACTTCCTCGACTTCCGTTACTGGCCGGCGTTCAACCTCGCGGACAGCTTCATCGTGATCGGGGTCGGGATCCTGCTCGCCGCGCTCATTCTGGCCGAGCGAGAGCCGGCTCCCCGGCGCTGAAGCGCCTCGTCGTCCCGCCGGAGGCCGCAGGAGAGCGGCTCGACCGCCATCTCGCAAGAGTGCCGGAAGTGGGATCGCGGCACGCGGCGGAGCGGCTGCTCTCGGCCGGCGCCGTACGCGTCGACGGCCGGCTCCGCGCGAAGAGCCACAAGCTCGCGGGCGGCGAGGAGATCGAGATCGAAGCACCTGCTGCCGCTGAGGCGGAGCCGGAGGCTGCGCCGCCCGAGCTCTCGATCGCCTACGCCGACGAGAACCTGCTCGTCGTGGACAAGCCCGCCGGGGTCGTCGTGCACCCGGCTCCCGGTCATGCCGGCGGGACGCTCGCCGACGCGCTGGCCGCGGCGGGAGCCGCGGGCGGGGAGGAGGACCGGCCCGGGATCGTCCACCGCCTCGACCGCGACACGTCGGGCCTCCTCGTCGTCGCGCGCTCGCACGAGACGTACGAGCGTCTGCAGCGGCTCGTGAAGCGACGTGCGTTGACGCGCGAGTACCTCGCGCTCGTCGGCGGGCGGCCGCGGTCGAGGCGGGGGACGATCGACGCGCCCATCGGCCGGGACCGGCACGACCGGCTCCGCCACTCGCTCGACACCGACACGCCACGCGCCGCGGTGACGCACTTCGAGCTCGAGGAGCTCCTGCCGCAGCACGCGCTCCTGCGCGTCCGGCTCGAGACCGGCCGCACGCACCAGATCCGGGTGCATCTCGCCGCGATCGACCTTCCCGTCGCCGGCGACCCCGTGTACGGCGTCCGCGGAGACCTCGGGTTGGAGCGGCAGTTCCTCCATGCCGCCCGGCTCGCCTTCGCTCACCCCGTGACCGGAGCCGACGTCGATGTCTCGTCGCCATTGCCTCCCGACCTCGTCGCCGCCCTGGAAGCGGCGCGAGCCAGCTAACCTTCCCGCGTCCCGTTCCTACTCCCCGGCGGCCCAGCCGTGGCGCGCGTGCCTCTCCTTACGGGAGGTGCGCCTCGACTCCCGACCGGCGCACGAAACACAAACCAATCGGAAGGAGCTTTCATGGCTGTCTCCACGAGTGCGGGAGCCGTCTCCATGCGCGACCTCCTGGAGGCCGGAGTCCACTTCGGCCACCAGACGCGACGCTGGAACCCCAAGATGCGCCGCTTCATCTTCGCCGAGCGCGGCGGCATCTACATCATCGACCTCACGCAGACGGCGGAGCGCCTCGACGAGGCACAGCAGTTCCTCCGCAACGTCGCGGAGCGCGGCGGCACCGTGCTGTTCGTGGGCACGAAGAAGCAGGCGCAGGACGCCGTCGAGGGTGAGGCGAAGCGGATCGGCATGCCCTACGTCAACCACCGCTGGCTCGGCGGCCTGCTCACGAACTGGCGCACGATGGCGGACCGCATCGACCGGCTGCACGAGATGCGGCGCCTGCAGGAGGAGGGACAGCTCGAGCTCCTCCCGGCGAAGGAGCGGATCGCGATGGGCGGCGAGCTCGAGAAGCTCGAGCAGAACCTCGGCGGAGTCGCCGACATGCGGCGACAGCCTGACGCGGTCGTGATCGTCGACCTGAAGAAGGAGGCGCTCGCCGTACGTGAGGCGCGCCGGCTTGGGGTTCCGGTCGTCGCCCTCGTCGACACGAACTGCGACCCGGACGAGGCCGACTACGTCATCCCCGGCAACGACGACGCGATCCGTTCGTGCAACCTCGTGGTGCACGCGCTTGCCGAGGCCGTCTGGGACGGCAAGCAGAAGGTCTCCGCCCGGGAGCTCGAGCAGCGGCAGGAGGCTGAGGAGGTGTCGGCCGAGGCGGCTGCGGAGAGCGTCCCCGAAGGCGACGTCGAGGACGTGGCGGCGGGCGAGCAGATCGAGCCCGCAACCGAGGGCGAGAGCGTCCCGGTACCCACCGGCGAGGACCCGGCCAAGGAAGGCGCGGAAGAGACGAAGCGCTCGGCGGCGGCACTCGGCGACCCGACGCGCGGAACGGAGGAGGCCTGATGGCAGCCGAGATCTCGGCCCAGCTCGTCCGCGAGCTCCGGGAGCGCACGGGCGCAGGAATGATGGACTGCAAGCGCGCGCTGCAGGAGACGAACGGCGACATGGAGGCGGCGGTCGTCCTGCTCCGCGAGAAGGGCATGGCGAACGCGGCCAAGCGGGCCGACCGTGCCACGACGGAGGGCCTCGTCGGCTACCGGTTGGCGGCCGACCAGTCTCGCGGCACGATGGTTGCCATCGGCTGCGAGACCGAGCCGGTGTCGAACAACGAGGAGTTCGAGGCGTTCGGCAAGAAGGTGCTCGACCTCGTCGAAGCGGACGGAATCGAGGCCGTCTCGCAGCTCGAGGAGGAGCGCGCGGAGCTCTCCGGCAAGCTCGGCGAGAACATCGCGATCGCCGGAGCGGCCCGTTTCGAGGCCCTCGACGGAGGCCGCCTCGGCGCCTACGTGCACCCGCCGGCGAACAAGCTCGGCGTGCTCGTGCAGGTGCGCGGCGGGGACGACGAGCTGGCGCGGAACCTCGCGATGCACATCTCGTGGTCGGATCCGCGCTGGATCGGCCGCGAGGACGTTCCCGAGGACCTCCTCGCTGCGGAGCGCGAGATCTACCTCAACTCCGAGGAGGTGCAGTCGAAGCCCGAGCAGGCGCGTGAGAAGATCGTCACCGGCATGCTCGACAAGCGTTTCTTCGCCGAGCGAGGCGGCGTGCTCGCCGATCAGCCGTGGATCCACGACGGCTCGCTCACGGTCGGCAAGGTTCTCGCCGAGGCAGGAGCCGAGGTGCTCGAGTTCCAGCGCTTCTCGCTCGCGGGATGAGCGCGCAGACCGAAACCGGGACCGGCGGCAGGACCGGCCGCGCACCCGCGTTCCACCGCGTGCTGCTCAAGCTCTCGGGCGAGGCGCTGATGGGCGACCGCGAGTACGGCATCGATCCGGTCGTGACACGGGCACTCGCGAGGGAGGTCGCGGGCATCCGTGCCGAGGGCGTCGACGTCGCTGTTGTCGTGGGCGGCGGGAACTTCTACCGGGGCCTCGCGGCTGCGGCCGAGAGCGGCATGGACCGCGCGACCGCCGACTACGCGGGAATGCTCGCGACGCTTCTCAACGCGCTCGCGCTGCAGGATGCGCTCGAGCGGGAGGGAGCCGACACGCGCGTCATGTCCGCGCTCGAGGTCTCGGAGGTGGCGGAGCCGTACATCCGCCGCCGCGCCATCCGGCACCTCGAGAAGGGCCGGGTCGTGATCTTCGCGGCCGGTACCGGAAACCCGTTCTTCACGACCGACACCGCAGCCGCGCTGCGCGCGCTCGAGATGGGCGCGGACGCGATCCTGATGGCGAAGCACGGCGTCAGGGGCGTGTACGACGGCGACCCGCGCCACGTCTCGGACGCCGAGTTCCTGCCGCGCATCACGCATCTGGAGGCGATCGAGCGCGGGCTCAAGGTGATGGACACGACCGCCCTCTCCCTCTGCATGGACAACCGCCTCACGATCCACGTCTTCGAGCTCGCCGAGGGCAACGTCGCGCGCGTCGTGAACGGCGAAGAGGTCGGGACGATCATCGCGACCGACAACAAGGAGGGCTGAGGCATGGCGACTGCAGAAGAGCTGATCAAGAGCGCCCAGGACCGCATGGTCAAGTCGGTCGAGCACGCACGGTCGGGGTTCGCGACCGTCCGCACCGGGCGCGCCTCGGCGTCGCTTCTCGACCGGATCGAGGTCGACTACTACGGGACGCCGACCCCGCTCCGCCAGCTCTCCACGATCAACGTCCCCGACCCGCGCATGCTCACCGTGCAGCCGTTCGACCCGAGCTCGATCAAGGCCGTCGAGAAGGCGATCCAGGAGTCCGACCTCGGCCTGACGCCCTCGAACGACGGGAAGCTGATCCGCCTGCCCATCCCGCAGCTGACGGAGGAGCGCCGGAAGGAGCTCGTCAAGGTCGTGCGCAACCTGGCCGAGGAGCACCGGGTCGCCGTGCGCGAAATCCGGCGCGACGCGATGCGGCACCTCAAAGAGCTCGTCGACAACGGCGAGGTCGGCGCGGACGACGAGCACCGTGCGGAGGGCCGCGTCCAGGAGCTGACCGACGAGCACACGAAGCAGATCGACGAGCTCCTGAAGCACAAAGAAGCCGAGGTGATGGAGGTCTAGGCGATGGCCTCCGTCCCCGGTACCGGCACCGACGTCAGCCCCGAGGAGCACCTTCCCGAGGTCGCCCACGCGGTCGCGATCATCATGGACGGGAACGGACGCTGGGCCGCCGAGCACGGCGTCTCGGTCGCCGACGGCCACCGTGCCGGGTCCCGCGCCCTCCGTCCCGTCGTCGAGGCGGCGATCGACCTCGGCATCGAGTCGCTCGTGGTCTATGCGTTCTCGACCGAGAACTGGAGCCGCAAGGCCGGGGAAGTGGAGGCGCTGATGGAGATCTTCGGCGAGACGATCGAGCGGGAGCTCGAGGACCTCGCCGCGCAGGGCGTCCGGTGCCGGTTCGTCGGCCGCCGCGACCGTGCACCCGGCTGGCTACGGACCAAGATGGAGCAGCTGGAGGCGGCGACGGCGGACAAGTCGAGGCTCCAGCTCTGGATCGCGTTCGACTACGGGGGGCGGGCCGAGCTCGTCGACGCGGCGCGCCGGCTGCTGGAGAGCGGCATCGACCCCGACGGCGTCGACGAGGCTGCGGTCGCCGCGCTCCTCTACGAGCCCGAGATGCCGGACCCCGACCTCGTGATCCGCACGTCCGGCGAGCGCCGCATCTCGAACTTTCTCCTCTGGCAGTCCGCGTACGCCGAGTACGTCTTCACCGACACGCTTTGGCCCGACTTCGGGCCGGAGGAGCTCCGGACCGCGATCGAGGAGTACGCGAGCCGGCGCCGTAGATTCGGCGGACGTTGAGCAATTTCGTGTCCCGGATCCTGGTCGCAGCGGTCGGCCTGCCGCTCGTGCTCGGCATGCTCTGGCTCGGCGGCTGGTGGCTCTTCACGCTTCTCGCCGTGGCCGCCTGCGTCGCCGTGCACGAGTTCGTGACGACTGCGCGCCCGTTGCGGCCGCTCGCGCCCGCGGTCTACGGAGGGGCGCTGCTGGCGCTCGTCGGTGCGCGCACGGGCGGCATCGTCTGGCTCATCGCCGGCTTCCTCGCGACTTTCGTCTTCGCCTTCGTCCTCCACGTGGTCTCGAGCACGCGGGCGCCGACGACGGCGGCCGTCGGCTCGACGATCCTCGGCTCCGCATGGATCGGGCTGGGGCTGGGCTTCCTGCTTCTCTTGCGCGAGATGCACACGCACGGGAGGCTGCTCGCCTTCACCGTCGTGCTGGCGGCTTGGGCGGCGGCGACGTTCGCCTATCTCGGCGGTCGCCCGTTCGGCCGCCACAAGCTGGCTCCGCGCCTCTCGCCGGGCAAGACGTGGGAGGGCCTGCTGATCGGAGCCGCCGCCGGCATCTTCGTCGCGTTCATCGCGCTGTACAAGACGCGCGAGCACTACCTCGTGATCTGGCAGGCGGTCGTGCTGGGCGTCGTCATCGTAATCGCCGAGCTGATCGGCGACCTGTTCGAGTCGGCGCTCAAGCGCGATCTCGAGGTCAAGGACACGGGACGGCTCCTCGGCGGGCACGGCGGGATGCTCGACCGGATCGACGGCCTGCTCTTCGCGGCCCCTGCTGCGTATTTCCTCGTGGTCGCGTACGGCTTCCACTGACTCCCTACACTGAGCCGGTGAAGCGCGTCGCGCTGCTCGGGGCAACGGGATCGATCGGTCGCCAGGCGATCGAGATCGTCGAGGCGCATCCCAGGCTAGAGCTCTGCGCCGCGGCCTCGGGATCGACTCCGCTCGACGACGTCGACGCTCCGCTCAAGGAGGTCGGAGGCGACCTCACGGAGCTTCTCGAGCGCGCGCAACCCGACATCGTGCTCAACGCCGTCGTCGGCTTCGCCGGTGTGCACGCGACGCTCTGGGCGCTCGAGCGCGGCGTCGACCTCGCCCTGGCGAACAAGGAGAGCCTCGTCGCCGCCGGCGCGCTCGCGTTGGCCGCGCAAGAGCACGGCGGAGGCCGGATCCTGCCCGTCGACAGCGAGCACTCGGCGCTGTTCCAGTGTCTCGAGGGGCGTGAGCCGGAGCAGATCGACACGCTCGTGCTCACCGGCTCGGGCGGGCCGTTCCGCGGCCGCATGCGCAACGAGCTCGAGGACGTGACGCCCGAGCAGGCGCTCGCACATCCGACCTGGCGCATGGGCCCGAAGATCACAGTGGACTCCGCGACGCTCGCGAACAAGGGGCTCGAGGTGATCGAGGCGCACTTCCTCTTCGGCCTGGACTACGACCGCATCGAGGTGGCGATCCAGCCGACGTCGATCGTGCACGCGCTGGCCCGCTTCCGGGACGGGGCAGCGCTCGCGCATCTCGGTTACCCGGACATGCGCGTCCCGATCTCCTACGCGCTCACGTACCCCGAGCGCCCCGCCACCCCCTTGCCGCCGCTCGATCTGACCTCGCTCACGCTCGAGTTCTCGCCGCCGGATACAGACACGTTCCCGATGTTGTCCCTCGCGCGCGCCGCCGGCCGGGAGGGCGGAAGCGCACCGTGCGTGTTCAACGCCGCCAACGAGGTCGCCGTGGCCGGCTTCCTGAACGGCCGCCTGCCGTTCCTCGGGATTCCCGAGGTCGTGGGGGAGGCCCTCGCGACGGCGGGGACGCATCCCGTTCGCGACCTGGACGACCTCGTCGAGGCCGACCGCTCGGCTCGGGCGCTCGCGGAAGGAGCGCTGACCCCGGCATGACGTGGCTCGTGGTGATCGGCGGGCTGGTCCTCCTCGTCTTCCTGCACGAGCTGGGTCACTTCTCGGTCGCGCTCGCGACCGGCATGCGGCCGCGAAGCTTCTACATCGGGTTCCCGCCCGCGCTCGTGAAGGTGCGGCGCAAGGGCATCGAGTACGGGATCGGGATGATCCCGCTCGGCGGCCTCGTGCGCATCCCTGGAATGCACCGGCCGGCCGGCCGCGACCTCCGCGCCTACGCCGAGCCCGCTGTGCGCGAGCAGCCGAGCCTCGCTCCGTCGGTCGGCACCGTCCGGCGGGCGCTCGACGCGGAGGACTACGACGCAGCGCGGCGTGCGTACCCGGAGCTCGAGCGGGCGGTGGGCGAAGCCCACCTCTCGCCCGGCGCGCGACGGTCGGCCGAGCGGGCGCTGCGCGAGGTCGAGGAGGGGACGGCCGCCGACGCATACTGGCGCGCACCGACCTGGAAGCGCGTGGCCGTGATCGCCGCCGGGCCGCTCGCGAACGTCCTCATCGCTTTCGCGATCCTCTTCACCGTCTTCGCGGTCAGCGGCGGGCCGTCGCAGCGCCCGACGGCGACTGTCGCGGATGTGGAGGCCGGTACTCCGGCGGCCGCGGCCGGTCTCAGGACCGGCGATCGGGTCGTGGCCGTCGACGGCCGGCGGGCCGCGACGTTCGCGGACGTCTCGCGCCGCATCCGGTCGAGCCACGGAAGCCCGATCACGCTGACGGTGCTCCGCGACGGCCGGCGTGTGACGGTCGGCCCGCGCCGGACCGTGTTGAGAGACGGACGCTGGATCTTCGGCTTCTCTCCGGCGGCGCAGCTCGTCACCTACCCGGTAGGCAAAGCGGCGAGCACCGCGGCGTCCGACCTGTGGAACGTCGTGAGCGGTACCGGTGCGGGACTGAAGGGACTCTTCTCCAGCCAAGGCCGCAGCCAGCTCTCGGGCCCCGTCGGAATCGTCCGCGTCGAGCACGAGTCGCTCCAGGTCGGCCTGACGTGGTACCTCGAGATCCTCGCGTTCGTGAGCATGTCGCTCGCGCTCCTCAACATGCTGCCACTGCTGCCTCTCGACGGCGGCCACATCCTGTTCTCGCTCATCGAAGGCGTACGCCGGCGCGCCCTCGCCCGCGAGGTCTACGAGCGGGTTTCGGTCGTCGGGATCGCCCTCATCCTGCTCATCTTCGTGATCGCATTCTCGAACGACGTCTCCGGACCGCCGCACTGACGCGCCTCAGCGTCCTCTGAGGCCGGGATTGCGGCAAAACGCGCCGGGCTAGACTGGACCGCGGATGGCCAGCAAGCGGCAGATCTCGGTCGGCTCTGTCAAGGTCGGCGGCGGCGCGCCCGTCGTCGTGCAGTCGATGACGACGACGAAGACGCATGACGTCCCGGCCACGACCGCGCAGATCGCGGAGCTCGCGAGCGCCGGCTGCGAGATCGTGCGCGTCGCCGTCCCGAAGACGGAGGACGCCGAAGCGCTCTCGCGGATCGTCCGTCTCTCGCCGGTGCCGATCATCGCGGACATCCACTTCAACGCGAGCCTCGCGCTCAAGGCGATCGAGCAGGGCGTCGCGGCCGTTCGGATCAACCCCGGCAACATCGGCGGCTCGGACAAGGTCGCCGAGGTCGTCCGCGCAGCGAAGGCGAAGGGGATTCCGATGCGGATCGGCGCGAACTCCGGCTCGCTGCCGAAGCATCTCGAGGAGCTGGCGCAGCAGGATCAGGCCGAGGCCCTCGTCGAGGCCGCGCTCGAAGAGGTGCGCCTGCTCGAGAGCCTCGACTTCTACGACTTCAAGATCTCCGTCAAGTCGAGCCACGTGCCGACGATGATCCGCGCCTACCGGATGCTGTCGGAGAAGGTCGAGTACCCGCTCCACCTCGGAGTCACGGAGGCGGGGACGGTCTTCGCAGGCTCGATCAAGAGCGCCGTCGGCATCGGCACCCTGCTCGCCGAGGGGATCGGCGACACGATCCGCGTCTCGCTCTCGTCGGACCCGGTCGAGGAGCCGAAGACGGCCTACGAGATCCTCAAGGCGCTGGGTCTCCGCGAGCGTGGCCCCGTCATGATCGCGTGCCCGAGCTGCGGTCGTGACAACGTCGGTGTCCACACGCTCGCCGAGGAGGTCGAGCGGCGTCTGCAGGAGTACCCGCAGCATTTCGAGGTGGCGGTGCTCGGGTGCGCCGTCAACGGGCCCGGCGAGTCCGGCGACGCGGACTTCGGGATCGCCGGCGGGCGGGACGTCGGCTTCATCTACGCGCACGGCCGCGTCCTGAAGAAGGTCAGTTCGGACATCCTCATCGACGAGCTCTTCCACGAGATCGACAGGTGGATCGCCGACGGCATGAACCGGCCGAAGCGGCTCAAGATGGCGAAGCCGGCCGCGCTCGCGATGGCCGAGGCCTCGCTGATCCCGCTCGAATAGCCTAGGGCGACAACACTCATGATCGCCCGAGCCTCACAGCTCTTTCTCCCGACCCTGCGCGACGCCCCCGCCGACGCGGAAGCCGCGTCGCACCGGTTGCTCGTCCGCGGCGGCTTCATCCGCCAGATCGGCGCCGGACTGTGGGCGATGCTGCCGCTCGGCTGGCGCGTGCACATGCGGATCGAGCAGATCATCCGCGAGGAGATCGACGCGATCGGCGGGCAGGAGATGCGCGCGCCGACGCTCACACCCGCCGAGCTCTGGGAGACGACCGGACGGATCGACGTCCCGATCCTCTTCCACCTGACCGACAGCGGAGGTCGCGCTTTCGTGCTCTCGTGGACGCACGAGGAGTCGATGACCTTCCTCGCGCGCGAGATCCAGTCGTACAAGCAGCTGCCACAGGTCTGGTACCACTTCTCGACCAAGGACCGGGACGAGCCGCGTGCGCGCGGCGGCCTTCTGCGCCTCCGCGAGTTCGTGATGAAGGACGCGTACACGTTCGATGTGGACGAGGCCGCGCTGGACGTTGCATTCAGAGCGCACCAGCTGGCGTACGCGCGGATCTTCGAGCGGTGCGGCCTCGAGGCGTATCTCGTCGAGGCGGAGTCCGGAACCATGGGCGGGAAAGAGTCGCTCGGCTTCCTGGCGCCGACAGGCTCCGGCGAGAACGAGCTGATGCGCTGCGAGAACGGCGACTACTTCGCCGACGCCGAGGCCGCGCGCGGTACGCCGCCGCCGCCCGAGCTGCCGCCGCCGCTCGACGCGCCCGAGATCGTCGACACGCCGGGCGTGACCACGATCGAGGAGGTTGCCACGCTGCTCGGGATCGCCGAGTCCGCAACCTCCAAGGCGCTTCCGGTCGTGACCGGCGACCGGCTGGTGCTCGCATTGGTGCGCGGCGACGACAAGCTCAGCCCTGAGAAGCTCGAGACCATCTTCATGGCGGCTTTCCGCCCGGCGACCGACGACGAGATCCGCGCCGCCTTTGGAGCGGGCGGAGGCTCGCTCGGGCCTGTCGGCGTCGACGTCGAGGTGATCGCGGACGAGGCGCTCCGCGAGGGCCAGTACGTCGCTGGAGCCAACCAGGACGGCAGGCATCTCCGCGGCGTACAGGCGGGCCGCGACTACAACCCCACCTTCGCCGACATCCGACAGGCGAAGGACGGCGACGCATGCCCGAAGTGCGGCGGCACCCTCCGCATCGAGACGGCGATCGAGGTCGGCCACATCTTCAAGCTCGAGACATTCCACTCGGAGGCATTCGGCGCGACATTTCTCGACGAGGACGGGCGGGAGAAGCCGCTCGTCATGGGCAGCTACGGCATCGGCCTCGCGCGGACGATGGCGGCGATCGTCGAGCAGTGCCACGACGAGAACGGCATCGTCTGGCCGCAGGCGGTGGCGCCGTACGACGCCCACGTCGTCGCGCTTCCCGGCGCGGAGGAGATCGCCGCGCAGGCGGCCGAGGCACTCTCCGCGGCCGGGCTCCACGTGCTCCTCGACGACCGCGACCAGCGGGCGGGGGAGAAGTTCGCCGATGCGGACCTGCTGGGTTGCCCGATCCGCATCACTGCGGGCCGCAGGAGCCTCGAAGACGGCAAGGTCGACGTGCGGGACCGCGCAAGCGGCGACGAAAGACGCTTAGATGTTGCCGACCTCGGCAAGGAGGCCTAGAGGTGGCAAAGCGGCGGCGGTTCAGCGAGGACGGGTTCGGCGAGACCGTGCAGCGCCTGATGGACGAGCAGGGCGTGACGTACCGGCAGCTCGCCACGCGCACCGGGCTGTCGGCGGGCTACCTCAACCACCTCGTCCACGGGAACCGTCCGGTGCCGTCGAACGACGTCGTGGCCACGCTTGCGACCGCGCTCGAGGTCGAGCCGGAGCACTTCCGTGAGTACCGGCTGCGCGCCATCACGGAGCGGCTCGAGGCGATGCCCGCGCTGATAGACCGCCTCTACCGGCAGCTGAACCGGCGCGGCAGCTAGCCGTCCGGCGTCAAGCGGCGCCTCATCGCCCGCAGACGTAGTGGAGCAAGTGCCGCACAGCCGGAGGAAGATGACCGTTAGAGCGCATAGCGCAGAAAGAGGTGCGAGCCGTGTTTTCGCACCGAGCGGAGCCTGCCTGCAACACGGGTCTGCGGGACGAGCTCGACGCCCTCTACCAGACCGAGCCGCGTGGTCGCTGCCCGTCCGGCGAGAACGGGGGAGACGGTGAGGAAGAGCTCGTCCACGAGCCCCGAGGCCACGAGCGAGCCGAACATCGACGGCCCGGCTTCCGTGAGGATCACGGAGCAGCCACGGTCGCGCAGCACCTGCAGTGCTCGGGTGAGGTCCACTCTTTCGCCATCGGTCACGGCAACGACCTCGGCGGAGTCGGGCACAGACGCGCGCAGACCTTCCGCCGCTGCCTCGGTCGTGAGCACGAGCGCACCAGACTCGAGCACCGGGTGGGCCGGATAGAGCGAGGCGCCGGTCGTGACGACCACGACGAGTGGCTGGGCCGAGCGGCCACGTCGGGCCCGCAGCTCGGCGAGGGCAGCCGCGGCCGGCGGATACGCACGATCGATCCGCCACGTGCCCTTGGGCGAGGCGAGCAGCGTGCCGGAACCGACAACGACCGCATCGGCGCACGCGCGTACCAGCGCGAGGACGAACCGGTCGGCCTCGCTCTCGTCGCCGATCATGGAATTCGAGCGCGGGAGCTTCGGGACGGCGACCACACCGTCGAGCGACTCGACGAAGTTCGCGACGACGCACGGTTCGTCCAGGCCGAGGGAGCCCCCGTAAAGCGTCGCGAGCAGCTCCGGGACGTCCCACCGCGGCAGGTCATCGTCTTCTGCGAGAACCGTGAAGGGCTCGATCACCGCGTCAGCGTAAGAAACTCGGAGCGCAGCGACTCGCTCTCGTCGTAGAGGCCGCGCCAGACCGTCGTGACCGTCGAGGAGCCGTGCTCCTCGACGCCGCGCATCGCGGTGCACATGTGGGCCGCCTCGAGCCGCACCGCCACGCCCCGCGCGTCCGCCAGCTCGAGCAGGCCGTCGGCGATCTCCTCGGCGAGCCGTTCCTGCACCGTGAAGCGACGCGCGTAAAGACGCACGAGGCGCGTGAGCTTCGAGATCCCGAGAATCTCGTCGCCGGCGACGTATCCGACCTGGGCACGTCCGTGGAACGGCAGCGCATGATGCTCGCAGAGCGCGTAGAAGCCCACGGGGCCTTCGACGATCTGCGCGTGGCGGCCGTCCACGCCCTCCGGCCGCTCCGTCGGAAACACCGTCCACAGCTTCGAGTCGCCGTCGTAGCCGGCCGTCGCGTCGAAGAGCGCCCGGACGAAGCGCCGCGGTGTGTCACGCGTCCCCGGGGTGTCGAGATCCAGGCCGAGCGCAGCGAAGATCTCGGCAGCGTTGCGCTCGAGGCGCACCCAGTCCGCGGCAGTGAGGTCTCGTGGGCCCTCGCCGTCGTGGGCGGGAAGCTCGAAGACGTTACTCATGCGACCTCCTCCTGTGGGACTCGCCTTGGCAGCAGCGCGAGCGCGATTACGGCGACTTCGGCGACGGCGAGCCACGCGAACGCGATCGGGTGTCCCAGCGCCATCAAGAGACCGAACGCCGCGAGCTGCGTCGACATGCCCAGATTCGCGAGCAACGAGACGGCGACCGAGCCCGCGAGTGCCGGCCGGCGTGCGACGAGCGCCTCGGCGAGGCGATCCTGAGGGGCGTAGACGAGCCCGTAGATCCGACGGAGAGCGGCCGTCCCGCGGTCTTCCGCCCCAGGCTCGGCCCCGGCCTCACGGGAGAGCCGCTCCGCGTTGAAGTTGAGGCTCAGCACGCTCGTGAGCGCGAGGAATCCCAGGACCGCGACCGCAGGCTGCCCCGTGTTCCAGCCGAGCGCCGCATAGAGCGCTGCATTGACGAGCAGGTCGACCTCGGAGTCCAGATACCGGCCGAATGCGCTCGTCCGGCCCGTGAGCCGCGCGAGCTGCCCGTCTGCGTTGTCGAGCAGCGTCTTCAGCTGCACGAGGAGCGCGGCGGCGAGGAACGAGCCGCGGGCGAGCTCGGCGGCGCCTGCGATTCCTGCCGCGCCGGCGGCCACGACGACGAGCGGCGGGGGCACGCGAAGGCGTGCGAGGAGGAGGACTAGCGGATGCGCGAGAGGGCGAAAGACCTTCTCGCACACGAGCTCGTTCCCGCGCCGCGGCTTCCGCGACCGGGCCAGGGCGCTAGAGCGCAAGAGCACCCTCGCCGGCGACGATCAGGTCCCGGGCCGCGTCGAGCTTGTCCCAGACGTTCCAGAGCAGGACGCCGCGCGGCCGGCCGTCCTCGACGTAGGTCACGACCCCGTTCCGGTACGGCTCCTGCCAGTTCTCGACGGCCTCCAGCCGCGAGTCGACGACGCCGACCGCCTCGTAGCCGAGGTCGAAGAGGTCGGAGTAGAAAAACGGGAGATGGTCGTAGGGCGTGTCGGCGCCGGCCATGTTCGCGCCCACGGCGCGCCCGTGGCTGTTCGCATGATCCTCGTGCTCGATCCGCAGCGAGATCCCGAGTGCGCGGACCGGGAAGCGCGCCACGTCGCCCGCGGCGAAGACATCGTCGTGATTGGGCACGCGGCCGTACTCGTCGACGACGATCCCGTCGTTCACCTTGAGCCCCGCCGCCTCGGCGAGGTCGGTGTTGGCCACGACACCGAGCCCGGCGACGACGGCGTCGGCCTCGAGCTCGAGCCCGGACTGGGTCTTCACGCTAGTGCCGGACGCGGCCGAGACCATCTCGCCGGCGCGCACGTCGACACCCTTCTCGCGGTAGTAGTCGGTGACCGACGCCGAGAGGTCTGCGGGGAAGAGGCGATGGCCGATTCCCGGCTCGGGGAAGAGCATCGTGACGTGGGCCTCGTTGCCCACGAGACTCGCCGCGAGCTCCGATCCGATGAACCCGCCGCCGATCACGACCACGTGAGCCCTCTCGCCGGCAATCTCGCGCACGCGACGGTAGTCATCGAGCGTGCGGTACCAGATGACGCCTTCCGCGCCCGGAATCTGGCGGGGCTTCGCACCGGTTGCGAGGAGCAGCTTCTCCCAGCCGTACTCCTCACCGGCGTCGTTCGCCGCCGTGTGCGCCGAGAGGTCGAGCGAGACGATGCTGCGACCGGTGACCAGCTCGACGCCCTCCGCCGGCTCGCGCCACAGCTTCTCCTCGGGAGCGCCCTGCCAGAGGCCCTTGGTGAGCAGCGGCCGTTTGTAGGGAGGATTCGGGTCGGCGCCGATCATCGTGATCGAGCCGTCGGAGTCCTGTTCGCGGATGCCCTTCGCAGCCATGTCGCCGGTCATGCCGGCACCGACGATCAGGTACTTGGTCGTGTGCATCTCAGCCCTCTTTCAGGAGACGGAATCGAGCTCCGGTAGCGCGCGCAGGCTTTCGTGCTCCTCCGCGCACGTGGGACAGCCGACGAGGTGTGCCCGCAGGCCGGGGACGAGTGCGTCGGCCGGGGCTCCGGAGCGCTCGAGCTCGCCGTAGCGGTCCCGGTCGCGCACGGCCTCGAGCAGCGCGAACGTGTACGCCCACATGCGGAAGCTGCTCTCGCCGCGAAAGTCGCCGAGACGACGCAAGACCGAGACGGCGTCGTCGGCGCGGTGCGCGTCCAGGTCGAGGTGCCACTCCTCGAGGTCCGGGGCTGACGCGAGCACGCTCACATCAGGATTAGTGTCCGGTGCGGGCACGGTCTTACCTTCTACCGGGCGGACCGCGCGCTACGCGGCGGCAAGGACGGAGGTGCGCTCCGCCATCTCACGGTCCTTGGCTGTGATCCCGCCTGCCGAATGCGTGCTCCAGCGGACCGTGACGCGCCGATAGCGGATGTCGATGTCGGGGTGATGGTTCTCGCTCTCCGCGAGCTCGCCGAGCCGGTCGACGAACTCGATCGCGGCCGGGAACGACGGGAGCTCGAACTCCCGCACGAGCGCGTCGTCCTGCTCCTCCCAGCCGTCCATGACGGGACTATTCCAGTTCCCGGGACGCGCAATCGTCTCCTGTCCGTACAAGACTGCGAAGGAGTGCGTGAACCGAGTGACCCAGACCTCGTCCGGAAAGCGCGGCGCGGCGACCGCGACGCCGCAGCTGCGCTCTTCCGCCGCTACTGGCGCGACGCGTGGCGCGCCGCCTTCGCCATCACCGGACGCAGGTCACTCGCGGACGACGTGGCCGCCGACGGGTTCGAACGGGCCTTCGCTGCCCTCGGGCGCTTCGACGATCGTCGCCCGTTCGGGCCGTGGCTCCACCGGATCGTCGCGAATCGGGCGCTCGACCTGCTGCGCGCCGAGCGCCGCCTCTCGGACGAAGAGCTTCCCGAGCTGCCGGACATCGCGCCCGTCCAGGCCTCCGGCGACCGCAGCCTGCTCGCGGCGGTGGCGGAGCTCTCGCTCGAGCGCCGCGTCGTCGTCGTCCTGCGCTACGGAGTGGGAATGACGCCGAAGCAGATCGCGGACGCGCTCGACCTGCCGGTGGGAACCGTCAACTCACGGCTCGCGCGCGCGCTCGAGCAGCTGCGCGAGTCGCTGGAGGTCGAGCATGTCGAGTGAGCTCGAGGACAGGCTCGAGGGTCTTCTCGCCGACGCTCCCGAGCCGGACCCGGGAGCGGGGGAGGAGGCGCTGCATCGGGCATTGACGGCGGTGCATCCGGCCGCTCCCGCACGGCGTGGGGTCCGCACCGCCGTCCTGGTCTTCGCTGCCGCCGTTGTCCTCCTGGTGATCGCCGCCGGCTCGCTGGCCGCGGCCGGCGCGCTCCACGTCAGCTTCGGCGCGAAGCCGAAGCCGCCCCCATCGACCACGCAGCTCTCGCTCCCAAGGGGAGCCGACGGTATCGCCGTGATCGTCGACGGGCGGCTCTCGGTCGCCACACGGGGAGGCTTCCGCCTGCAGGTTCCGGCTACGGCCGCGGCGCTTTCTCCTCATGCGCTCTTCGTCGCGGCGGGGATCGGGCAGTCGCTCGTAGCGATGGCCCCCAACGGCCGGCGGGCCTGGTCCCATCCCGCCGGCGGGCGAGTTGTCGGGATCGCCTGGGCGCCCCTCGGCAACCGGATCGCGTACGTGGTCCGGACGGCCAAGCGCGTCGTCCTCCACGTCATCTGGGGGAACGGGACGAACGACTCGGTGATCGACCGATCGGTGCGCGCCGTGCGGCCGTCCTGGCGGGGCAACTCGCTCGCCTTTGCGTATGTGGGCGCCGGCGGCCGTGCGATCGTCTACGACGTCGCCCACCAGTCGCGGCAGCTCGTCCCCGTACATGCACCGGTGACGGGAGTCGCGTTCGCACCGACGGGAGACTCGATCGCCGTCGAGCAACCTACCGGTGTCTGGGTCCTGCACCAGAGCGCCGCGACGGACATCCGCGACACCGTCGACTCGTACGGCTGGCATGGAGGCCGCCTGGGCGTCGCGGTACCCGGGCTCGACTCGGCCGTCGTCCGCCTGGTCGCCCCGGACGGCGCGTCGCGCGGCTCCATCCGGGTCCACGGCACCGTGGTTGCCGTGACGCCGAAGCTCATCGTCACGCGCAATGGACAGAGCCTCGTTGCGGGACGAACGAAACTCCTGACCGTGCCGCGAGGCGCGAGCGTGGAAGACGTCGAGATCGGCTATTAGGGCTGGCGCGGCCAGACGGCGATCGCGACGTAGCGCGTTGCGGGCGCAACCTTCGTCGTCCAAAAGCGGTGGAGCGTTCCTGCCCTGAGGTCGGTGACCTGGCCGGTGAACAGCGACGACGTCACGACCTGCCCACCGAACGTGGCGAGGTTGAACGAGCCGTAAGGCATCCGCACGGCGCCGAGCCTCCGGTACGTCCGCCACAGCACCGCCTCGATGGAGGAGCCGTAGCCGCTCGTGAGCAGCGCCCGCGCTCCGGAGAAGGCAACTTCCTGGGGTGCGCGCCCGGCGCGAACCACCTTCACGACCCTGCCCGTCGCCGCGTCGTAGACCGTGACATACGGAGCCCTTGCCGAGCTGAGCCAGACGGTGCGGCCGTCCGGCGCGAAGCCGACGCTGTGCGACGGAAAGCGCGGATGGAGTCGGCCGGCGATCCGGGAAT
>Ga0335083_10000336_pt1 | contig 73698 bp, 71 predicted proteins | sample Lox_Sample_42_FD_206716 | JGI IMG/M metagenome (GOLD analysis project Ga0335083, IMG submission 206716) | Soil microbial communities from Loxahatchee National Wildlife Refuge, Florida, United States - Lox_Sample_4.2 | ecosystem: Environmental > Terrestrial > Soil > Wetlands | place: USA...
CGATCGTTGCGTCAAGCACCAGCCCGCGCTCGGCGCCTTCGGCGAGGATATCTTCCATGCTGGCACGCAGGCCGGAATCCGCCTGCGACGACAGCTCCAAGAGCACGTACCAGGGATAGGGCTTGCCGAGCGGGTCGCGCGAAGCGGCGTCGTATTTCACCACCGCCTCGATGCCGCCGCGCACCATCAGCTCGCACGAAGTGACGCCGCCGGCGGTACGCTCCAGCGCAAGGTTAAGCAAATCGACGCCGGCCTGCGGTGATGGCACGCCGGCATAGGCCGTCTCCACCGAGCGCGGACGTGGCACGAGGCGCAGCACCGCCGCGGTAATGATGCCCAGCGTGCCTTCGGCGCCGATGAACAGGTCGCGCAGGTCGTAGCCGGTGTTGTTCTTCTTCAGCTTGTTGAGGTCGTTGAGCATGCGCCCGTCGGCGAGCACGACTTCGAGCCCCATAGCGTGCGAGCGGGCGATGCCGTGGGCAATCGCCGCGGTGCCGCCGGCATTGGTCGAGAGGTTGCCGCCGATGGTGCAGGTACCTTCCGAGGGTAAAAGCTGCGGATAGAGCCGGTCGGCCGCTTCGGCGGCCTCGCGCGCGCGTTGCAGGGTGACGCCGGCTTCGACCGTCATGGTGTTGGAGACGGGATCGACATCGCGGATCTTGTCGAGCCGGGTGAGCGAGAGGATTATCTCGCCATGGTGCGGGATCTGCCCGCCGACGAGACCGGTATTGCCGCCCTGCGGCACGACCGCCGTCTTGGTTTCGTTGGCGAGCTTGACGATCGCCGCCACCTCCGCGGCCGAGCCCGGCCGCAACACTACCGGGGTGTGGCCGTGATAGAGGTCGCGCATCTCGACGAGGTAGCCTTTTTGGACCGCCGGATCGGTGATGGCGTATTTTTCGCCGACGATTTTGACGAAGCGCGCCAGCAGGTCGGGCGCGAGTTTGCGGTCGGCTTGCGGCTTGGTCTGCAGGTTCATGATACCTTTTCCGGTTTCGCCGCGGCGGCGCGTTTGAGGCGATCATTGATCGCTTCGCCGAGGCCTTCATTTGGCACTTTCATCACCGCGATTGTCTTGGCGCCCGTGGCGTCGAGCGCGCGCAGATGCGAGAACAGATTGGCGGCGGCCTCGACGAGGTCGCCGCGCGGCGAAAGGTTGAGGGTGACGCCTGCGGCCGGCCCAAAGCCGAGCAAGGCTTCACCCTCGTGCGGTGCCGTGGCCTCAAGGCGCAGCCGCGCCTTGGGTGCGTAATGCGAGGCGAGCATGCCCGGTGCGAGCGGTGCCTCGTCGTCAGTCGGCGTCGCCTTGAGCCTGGTGCCGAGCACGCGCTCGATCTCGGCGCGGGCCAGCCCGCCGGGCCGCAGCAGCGCCGGCTCGCCGAGGCAGGCGACGATGGTCGACTCAACGCCAACCGTGCACGGTCCGCCGTCGATCACCATGTCGATACGCCCACGCAGATCGGCGAGCACGTGCTGCGTGCTGGTCGGTGAAACGTGGCCGGAGCGATTCGCCGAGGGCGCCACTACCGCGCCGCCGAACGCGGCCAGCAGCGCATGCGCGACCGGGTGCGCCGGCACGCGCAGCGCCACCGTGTCGAGGCCGGCGAGCGCCAGATCGGCGACGCCGCAATCCGGCAGCTTCGGCACCACGAGTGTCAGCGGCCCGGGCCAGAACGCCAAGCTAAGCCTTTCCGCGGCGGCATCGAAGCGGCCGATGCGACGCGCCGCGGCGGCATCCGCCACATGCGCGATCAGCGGGTTGAAGCGCGGCCGGCCCTTGGCGGCGTAAAGCCGTGCGATCGCCTCGCCGTTGCCGGCATCGGCGCCGAGCCCGTAGACCGTTTCGGTGGGAAACGCCACGAGCCCGCCTTGCGCAAGGCACTGTGCCGCCGCCATGGTCGCGGCGGGGGAAGCCTGCATCACCCGTGTTCCCGGCTCGATGGTCATGCTCTGTCCCAAGCTTGCGTCGTTTGGCGCGGCAGGGTTATAGGCTGTCCCGCGGGTGGAGTGTAGCGCAGTCTACTGGTACGCGCAGAGCGCATGCTTACGCGCGGGCGCCGAGCTGACGCGCGATCTTTGTCATTGCCTCGGCTTCTTGCTGGCGGCCGGTCTCGCCATAGAGCTGCGCCAATGTTTGATAGATCTCGGCTCGGCCCGGATCATGCTCACTCGCCCGCTTCAGCGCCGCCTCGGCGCCGAGAAAATCGCGGCGCATCATAGCCGTGATGGCGACGCCGATTTCCGCCGAAATATTGGCCGGGTCGATGACAAGCACGTCTTTGAACAGGCGTTCGGCCCGTGCCGGACGCTTGGCGATCAGCCACGCGGCTGCGACCGTCAACTTCGTCTCCACGTCGGGATCGGCCTCGGCCTTGGTCAACCAAGGTGCGGCGAGCGCCGGTTCTTTGCGGAGGATGTGACGGGCCCCACGTGCGAGCGCGTTCCAGCCGCGCTCAGGCGCCGCTCGCTCCAGCGCCTCGGCTGTCGCGAGCAGCTCATCGGCGCGCTCCAGGGCGAACAAGGCTGTCGCTCGTATTCGCATGGCGACAACGTTGTCGGGATTGAGCCGCAGCGCCTCCGCAGTCACTCCGGCAGCCGCTTCGGGCGACCGCCTCAACAACATTGCGCCGAGCTCCGCTAAGCCTTGCGCCTGCCATGCCGGCGACGCCGGCGGTGGTGGCGGAAAACCCTCGTTCGCGGCACTGCGTAGAAGATCGGCGTCGGGTTGGACCGGTTCGGCAAGCGGCGGCGCGGGGGCGGGTGCAAGCGGTTTCCGCTGATGCACTGGAGCCAAGGTGCGGCCGGGCAGCTCGGCTGCCTGCAAACCGAAAAATCCGAGGACTGTTGGTGCGATGTCGAGAAGATCGGCGCCGAGAAAATCCGGCGCCTTTTGCGTGCCGGCGCCCGCCGCCAGCACCACCCCTGCGCGTCCGCGCCAGCCGGGCGAGACTACCAGCACGAGCGCGTCGTTGCCGGCAAGCTCAGCGAGCCGCCCGATCAAGGCATCGGTGAATTGCCACGCTGCTTTATCGACGTGGGAATAAGTTTGCTCCGGTTGGTGTTGGCGGATGCCGCGCACCTGACCGAGCAGCCCGTGAAAGACGAAAAGCGCGTCGGGCTTGCACTCGTTAATCAGCCAGACCGCGCCGGCCTGATTGGTGGCGGCGCGCGCAATGGCGAGGGCCAGCGCCGGAAGCGGGGTCGGCCTGGATTGGTCGATTCGATCGAGCTGCGGAATGAAGTCCAAAATTGCTTCGGCGGTGATTTGCGCCGGATGCACCCGCAAGGGGAGGATGGCTTCGCGCACATCGGCCGGCGCGCAGGATAATGGCAGCGCCCAGTCGCGTGCCGTCTTGCCGGTCGGTTCGGCAAACGTCTCGTCGAGATGGATGCCCGCCCAGTCGGCGCCGGGACGGATCGCGGGCCAGCCGACGCTGCCGGTCGAGATGCCGGCAGCCTCCAGCCGCATCCACAGCGGCGCCGCGCGCCAGGATGCGCGTCCCGTCGGGCGCAGGCCACCGCCCCAGGCCTCCAGTCCACGCCACACGCCGTGCGTTTCCGGTGTCGCTCCCGTCGCCAAGGACGCATAGGCCGCGAGGCCGTCGCCGAGAGGCGCGCCGGTTATGGAACCGGCAAAGCCGCGCTGGCGCAGCCGTGACAGCGCCGGCAAGGCCCCCGGCCGCGTCAATGCGTCGAAGCCTGCCCAATCCATCCCGGCGACGGCGATGAGAACGAGCCTGGTCAAGGGTCCTCGTGCGTCATGATGGTTGCGCGCTCACCAGCGTGATATGCGTCGCTGCCAGGGATGAGCGCAATAGTGAAAGACGTAATCGTCACCAAAGCGCGCGAGCAGGAAGCGCCGGCCTGTCTCGCCTTGCTGCCGGAAATCCGCTCGGCCCCGGTAGAATTCCTGATCGCACGCAAGGACAGCAAATTCGCCGGGGCGGTCGCCCTGCTGTGGGCGAACGCGCACGAGCCCGCGGGGTTCGGCGTTGCGGTGCGGGTGCTTGAGGCGGCGCGCCGTCAAGGCATCGGGCGAGAGCTGATCGAGGCAGCGGCGGGACTCGCAGACGGCGAAACGGACGGGTTGTGGTCGTTGCAGGCGACGCCGCTCGAAAGTCCGGCGGCGAAATTTCTCGAGGCCTGCGGCTTCGTTCCGCGCAGGACAGAGCATTATTTCGAGGTCGATCCGGCCGCCTTGTTGGATGAAATCGAGCCGATCGCACGGCGATATCGTGAGCACGGACGAATGCCGGAAGGCGCCGACGTCGTTTTCTTGGCCGATGCCGAGTTGCCGCTCGAGGAAATCGCGTGGCTGCTGGCGCGCGAATTCAACAGCAATCCGATTCTCAACGTCCACGATTTGCGTCGACGCCGTGAGGATGCCGCCGACCGAACGGTCATCGCCCGCGTCGAGGGCGAAATCGTCGGTGTCTTGATGTGTCGTGACCAGAACGGCATTGCGGTTGTCGACGCCAGAGTGGTTGCCAAGCGATGGCGCTCCGGCTGGCCGAACCTTTTGATGCTGGAAAAGGCGCTATCGCGCGCTCAGGCCGAAGGCCTGCGGCCGGCGCGTTTCTTCAGCGGAGATGCCGTGACAGAAACCAGGAACCTGGCGCGGCGCGCAGGCGGCAAGGAAATCGAACTCAAGGCGCGTCACTATCTGGCCTTCGACTGAGATCGGCAAAACGGCCATGTGAAAAACCCTGCCGAAGCGCGGCAGGGTTTTCGGTTTCAAGCGCCAGCGATGATGAAGTCAGGCGGCAGCTTTGCGCCGGCGTCTGGCGACAAGGCCGAGCATGGCCGTACCGCCGACGAACATCGCCCACGCGGCGGGCAACGGCGTCGCCGCCGCGGTTTCGTAGGTATAGGAGAGGAGGTCACCGGCGGAGTCGAACGAGGCGTAGCCATATTCCTGGTCGCCGTGGTCATTGAATAAGGAGAATTGGATGTAGCCCGTGCCCTGCAGCGTGCCGCTATCATTAGACACGGTGTAGGACGAGTACGGCGTATAGCCGCCCACGTAAGGATCGGTGGTCGCCGAGCCATTGACACCGTTATTGGCGGTCAGGCCGGAACCTGTGGAACCGAAGTCCGCTTTTTGTCCATAAAAAAAATAACTGTTATAGAAAAAATTTGCCGTGCTGGAATCGATGGAGAGAGGCGTGTCCGTACCCGAATTGTACGCAAGGAAATCGTTCACGGTCACGACGGTCGCATTAGCCTGCGACGGCATGCCTGCGATGCAAAGCGCCGCCAACGCCGCGCCTGACGTTTCAATCGTTCGAGACATTCCCAACCCCTGAGCGACGGCCTTCGTAATCGGCCATCTTGGTCCGCCACGTCCTGAAAGTTACCCTTTCTCGCGGCGGACGAAAAGAGGCAATTGCAACGGCGTCGGTTCCATTTTCGCCGCGCCTCTTGCCACAATCCCATCATCCGTGCGGCGCGAGGCTTCCTCTCAGCGGCGGCGCTGTCGTTCACCAAAATTTCCGTAAACTTGCCGTGCAAAATGGGCCGGGCTATATGCCGTGCCGCAGTCGGAGTGTAGCGCAGTCTGGTAGCGCACCTCGTTCGGGACGAGGGGGTCGCAGGTTCAAATCCTGCCACTCCGACCACTATTTAGCCTATCCCCGATCAATGATCGGCCACCGGGAAGCTTCCTCAAGGGTAACCATTGAGGCAAATCAAACCGGGTTGGCGCAGGCCTTGTAGTCGTGTTGGAGGGAGCAAGGGGGGTCGCATGAAGAATGCTACGTTCCGAATGGTCATTGTTGCCGCGGCGATCGCCGGTTTTGCCGGCTCGGCATCGGCGCAGGACGTCGATATCGGCAAGGCCGAATATCAGTCGGGCTGCGCTGCCTGCCATGGCGCTGATGGCAAAGGCGACGGGCCGATGGCCGGCGCGCTGAAAACCCGCCCTGCCGATCTGACGGTGCTTTCCAGGAAAAATAACGGGGTGTTTCCGGTGGAGGCCGTCTACAACGTCATTGACGGGCGAAAGGCGATCGCCGGGCACGGCTCGCGCGAGATGCCGGTGTGGGGCTATCGCTTCGTGCCGCCATCCCATCAAAATCTGAAATTGAGCGACGACTACATCTATTTGCCGCCGGCATCTGCCGAAGCGGTCGTCCACACCCGCATCCTGGCAGTGATCGACTATCTCAATCGCATCCAGGTGAAGTGAGCGCTCGCGAGGCGGACAGGCAGCCGCCCTATAGGCTTTCTATTTTGCGCGAACGCTGCTCGGTCTTGCGGGCGTGTTCGTGTTCATTGTGCATGCGTTCCTCGTGGCGCCGCCGATGCGCATAGGCAGGATCCTCGAGCACGGTGTGCCAGGCCTCATGTAACTCGGCCTCTCTCGCCGCACGCCTTTTCTTTATCTCGGTCCGCCACGCGATCCAGGCGATCGCTGCAATTCCCGAGATGATGATCAGCGTTTCCATCGCGCGCCTTTCTTGTCCGCCGCCGTCGCAAACTGCGTCGCGCCGGTACTCGGACCCGACCCCTGAAAATCCGGTCTGCCCCCGAAGCGAATTTTTGATAACCCCGTCGGGTAGGCAAGAGTTTGATTTAACGCAAGCGCCACGCCTTCGCGGTTCATTCGCGGCGTCGAGTTCCCGCGACGGCACTCCCTTGTGCATATCCGACCGGCCCCGTAACGTTGGCCCATCCAATGAGGCCGGCACCTTTGCCGGCTTGGGGGAGGATTTCCATGCATCGGTTTCTGGTTTTCGTTTTGCGCGCGGCTCTCATCGTCGCGGGCGTCGCGGCGGTTTCGGCACCTGGTTCCACGCAGGCCGCCGGCTACCCGGACAAGCCCGTGCACATCATCGTCGGCTATCCGCCCGGCGGCTCGACCGACATTTCCGCGCGCCTGTTCGGCGCCTGGCTGTCGGAGAAGCTGCACCAGCAGTTCATCATCGAGAACAAGGCCGGCGCCGGCAACAACATCGCCACCGAATACGCCGCCCATCAGCCGGCGGACGGCTATACCTTGTTCCTCGCCAATCCCGCCAATACCATCAACGCGACGCTCTACAAGCACCTCAAGTTCAATTTCTTGAACGACTTCGCGCCGGTCGCCGGCTTCATGCGCATCCCCAACGTGATGGAAGTCAATCCGTCGGTGCCGGTGCATACCGTCGCGGAATTCATCGACTACGTGAAAAAGAACCCGGACAAGATCAATCTCGCTTCGTCCGGCAACGGCACGTCGATCCATCTCTCCGGTGAGCTGTTCAAGATGATGACCGGACTGAAGATCACTCACGTCCCCTACAAGGGCTCGGCGCCGATGCTGACGGATCTGCTCGGCGGGCAAGTGCAGGCGACCTTCGACAACCTGCCGTCCTCGATCGGCCACATCAAAGCAGGCAAGCTGCGCGCGCTTGCTGTGACGACGGCGACGCGCTCGCCTGAACTGCCCGACGTGCCGACAGTTGCCGAAACGGTCCCCGGCTACGAAGCCAGCGCCTTTTTCGGCCTCGTCGCGCCCAAGGGCACGCCGCCGGAGGCGGTCGAAGCGATCAACAAGCAAGTCAACGCCGCGCTTGCCGATCCGGAGATGCAGAAAAAGGTCAAGGATCTCGGCGGCACGCCGATCCCCGGTTCGCCCGCCGATTTTGGCAAGCTCTTGGCCGACGAGACCGCCAAATGGGGCAAGGTAGTGCACGCCGCCAATTTGTCGATCGAATGACGGCTTTGCGCGGGCGGAGCCGCCAAGAACTAAAATGAGCGAACGCAAGCGTCCCGAAGAGCTGCGCAGCCATCGCTGGCTCGGTGCCGACGATATGCGCTCGTTCGGCCACCGCTCGCGGCTGCGCGGCATCGGTTACGACGCGGCCGACTGGAAGGGCAAGCCGGTCATCGGCATCGTCAACACCTGGAGCGACATCAACCCCTGCCACGCGCATTTGCGCGACCGCGCCGAGGCGGTGAAGCGCGGGGTGCTGCAGGCCGGCGGCTTCCCACTCGAATTGCCGGCGTTGTCGCTTGCCGAAACCTTCATGAAGCCGACCACCATGCTCTATCGCAATCTGCTGGCGATGGAGACCGAGGAGTTGTTGCGCTGCCAGCCGATCGACGGCGCGGTGCTCATGGGCGGTTGCGACAAGACCACGCCCGGTTTGATCATGGGCGCGATCAGCATGGGGCTGCCGGCGATTTACGTGCCGGCCGGGCCGATGTTGCGCGGTAACTGGAAAGGCGAATTTCTCGGCTCCGGCTCCGACGTGTGGAAATACTGGACCGAGAAACGCGCCGGCAACATCACCGACGACGAATGGAACGAAATCGAAGGCGGCATCGCGCGCTCCTTCGGCACCTGCATGGTCATGGGAACGGCGGCAACCATGATGGCGATCGCTGAAGCGCTCGGGCTATCGCTGCCCGGCGCCTCGTCGATTCCGGCGCCGGATGCCAACCATCCGCGCATGTGCACCAACGCCGGACGGCGCATCGTCGACATGGTGTGGGAAAACCTGACGCCGCAGAAGATCCTCACTCCCGCCGCCTTCGACAATGCCATCAAGGTGCACATGGCGATGGGCGGCTCGACCAACGCCATCATCCATGTTGTCGCCATGGCGCGCCGCGCCGGCGTGCCCGTCGATATGGAGAGGTTCGATCGGCTCTCGCGCCAAGTGCCGGTGCTCGCCAATGTGCGGCCGTCGGGAAAGTACCTGATGGAGGATTTCTTCTATGCTGGCGGCTTGCGCGCGCTGATGCAGAACCTGCGCGAGAAGCTCGATCTCGCCTGCCTGACCGTCACCGGCAAAAGCGTCGGCGACAACATCGTCGGCGCCAAGGTGCACCTGCCGGAGGTCATCCATTCGCTCAACGATCCGGTCTATGCCGAGGGCGCAACCGCCGTCTTGAAGGGCAACCTCGCGCCCAATGGCTGCGTCATCAAGCCGGCCGCCGCCGATCCGCGCTTCTTGAAGCATCGCGGCAAGGCGATCGCTTTCGAGGACTACAATCACATGATGCGCGAGATCGAACGCGACGACCTCGACGTCACGTCCGACCATATTCTCGTGCTCAAGAATGCCGGCCCCAAGGGCGGCCCCGGTATGCCGGAATGGGGCATGCTGCCGATCCCCAAGCGCCTGCTGGGGCAGGGCGTGCGCGACATGATCCGCATCTCTGACGGGCGCATGAGCGGCACTTCATACGGCGCCTGCATTCTGCATGTGGCGCCGGAGAGCTACGTCGGCGGGCCGTTGGCGCTGGTCAAGACCGGCGACGAAATCGAGATCGACGTCGACAAGCGCATGATCCATCTGCACGTCTCCGACGATGAGCTTGCGCGCCGCCGCGCCGCCTGGAAGGCGCCGCCGCCCAAATACCCGCGCGGCTACGGCGCCATGTTCTCCGACCATATCGGGCAGGCCGACACCGGCTGCGATTTCGATTTCTTAAGCCGCAGCGGCGCCATCCCCGAGCCGGAAATTCACTGAAGCGGCACGGCATATTCGAATTAGAAAAGCTCTCAACTAGAACCGCTCCAATGTTGATGCGGTTGCATTGACTTGGGTCCTAAATTTGTTTCCCTAGTGCGGACGCGCGCTTTGTCGCGCGCCAACTTGTTGCCGGGCCTTGAACTCGGTTGATGAGCACGAGGGTCGTTCACATGCGTTTGTTTGCCGCTCGAGCAGGCATCCTGGCCGCGCTTGTCGTTGTCGCCGCCACCTCCGCGCCGGCGCAGACAAAAACCGGGTCCGCCGCAGCGGCCGACGCGTTTTACGAGACCGAGACGAAATATATGTTCGGCTTCATCGACGGCGCCGATATCGGCAACGAAAACGAGAAAGCGTTCGAATACGAGGCGACCGGATCCTTCGGCAAGCGCGGCGGCCATTACTCGGCGATAGAGCACGAATTTGAATTTGAGCAGGTGCCGACGCAGAATTTCGCTTACGAGCTGAGCGCGCACGCCCTGTCGCATTCGATCAGCGGCGTCGAGAACCTCAATGACTTTCACGCCACGCAATTCAGCGGCGTCTCGGCGAAGCTGCGCTATCTCATCCTCGGCCGCGGCCCCGGCTCGCCGATCGGCCTCACCGTGTCGGCCGAGCCCGAATGGGCGCGCGTCGACGACGTCGACGGCACGCGCACGCTCGCCTACGCCTCGGAATTCCGCGTCGTTGCCGATACCGCACTCATCGACAACCGTCTCTACGCCGCGCTCAACCTGATCTATGAGCCGTCGACGGCCAAGCCTGCCGACAGCGGCATCTGGGAACGGAGCTCCAGTGCGGGTGTTGGGCTGGGGCTTGCTTACCGCGTCACGCCGACGTTCGCGCTCGGCGTCGGTGCGGAATATGACCGCGCCTATGACGGTCTGGCGTTGCAGACTTTCGACGGCCATGCGCTTTTTGTCGGACCGAATGTGCAGATCAACTTCACCCCGCACGTGCTGCTCTCCGCCGCGTTTTTCGCGCAGGCCGCCGGTCATGCCGTCAACGATCCTCGCGCCCTCGATCTCACCAACTTCGAGCGTTACCGCGCCAATCTGAAGCTCGAGGTCGAATTCTAAGGAGCGGCACAATGCCCGCGTTCAGGAAACCGCTTCTCGCGCTCATGCTGCTCGGCCTGTCCATGGCTCCGCCCGCGGCGCGCGCCGAAGACACCGTCACCATCAATATTTCGCTCAAAGATCACCGCTTCCAGCCGGCGGAGCCGCATGCTCCGGCGGGCAAGGCCATCAACATCGTGGTGAAAAATCTCGATTCAGCGCCGGCCGAATTCGAAAGCAACATGTTGCGCGTGGAGAAAGTCGTGGTCGCAGGCGGCACCATTACCATGCGCATCCGGCCGTTGTCGGCGGGGCGCTACCGTTTCTTCGACGACCTCCATCCCGACACGATCGGCTATCTGGTCGTCCAGTAGCTAGATGAGGAATGGAATAAGCGCCGGCACCTCGGCGCGATAGCGCGCGTAAGCTTCGCCGAATTGCTCCGTCATCAGCCGCTCCTCGATCGCCATCTTGCGCAACAGGCCGGCCGCGAGCAATACGAGGCCCACGAGCGCCCGCCAGCGGCCGATGGCCAGCGCCGAGCCGAAAAACGCGAGCAGCATGCCGGTGTAAATCGGGTGACGCACCAGCGCATACGGGCCGCCGCGGATCAGTTCATGGTCCTTCTTCAAAGTGATCGTCGCGCTCCAGTTGCCGCCAAGCTTGGCGCGGGCGGCGGCGGAGAAGGCAAGGCCAAGGGCGACGAGCGCAACGCCGAGCGAAAGCCAGACCGCGAGCGGTCCAGGAAAACGCTGCTCAAGCTGCGCGCCGAGAATGTCCGGCCAACCGAGGATAACGGCGCCGGCGATCAGTGGCGCGTAATGCGAAAACCGCGAGGAACGGCTTTCCTGGCGCCGCGTTTCCTTGGTGCTGCGCGCCGCGATCGCCCAATAGGCAAGCCAGGCGATCCACAGTGCGGGCAAGGTCCAATGCAAAACGGTGTTCATGAGCGGGAGCTAAGAGTCGACGACGGCGAGCACAATAGGCCGACGATGCAAAGGTTCCCCGCTAATCCGGGCTGTTGGCGATGAGGTTCATCCCCGCCGAGGCGCTGGCGCCGCCGACCACGCAGGGCAGGCCCAATTCGACCTGGCCGAGCGCCGCCGCGGCAAGGCAGCCGCCGGCAATCGCGCTTTGCCCGACGAACGACCACCACGACGCCGCTCGCTTATAGGACGGGCCCTTGGCGCGCAGCTCCTCGATGGCGGCGAGCGCCTGCGCGCGCACGCGCGCGGTGTCGACCGTCTCTGCGGCGTCGATGATCTCGTCGAGTGCCTTGACCGTCTCCTTCGGCTCGCCGTGCGCTTTGCGCGTCATCTTCAACATGGCGAGCAAGCTGGGATCGCGCAGCGCGTTGTTGGCGAGCGAGTACTTGGCCATGCTGCCGACGGTGAGCCGCCCGGTATCGTCATGGTCGTCCGCCAGCGGCAGCATGTCGACGATGTCGAGCACCGGCCCGTAGCTGCCGGTGGCGAAATAATAGCCCCAGAGCACGTCAAGCACCTCGGCGCTCGGCGTGAGCGTGAGCTTGCGCGGGGTGCCGTCGAACATGGTGTCGAGATGCAGCTTCGCGCGCATGCGCTCAAACCCGCTCGGCGTCGGCGATACCGTGTACTGCGCGAGCGTGGCCAGCTTGCCGTCGATGTATTTGTCCGACAGCACGTCATAGCGCGGAATGCGCAGGGCAAAGCGGCGCATCAGGACCGGCCAGTCCGGCAGTCCGGAATAGGCAATTGCTCGCAGGATGATCCAACGGTCCGCGGCGGCAACCGGCATGGTGCGAGCGAGCAGCTCCTCGGCGCGCTCGGGATTGGCGGCGATCACGCCGGCGAGGAAGCCGACATAGACGCTGGCGCGCTCCGGGGGGCTGAAGGCGCCGAGCTTGCTCAGGCGCTGCATGGCGGTGGGCACATCATTCGGCGCCGGATGCTGGCGATAGGCGCTCACCCAGCCGAGCAGCGCCTCGATCGTGGTCATCTCGCCGACTCGGGCCGATGCGGCATCCGCTTGAGCCGTCAGCAACAGCGCCAGGAGACCGGCGAAAATCGTGCGCATGTCTCGTGTCCTCCCCGAACCGATTTCGAGTCGAGCAAGCGTGCAAGACTTTTTCGTGGGCAGCTCGGGGCAAAGTGGTGGCGCCGCGCCTGCCTTGTCTCAAAATGGGAAAGGCATTGACGGAAATGCCTGCCGGTGGCCATGTGCGCGGCGCATGACCGACGACGTCCCCTTTGACAAAAATCTCGATCTTGCCCCCGACACCGTGGACGAGGTGATGCCCGGCGTGCGCCGGGTGATGGCCAACAATCCCGGTCCGTTCACCTTCAAGGGCACGCTGAGCTATATCGTCGGCCGCGGCAACGTCGCCATCGTCGATCCTGGCCCCGACGATCCGGCGCATGTGCATGCGCTGCTCGACGCGGTGCGCAACGAGACGGTGACGCATATTTTCGTCACCCACACGCACCGCGACCATTCGCCGGCGGTGCCGGCGGTGAAAGCTGCAACCGGCGCCACGGTCTATGCCGAAGGCCCGCACCGCGCCGCGCGGCCCTTACATATCGGCGAGCGCAATCCGCTCGATGCCAGCGCCGACCGCAACTTCATGCCGGACGTGCGGCTGAAAGACGGTGAGGTCGTTGCCGGCGACGGCTGGGCGATCGAGGCGGTGGCCACCCCCGGCCACACCGCCAATCACATGGCCTTCGCGCTCAAGGACCGCAATTTGCTGTTCGCTGGCGATCACGTCATGGCCTGGTCGACCGCGATCGTGGCACCGCCCGACGGCGCCATGGGCGACTACATGGCCTCGCTCTACAAGCTCGCCTCGCGCGGCGAGGACATCTATTTTCCCGGCCATGGCCCGGCGATCCGCAACGCCAAGCGCTTCGTCAGCTATTACATCCTGCACCGCAAGGCGCGCGAAGCTTCGATTCTCAAGCGCCTCGGCAAGGGTGAAACCGATATTCCCGCGATTGTCGCCGCGCTCTATGCCGGGCTTGACCCGCGGCTGACCGGCGCCGCCGGCCTGTCGGTGCTTGCGCATCTGGAGGATCTCATCGCCCGCGGCCTCGTCGCCACCGACGGCCAGCCGGCGATCGACGGCACCTACCGCTTGGCCGGCTGACGCTTGGGCGCCGGCGGCGCCTTTGGCTCCGGCATCGCGCGCGGCTCCGGCGTGTTGCTCACCGCATCGTCGATGTCGTCGAGCAGCGCCTGTACGCGCGCGGCGTTTTCGTCGCTGTCGGGGACCCGCGCGTGCAGGGGCGGGGTTTTTCCGCCGACGGGGGCCCGGGGCGGGCGCGCCGCCGCGCCCACATCGACGCGCGTGCCGGCGCCCGCGGCGGTGATGCGGATGACGACGTCGTCGGGGAAGCCCATGACCAGCGAGTGCGCCACCGCCTCGATCCTAGCGTCGCGCCGCCCGAGCTCCGGCGGCTGCGCATCGGCGATGCGCCAGCGGCGCTTGTTGACGATGGTGAGCGCGCTATCGAAGACGAATTTCGCCGGCGCGTCATATTGCAGCGGCGCGAGATTCGGATAGGCCGCGCGCTGCTGTCGCGCGAAGGCGGCATGATAGATATTCATATCCGCCGCGCGCTCGGGGGCAAGCGCGACAAAGCGCGGCGGGTCGGCGGGGTCGGTTGTTACATCGTAGATCGCCGGTAGCGTCGAGGCGCGGTAGGCGAGATAGCCGGGATAGCCGAGCACCAGCAAGCCGAGAAACATGCCGAGTACGGCGCGGCCAAGACCGGTGCGCCCTTGCCGCCAGATCGAGACGAAGGCGGCAAAGGCGAGGATCACGGCGAGGACGGCGAAGAAAAGTCCAGCGCCGAAGGTCGCCAGCGCGGGCTCCACTTCGAGCGCACCGGAGCGCACCACAACGATCGACAGCGCGCTGACCGCGAGCGCAAACCAAGCCAGCCGCGAGGACCAGGCGGCGAGCTTCGACATCGGCTCTTCGGTGAAGGGACGGCGCAGCATTCGTGAACCAAGGAATAGGGCCTGCGGCAAGGGCAGGCAACGTCGCTTAAAAACCCGGCGGGATTGCGGTCAGCCTTCGAGGCTCGCGCCCTTGGTCTCCGGGGTGGCGAGAATGGCGAGGATCGCTGCCACCGCGTAGAGCATCACCAGGCCGCCGATATAGGGATAGGCGCCGTGCACGCCGTAGCTCTTGAGGATGAAGCCGGCGATGATCGGGATCAGCCCGCCGCCATAGACCTGTGCGATCTGATAGCCGGCGCTGGCGCCGGACGCGCGATAGCGGGTGGGAAAGTTCTCCGTATAGAAGGTCGGGATGGCGCCGTAGCCGAAGCCGAACACGAAACCGAAGCCGACGATCTCGGCAAGCGTAGCCAGCCAGAAGCTGCCGGTATTGACCAGATAGAAATACGGAATCGCGAACAGCAAAAAAACGAGGGCTGCGATCAAAAGCACCGTGCGCCGGTTGATCACGTCGGCGAGCAGCGCGCCGATGATCATGAAGACCAGCATGAACGCCGCGGCGATGAGACCGATGATTTCCGGCGTCGAGCCGGCAAAGCCTGCCGCCTTCATGTAGCTGGTGCCGAATACGAAATAGAGGAAGAAAGCGCCGCCGAACATGGCGTTGACCAGCGAGGTGCGCAGGATGGTGCCCGGCATATCGCGCCATACGTCGCGCGCCGGATGCTCGAGCACGGCTCGCTTGGCCTTGTGCTGCTCGAACAGGAAACTGTCCACGGTCTGCGTGCGGATGACGATGCCGACGATCGCCACCAAAAAGCCGAGCACGAACAGGATGCGCCAGCCCCAGGTGGTGAAGGCGTCGGCGCTCATGAGCGACTTGGTGATGATCACCGAGCCGAAGCCGAGCAGCAGCCCGATGGGAATGGCAAATCCGACCCAGGCGCCCCAGAAGGCGCGGTATTTCGAATGCGCGGCCTGCTCGACCACCCAGGTCGCCGCCGTGCCGAATTCGGCGCCGAAGCTGATGCCCTGCAGCAGCCGGAAGCAGATGAGCAGGACGGGGGCGGTAACGCCGATCGAATCGTAAGCCGGGGTCAGCCCGATGGCGAGGGTGGAGATGCCCATCAGCACCAGCGCCCAGACCAGCGCGTCCTTGCGCCCGTAGCGGTCGGCGAGGTGGCCGAAAATATAGGCGCCAACAGGCCGGATGATGATGCCGAGGCCGTAGACGCCGATCGCGGCAGAGATCGCCGCGAGACCCGGCAGCTTGAAAAAAATGCCGCCCCAGACGGTGGCGGCAATCACGCCGGTGACCAGAAAATCGAACTGCTCGATCACCGAGCCGACGATGGATGCCAGCGCGACCTTGTAAATCTGGTTTTGACTGGGGATTTGGCTCGGATTCGCTGCGGTCGCGCTCATGGTGGCCATGGCTTTTCCCCTTCGAGGGTGCCCGCGCCGGGAATGGGTTAGACGCCGACGCGTACCGATGCGTTGGTATTGCAGTTAGAAACCGGCAAAATCAACTGCGTCCATCCTTCCCCATTGCGGCCGGTTGGCACCCGGCGCGGGCCTCGCACCGAGAACGCTGATGAAGGGAACTCAGTTCCCGTTTGTGCGCTGTGCGGCAATGCTGCGGCGCAAGGCGTTGCGGTCGACCTTGCCGGTGCGGCCGACCGGCAACTCGGCGGCAAAGTGATAGGCATCGGGGCACTTGTATTTCTCGACGCGAGCGGCGACCCAGGCGCGCAGTTCGCTCTCCTCGAGGCGCGTGCCCGCGCGCGGCACCACCAGCACGTGGATGCGCTCGCCGGTCACCGCGTCTGGCACTCCAGCGGTGAGCGCGGCGGCGACGCTCGGATGCTGGGCGATGAGATGATCGAGCTCGAGCGGGGCGACCTTGGCGCCGGCGCGGTTGATCTGATCCTTGACGCGGCCGGAGAGCGTCACGGTGCCGTCAGCGTTGACGCGCGCGAGATCCCCTGTGCGGAAATACTCGCCGGCAAAGGAGGCGGCCGTGAGATCCGGCTGGTCGAGATAGCCGTTCATCACGAAGGGCGTCTTGATCTGCAGTTCGCCCACCTCGCCGCCGTCCGCGCCGGCGATGCGGAAACGGTCGCGCCGCGCGACGCGGCCGATTGCGCCGGTGAACGGCGCGTCCGGTGCGGTAACGTTGAAAAAATTCGAGGTGCAGGTTTCGGTCAGCCCGTAAATGTCGATCACCGTCACCCGCGGCAGAAGCAAGCGCAATTGCTCGCCGAGTGCGGCGTTGAATGGCTCGCCGCCGGTATGGATGCGCTTAAGCGACGTGCGCGTGAGGAGCGGGGACAGCGCCACGGCGTCGGCGGCGACGATCCGCCGCAGCATGGTCGGCACGAAGGCGGCGTCGGTCACGCCGCGCCTTTCGATCTCGGTGAAAGAGGCGAGCGGCTCAAAGCGGTCCGACATGAAAACGCTGCCGCCCCTGGCGAGCGTCAGCAGGCAATACCAGATGCCGAAGACGAAGATGATCTGCAGCACCAGGAGCGCGCGCGTTTCCGGCGAAAAGCCGAGGACGCTGTTGATCTCTTCGAGCTTGTCGATGAAGGCGGCTTGGCCGAGCACGACGCCCTTGGGCGCGCCGGTCGAACCGGAGGTGAACAAAATGAAGGCCGCATCGTTGAGGAGAGGACGGTCTGGCGGCGGCGCCTCCGCAAGACGCTGGATTTTGCCACGACCGAGTGCAACGAGGCGCGCCCCGGTTGCCGCCCGCGTTGCCTCCGTCGCCGCCGCCGGCGCCGCGCCCGACACCGGCACGACGACGCCGCCCGCGATCCACACGCCGAGGAAAGCGGCGATGTCGTGCGCCTCGTTGGCGACCGCGACCAGCACCGGCTCGTTGGCGGCAAGTCCTTCGCGGCGCAAGGCGGCTGCCGTCTGTTCCGCCGCTCCGGCAAGCTGCACGTAAGTCAACGACCCGCCGGCATCAGCGAGCGCCGCCGCATCGCCATAGCGCGCACAGGCCGCGAGCAGCGCGGCATCGAGCCGCCCGCTCATTTGCCGAAGCGCGCGTCGCGCCAGGCGATTGCAGCGCGCAAGCCCTCCTTGCGCGCAATGTCCATGAACGCCTTCTTGTCCGGCGAGCCTTCGCTCTCGACGGCAAGGTCGATCAGCAGTGCATCCTCCAGCGCATCCATCAGCCCGGCGATCTCGAGGCTGCGGTTGATGGCGCGCTTGGTCTTCTGCACCAGGCCGGGGTCGATGACCGCGATGTGCCTGGCCATCTTCAGCGCCGCGCTTTGTGCCCCGCCCTTTTTCACCAGGCGGTTGACCATGCCCATCGCCAGCGCCTCGCGCGCCGGGATCTTATCCTCGCCGGTCAAGATGATCTCCTTGGCGCGCTTCACCCCGACCAGCCAGGGCAGCATCATCGCGACGATGCCGGCGCCGAATTTGAGTTCCGGCTCGCCGAACACGGCGTCCTCCGCCGCGATGGTGATGTCGCAGCAGAGCGCCAGCTCGCAGCCGCCGGCGAGGCAATAGCCTTCGACTGCGGCGATGGTCGGCTTTTTCAGCGACCAGAAGCGAGTGATGGCGGCGAAATCGCGGTCGAGAATCTCCCGCCACGCCTCCTTGCCGGAGGGCCGCGCCTCCATCTGCTCCTTGAGGTCGAAGCCGGAGCAGAAATTGCCGCCGGCGCCGCTGACGACCACGACGCGCACGCCGGCGTCGCTCTCGACGCGGTCGAGCGCGGCCTGGATTTCGCCGAGCATTTGCTTGGTCATGGCGTTGAGCCGCTGCGGCCGGTTGAGCGTCAGCTGCGCGACCGCGCCGTCGGTTGCAAGCGCGATGGTCTCGAACCCGCTCATGCGTGCTTGTCCAGCGGCAACATCGTCACGACTGCCGCGGCGTCGAGCTCGGATTTTCCCGCGGCGTTGAGCATGCGGTAGAGGGTGAGCGCCTGCGCCGCCATGGGCATGGCGAGGTGCTTGTCGCGGGCCGCTGCTTGCAGCATTTCCAGGTCTTTGAGCACCTGGCGGGCAAAGCCGCGCGGCTTGAAGTCCTCCGCCAGCATCTGTGGAAAGACGGGTCCGAGCATGTTGGAGCCGGCAAAGCCTGCCTTCAGCGCCTGCGGAATCTTGGCGGCGTCGACGCCATAGGCCTGCGCCAGGCGTAACGCTTCCGCCAGCACGCAATAATTAGTGAGCACGATGGTTTGATTGACCAGCTTGGCCGCCTGCCCCGCGCCGACGGGCCCCATATGGGTGAGGCTGCCGAGATCGCCCAGCACGGCTGCGACTTTCTCGACCGCGGCTTGGGGGCCGCCGGCCATAATAGCGAGCGTGCCAGCCTTCGCCGCGCCGGGGCCGCCGGAGACCGGCGCATCGACGAACATCATGCCCTTGGCCTCGAGTGCGGCGGCGACACGTTTGGTGGCTTCGAGCTCGGTGGTCGAGTGATCGACCATGACTTTGCCGCGCGGCGCCTTCGCCGCGATGAGCCCGCGCGGGCCCGTTGCCACGTCCTCGACCGCGGCGGTGTTGATAACGCAGACGAGGATGATGTCGGCGGCGTCGGCCACCTCCGCCGCGCTCTGCGCCGGCTCGACGCCCCACGCCGCCGCAGCCTTCACCTTGGCTGCATCGCTATCGAAGCCGACGACCTCGTAGTCTTTCTCCGCGAGCCGATGCGTGAAGCCCTGACCCATGAGGCCGAGGCCGACAAAGCCAATGGTGGTTGCCACGATGGCCTACTCCGCCGCCTGCACGGTCGGCAGCCGGTAATCCTTGAAGCGCTCGCGCAAGGTCACCTTCTGGATCTTGCCGGTCGCGGTGTGCGGGATCTCGTCGACGAAGGCGACGTCGTCCGGCATCCACCATTTGGCGATCTTGCCCTGCATGAAGCCGAGAATCTCCTCCTTGGTCGCCTTCTCGCCCTTCTTCAGCACGACGACCAGCAGCGGCCGCTCGTCCCATTTCGGATGGGCGATGCCGATGACGGCTGCCTCCGCCACCTTGGGATGGCCGACCGCCAGATTTTCCAGATCGATCGAGGAAATCCACTCGCCGCCCGACTTGATCACGTCCTTCGAGCGGTCGGTGATCTGCATGTAGCCATACTTATCGATGGTCGCGACGTCGCCAGTGTCGAAGAAGCCTTCCGCATCGAGAATGTTGCTGTCGTCCTTGAAGTAACGCTTGGCGACCGCCGGCCCGCGCACCTTCAGCCGCCCAAAAGTCTTGCCGTCCCAGGGCAGGCGTTTTCCGGCATCGTCGGTGATCTTCATTTCGACGCCGAACGGCGGATGCCCAGCCTTCTGCTGGATGTCGAGCTTGGCCTCGCCGGTAAGTTCCGCATATTCCGGCTTCATCGTGCACAGCGAGCCGAGCGGGCTCATCTCGGTCATGCCCCAGGCATGGATCACCTCGACGCCGTATTTGTCCTGGAAGGTCTGCGCCATGGCGCGCGGGCAGGCTGAGCCGCCGATCACCACCCGCTTTAAATGCGGCAGCTTGGCGCCGGTCTTCTCCAGGTCCTGCAGCAGCATCAGCCATACCGTCGGCACTGCGGCGGTGAAGCTCACCTTGTACGTATTGAGCAATTCATAGATCGAGGCGCCGTCGAGCTTCGGCCCCGGCAGCACGAGGCTGGCGCCGACCATCGGCGTCGAGAAGGCGAGCGACCAACCATTGGCGTGGAAGAAGGGCACCACGGGAAGCACGACGTCGCGTGAGGAAATGCCCTTGGAATCCGGCAGCGCCGCCATGAAGGCGTGGATCACGTTGGAGCGGTGCGAGTAGAGCACGCCCTTGGGGTTGCCGGTGGTGCCGGAGGTGTAACACATGCCGGCGGCGGTGTTCTCGTCGAACGATTTCCATTGGAAGTCGTCGTCGACCTCGTCGATCCAGTCCTCGTAGGCGACCGCGTTCTTCAGGCTGGTCTTCGGCATGTGCGCGCCGTCGGTCAGCACCACATAGCGCTCGATGGACTTGAGCCCCGCCGGATTGCTCTCCAGCGCCTTCTCCAGCGCCGGCACGAAGGTCAGGTCGACGAACATCATGCGGTCTTCGGCATGATTGACGATCCAGCAGATCTGCTCCTGAAACAGCCGCGGATTGACGGTGTGGTAGATCGCGCCGAGCCCAAGGATGCCGTACCAGGTCTCCAGATGCCGCGCCGTGTTCCAGGCCATGGTGGCGACGCGGTCGCCGGACTTGATGCCGTCCTTTTCGAGACGTTTGGCGACCTTCAGCGCGCGCTTTCGGATTTGCGCGTAATTGGTTTCGACGATCGGCCCCTCGACCGAGCGGCTGATAACCTTGCGTTCACCGTGATAGATCGCCGCGTGGTCGATGATCCGGTGCAGCAGCAGCGGCCAATCCTGCATGAGGCCAAGCATTGCGTTCTCCCTCGCCGTTTTTGTCTCTTGGGCCGGCCCCCTCGACCGGCCGGCGCTAAGGTTACCGGGCGAAACCGCGCGCCGCAAAGGGCTTGGCACCTATTAAAGCCGCAATCTTTCGATGATTGTCCCGCCATGGCCTTGTGTTTCGCGCTTCTGGCTTGCTTGCTGCTCGGCTGCGAGGTCGCGACGGCCGAGGAGGCGCCGCTGCCGCGCCCACGCCCGGCGATGGCCGCTGCAGTGACCGGACAGCTTTAGACATGAGCAGCGAGCGTCCCGCTAAATTCGCGCGCGCCCAACGCGCCGCCATCAGCCGGCGCGGCTTCATCAAGGCAGGACTCAGCCTGACCGGTGCCGCCGGACTATTGCTGCCAGGCTCGACCGCCGCCTTTGCCGGCGTCGAAGCCGCGAGCGACCTTGTCGTCACCGACTACTGGCCAGTGCCGCCGCGCTGGCCCGACAGCCACAAGCTCAGCATCGCCGTCATTGCCGATCTGCATTCCGGCGGCCCCAACATGGGGCTCGCCCGCGTTGCCGAGGTGGTCGATGCCGCCAATGCGCTGCGCTCCGATCTCGTCGTGGTGCTCGGCGATTATTTTGCCACGCATAAATTCGTCACCGAGCGCGTGCCGCACGCTGCCTGGGCCGGCGAACTCGCCCGCCTGCAGGCGCCGCTCGGCGTCTACGCGATCTTCGGCAATCATGACTGGTGGTACGACATCGACGGCGTGCGCGCGGCGTTGCGGCGTGTCGACCTTCCGGCGCTCGAAAACGATGCGGTGCTCATCGGCCGCCCCGGGCAGAAATTCTGGCTCGCGGGCCTCGGCGATCAGCTTGCCTATCGGCTGGGCCCGAGCCAATTCCGCGGCGTCGACGATCTGTCCGGCACGCTCGCCAAGATTCGCACTGACGATCCGGTGATCCTGCTCGCGCACGAGCCCGACATTTTCCCGCAAGTGCCGCAGAGCGTCGCCTTGACGCTTGCCGGCCATACCCATGGCGGCCAGATCAGGATGCCGGGAATGCGGCCTTTATGGGTGCCGTCGGCCTATGGCGACCGCTTTGCCTACGGCCATGTCGTCGAGAACGGCCGCCACATGATCGTGTCAGGCGGGCTCGGCACCAGCGTCGTGCCGCTGCGCCTCGGCGTGCCGCCGGAGATCGTGCGCGTGCGGCTGGGCCGGGCCTAAGTTTTCCTCGTCATTCCGGGACGCGCCGAAAGGCACCCTACCGCTCGCGCCCCGGAATGACAGAAAACAAGACAAACAAAAACGGCGCCGCGGTTTTCACCGGGCGCCGTTTTCGAGCCCCATCGCCCTCTTAGTGCAGCATCGGACTGACCGGCCCGGTGAGTGCGACCCGCGCCGGATTGTACGGTGAATCGCCTTCCTTCGGCGCCAGCACCACGACCACGGTGCCGTCCTTGACCCGCTTGTAGAGGTCGATGACGTCCTCGTTGGTCATGCGGATGCAACCCGAGGAAATCGCCTGGCCGATATATTCCGGCTGGTTGGTGCCGTGGATGCGGTAGAGCGTGTCCTTGTTGCCCTCGAACAGATACATGGCGCGGGCGCCCATCGGGTTCTGCGGTCCCGGCGCGACATAAGAGGGAACGTCGAGGCGCTGAATTTCGCCGGCGGTCGGGGTCCATGACGGCCATTCGGTCATGCGGCCGATCTTGGCGACGCCCGACCACGCCATGGCTTCTTCGCCGACGGTCACGCCGTAGCGGATCGCCTTGCCGGCGGGTAGCACGTAGTAGAGATAGCGCGCGTCGGTATCGATGACGATCGTGCCGGGCTCTTCCTTGCGGTGGTAGTCGACAATGTGCCGCTCGTACGGCTCAGGAATCGCCGCCTTTTCATAAGGCGCCGCCGCCAGCAGCTTCTTGTCGCGCGGAGTGAGGTTCGCTTCGGAGGCAGGTTCGAGGGTCGCCTGCATGCAGCCGCCCAGCACCAGACCAGCACCGAACAGCACCACAAAAAGCCCCTTTGCCGCCATTGCTTCCTCTTTGCGTGATTTTCTGGAATTTCCTTGAGATTTTCCGCGTTCCGGTGCGGCCCGTCTCCGACTCTTTCGCAGGGCAATAAACCGAATAAGCCGCGCCAATGCTACGATTTCCGCCCTTCCTACGTCTGCTTCTCCGCGCTCTGTTGCACGAATGCCGCACTCGGTTCCACAATACGCGTCGGAACCGCCTTCGCGCCCCGCGCTCGCATGAATCGACTTTGCCGCCAAGACGTTAAGGGAGAGTTTACCCTAATCAACGGTATATGAGGCCGTTCGAGGCGATGCTGCGCGGCACAACGGAATGTCACGGTAGCATACGGTTTGTCGCGCAATTTTGCCTCAGTCGACGACCACATCATTCGGTTCGAGGAAACACAGGAAGGAGTGGAGAGCTGGCAATGAACTCGCAGAAGCAAATGGAGCAGGGTCAAGACTCCGAGCGCAAGAACACGCGTCTTGATCGCCGTTACGGCAAGATCGGCATCTCGGCGGTGGCCGCCGCGGTCCAGCCCAAGGGCGAGCGCCGTCGCGAGGACGAGCCGCGCTATATCCCGCTCGAGAGCGACTGAGCGCGCCTGATAGGCGCCGGCTGCGCGTTAAGCGTTGCACAACCCGTGATGACCGCCAGCAAGGCCATCGCCCGATGGGCGTGTGCGCTGTTTATTGTCCTTGCGGATCGCCTCCTGATCGGCTGAAACTTTTACCCGTGGCGCGCGGGGGGTTTCATGCTTTCGGTTTTTGTCGCACGCGGCACATCGCTTGAGCGCGTCGCGCTCGAGTCCGGGGAAGCCCTGCCCAAGGACGCAGTCTGGATCGACCTGGTCAAGCCCGGCGCCGGCGAGGACAAGCTGGTCGAGGGCCTGCTCGGCATCGCCGTGCCGACGCGCGAGGAGATGCAGGAGATCGAGGTCTCCAGCCGCCAGTACGTCGAAAACGGCGCCCGCTACATGACTGCGACGCTGATGTGCCAGTCGGACACGCCGTCGCCGATCATCACCCCCGTCACCTTCATCCTCTCCGAGCACCGCCTGGTGACGGTGCGCTACGACGCGCCGCGTCCCTTCGCGCTGGTCGAGCACAAATTGTCGCGCGGCTCGCACCCCAAGCTCAACGGCGAGTCGGTGATGGTCGATCTGCTCGACGCCGTCATCGATCGCGCCGCCGACATTCTCGAGCGCGCCGGCGCCGAGGTCGACCAGATTTCGCGCTCGATCTTCGAGCCGGAGGCGGAGGAGGGCGATCCGCCCTCCTACAAGGAGGTGCTCAAGGCGCTCGGCCGCAAGGGCGACCTGACCTCCAAGGTGCGCGAGAGCCTGGTGTCGATCGGGCGCCTGCTTCTGTTCCTGTCGAACGAGGCGGAGACCATGCGCTGGGCGAAAGATTCGCGCGCCCATCTCTTGTCGATGCGCCGCGATACCGCTTCGCTGTCCGACCATGCCACCTACCTCGCCAACAAGATCACCTTCCTGCTCGACGCCATGCTTGGCGTCGTCAACATCGAGCAGAACGCCATCATCAAGATCTTTTCGATCGCCGCGGTGATCTTCATGCCGCCGACCCTGGTGGCCTCGATCTACGGCATGAACTTCCACCACGGCATGATCGAGCTCGACTGGACGTTGGGCTATCCCTTCGCGCTCATCCTGATCGTGGTCGCCGCGGTGGTGCCGATCTTCTTTTTCAAGTGGAAGAAGTGGCTTTAGCTCAGCGTTTTTTCGGCCGCGCCAGTTTTGCTTCCGCCGCGCGCAGCCGCTCCTCGGTCTTCTTGCGGTCGCTCACGTCGATGAAGGTGATGACGACGCCGTCGATCTTGTCGTCGACGGTACGGTAGGGCCGCATCCGCATCTCGTACCATTTGCCGTCGCGGCTCTTCACCTCGCGCTGAATGGGCGTCAGATCGGAGAGCACCTTGCGCACGTCCTTGATCAGGCGGTCGTCGAGTTGGCTGGCGAAATCGGTGATCGGGCGCCCTTCGTCGGCGGGCTTGATGCTGAACAGCTCGGTCGCCCGCTCGGTGAAGCGCTTGATGTGCAGCCCGGAATCGAGGAACAAGGTGCCGATATCGGTTGCCGCCATCAGGTTCTGCAAATCGCTGTGCGCGCGCGAGATCGCCTCGAGCTTCAGTTTGAGCTCGCTGTTGACGGTCTGCAGCTCCTCGTTGATCGACTGCAGCTCTTCCTTGCTGGTCTCCAGCTCCTCCGAGGTCGAGCGGTATTCCTCGTTGATCGATTGCAATTCCTCGTTTGCCGCCCGCAGTTCCTCGTTGGCGGCGTCGGCTTCCTCGCGCACGGTGAGCAAGCGCGCCTGCGCCAGTTCGAGCTCCTGGGTCAGCCGGCGCACGGTCTCGTCATCGACATGCTGTCCGGCAATCTTATCGGCGACCTCCTCGCCCTCGACGAACATGACGACGGCGAGGCGCCCGTCCCCCGGCGCGGTGTTTTCCGCCGCCTTGACCTGCATGAGCACGCGGCGCGGCTTGCCGTTGAAGCGCACCGGAATCGCAAGGCTCAGGCTCGACAGTTTTTGCTCGAACACGCGTTGCAGCGCCGAGCGCAGCTCAAAGCGCAGTTCGGGACGCACCAACTCGACCGCGTCTCCGGTCAGCGCGCCGCCGGCCGGTTGCATGAAACGGCCGGCGTTTTCAGACATGTGCACGACGCGGTGGGCTTCATCGACCAGGATGCTCGGCGGCGCCAGGCTCTCGATGGCGCGCCGATGGGTGACCGCGTCGTTGAGCAGGCCGGCAGGCGTTGCCGCCGGCGCCAGCGGCGGCACATGCTCGCGCACGCGCACCGGACCGAGCAGCCGCGGCAGCAGCCGCGGCTTGTCGCCGGGCTTGAGCGCGGACTGATAGATGCGCGCGTTGCGGTCGAGGCTGCGGAACAGCCCCGGCGGATTGTCGGCGGCCTCCGAAGGGCCGAGCATCAGGTAGCCGCCCGCATTGAGCGCATAGTTGAAGGTGCTGCAAACGTGCTCCTGCAGTTCGCGGTCGAGGTAGATCGTCACGTTGCGGCAGGAGATCAGGTCAACGCGGGAGAATGGCGGGTCCTTGAGCAGGTCGTGGTACGCGAACAGCACGACGTCGCGCACCTCCTGGCGCAGGCGGTAGTCGGTGCCCTCGCGCGTGAAGAAACGGCGCAGCCGCTCCTCGCTGACGTCGGCTTCGATCGCCGCCGGATAGCGGCCCTCGCGCGCGGTGGACAAGGCGCGCGCGTCGAGGTCCGAGCCGAAAACCTGAATCGGCGCCCTCGCATCGCGGCGGCTCGCCTCTTCCAGCAGCAGGATTGCAATCGAGTAGGCTTCTTCCCCGGTGGCGCAGCCGGCGACCCAGGCACGCAACGGATCGTTCGCGTCGCGGTTTTCGAACAGGTGCGGCAGCGCCAGCTTTTTCAGGGTCTCGAAGGCCTCCTTATCGCGGAAGAAAGTGGTGACGGAAATCAACAGGTCGGCGAGCAGCGCCTGCGCCTCGTCGGGATTTTCGCACAACAGATCGTAGTAATCGGACAGTTCGTTGGCTCTGGTAACCTGCATTCGGCGGCTAATACGCCGCAGCACCGTCGATCGCTTGTACTTGCTGAAATCGTGGCCGGTGCGCACGCGCAAGTGTGCCAGCACGCGGCGCAAAAGCTCCTCGTCGACCTGCGGCTCGGCGGCGAGCCTATGCTTGAGGCGGATGAGATCGGCCAGCCGTTCGGCAAGTTGGTGCACCGGCAGCACCGCGTCGACCACACCGGTCGCGATCGCCGAGCGCGGCATCGACGGATATTCGGCCTCCGAAGGCTCCTGCACCAGGATGATGCCGCCCGATTCCTTGACCGCGCGCACGCCGACGATGCCGTCAGAGCCGGCGCCGGTCAGGATCACGGCAAAGCCGTCGCCCAGCCGGTCGGCCATCGAGCGGAAGAACATGTCGATCGGCGCGCGCTGGCCGTGCGGCTCGACAAATGGAATCGCCTCGATTTCATGGTCGATAAGCTCGAGCCGCCGGTCCGGGGGGATGACGTAGACGTGGTTGGCCTCGATCTTCTGCCGGTCCCGTACCTGCACCACCGGCATGTCGGTGCGCGTGCCGAGCAGGGGGGCGAGCTCGCTGCGGTGCTCGGGATCGAGATGGACGATGACGACGAAAACGGCGCCCGTGTCCGCGGGCATCGCGGCAAAGAAGGATTGCAGCGCGCGCAGGCCGCCGGCCGAGGCGCCTATGGCGACGATCACCGGCTCGTGGCCGGCCGAGCCCCTAGCGTCCGGTTCATGACTCATCGGTGTTCCTGCGTGAAGCATACCGGCCCGCCCGCGTTTTGCCCACAGCCGAGCCGTTTCCTTTCTTGGCGGAACGCGTTGCGCCGCGAGACGTTGCCTTGAAGCTACGAAAGGGCTTCCTCCTGGGCGCGCGCGGAGGAGGCGCGGCGGGAACTCGACGCCGTTCGCAAAATCCGTCACGCGACTGGACGAGATTATCGCGCGACGGGGGAACCGCCGGATGGCGGCGGAGTAATTCGCTTGCACGTAATATGCCGACGGTCTTTAATCGTCGCAGCGGCGGAGGAAAACAGATGCCGCTTTATTATTTCGCCTTGAGATCCAAGGGTGCGGTTCTTGCCGACCGGGAAGCCGTCGATCTTCCCGATCTGGAGGCAGCGCGCGCCGAGGCCGTTGTCATCGCCCGCGAGCTGATGCGCAACCGCGAGGCGCGCGTGCGCGGATGGCGTGTGCAAGTCTGCGACGACTATCTTGTGCCGTGTTGCGACATTTTGTTTGCGGAAGTTGACGAGACACTCGATTATCTGCCCGCGCAACATCGTGAATCGATCCACACCCTTGCGCGCCTGTCGGCCGCGCTCGACGAGACATTCGGCACTGTGCGTGCTTCGCTCGGTGAGGTGCGCAAAAGCTTGGCGCGGGGAGACAGCATCGTCGATGCGGTTTCCAGTACCAACAGGGGCCAAAAGCCCGGGTAAAAACAATGGCCGCTCGCATTGCGACTCCCAGCAAGACACAGAGTCTTTGTCTCGTCGCACTATCGGCCGACGCCCTGGCGCGGCTCAAGCCGCATCTCAAGGAAGTTTTCTTCGAAGCCGGCGTGGTGCTGTGGGAAGTGGGCCAGCCGCAGCGGCACGTCTATTTCCCCATATCGGGGCTTATATCGGTGACGCTGCCGATGCAGGACGGCACCGCGATCGAGGTTGCCGTCGTCGGCCGCGAGGGCGCTGCTGGCGATTTTGACGGGGTGCAAAAAGAGGCGGCCACCCGTGCCACTGTCTTGATCGGCGGAGCTTTCGCCCAGATCGCAACCGGCAAGCTTGTCGAGCAGGCGCGGGACAGCCGCGAGCTCGAACGCATGCTCAATCTCTGCCGCGGCTGGCTGCTCATGCAGGCGCAGCAGCTTGCCGCCTGCAACGCCACACACGCGGCGGACAAGCGCCTGTGCCGCTGGCTCGCGAGCTGCCGGCAGCGCGTCGACGACGGCCGCATCCACGCGACGCAGGAAATGATTGCCGCGCTCATCGGCTTGCGCCGCCCGACCGTCACGCTGATGGCGCAAGCGCTGCACGAGCAGGGGCTCATCGAGTACGTGCGCGGCAAGATCACGGTGCGCGATGCGCAAGGCCTCGAAGACGCCGCCTGCGAGTGCTGCGCCAATCTCGGCCGCGCCTATTGGCCAGCGACCCGACTTGCCGCGCCGGCGACGAAGGTCGAGGGGTAGCCAAGGCGACGAACCTCAACGAACACGGGGTTTGCCCACTTCGCTGATAATTCTCCGTTCGTCCCCGCGAAAGCGAGGCGGGTTTTTTCGCCCGAGGAACAAGAGGGACCACGGCGTACCCCGCCGCAAAGAACAGGGGCGATGACGAACGCCTAGAAAGTTCCATAAAGCAGCAACGAATTGTTGATGGGTGTTCTCTAAAACGGAGCACCACAAGGGGCGTGCGTCTTATGCGCGAGTTGATTGGCACCCGACGCACGGCAGAGCCGGGCGTCAGCAAAAGCGTCTATCGCTCCGACCTCATCTATTGCCGCGAGTGCAAGAAGACGGTGCCGGTGGGCATCGAGGTCATCACCACGAAGCAGGATCACGGCAAGAAGACGGTCCTGCAACATGAATACTACTGCCGCGTCCACGGCATGGCCTATGAAGAGATGACGCATCGCCACTTGCGCGAGGGCGCCGCCAGCAAGCCCAAGGCGGACAACGACGCCTACCTGCGCAATTATTTGAAGAAGCGCTGATCGCGCGCTTTGCTCACACGTGCTGGCCGCCGTTGATGTGGATCTCGGCGCCGTTCACGTAAGACGAAGTGTCCGTGCACAAGACGTAGATGATCTTGGCCACCTCGTCGGGTGTGCCCAGGCGCTGCAGCGGGATCTGCTCGACGATCTTCTCGGTGCCGGGCGATAAAATCGCGGTATCGATCTCGCCCGGCGCAATGGCGTTGACGCGGATGCCCAGGCGGCCGAAGTCGCTCGCCATTTCGCGCGTCAGCGACGCCAGCGCCGCCTTCGAGGTGGCGTAGGCGGCGCCCGCAAACGGGTGCACGCGCGAGCCGGCAATCGATGTGACGTTCACCACCGAGCCCTTGGCGGCCTTGAGCTCCTCGACCAGCCCGCGCGCCAGCATGATCGGCGCAAAGAAATTAACCCGGAAGACGTGGCGCCATACGTCGATCGACGTGTCGAGGGCGCCGAGCCGCTTGCCGCCGTCGGCCTTGGGCGAGATCGCCGCATTGTTGACCAGCGCATGCAGTTCGTGCGTGTCGAGCCGCTTCTTGATTTCCTTGATCGCATCCTCGGTATTGGCCTCGTCGGCGAGATCGACCTGGATGTGGTCTTCGGGGCCGGCGTCCCACGGGCAGTTCTCCGGAAACGGATGGCGCGAACAGGTGATCACGCGCCAGCCGGCGGCGGAGAAGCGCTTGACGGTTGCGTGCCCGATGCCGCGGCTTGCCCCGGTCAGGAGCAGCGTGCGGCGTGGCTGGTTCGATTGCGTATTGGGCATTGGCGTTACTCTGAGTCTGACCCGTCACCCTGAGGTGCTCGCGCGGCACGCGCGAGCCTCGAAGGGCGACGGCCGATGATTTTCGGACTTTGGCCGTTCGTCCTTCGAGGCTCGCGGCTTCGCCGCTCGCTCCTCAGGATGACGGGGAAAAACCTGGCTGACGTCATGGATACAGCCGCTGCTTCTGCCACGGCGCGTCGAGCGCGTCGCGCTTGAACTCGACGCGGTCGTGCAGACGGAACGGGCGATCGGCCCAGAATTCGATTGTCGCCGGCAGCATGCGATAGCCGGACCAGTTTTGCGGCCGCGGCACTGCACCGATCGCATATTTGACGGCGTAGAGCGCGATCTGCTTCTCGAAGGCGAGCCGGCTCTCCAGGGGCTGCGATTGCTTGCTCGCCCAGGCGCCGATCTGCGCCTGCTTCGGCCGCGTGGCGAAATAGGCGTCGGCCTCCGCATCGGTGACGCGCTCGACCGACCCGCGCACGCGCACCTGCCGGTTGATCGACTTCCAGTGAAACACCAAAGCCGCCTGCGGGTGCGCGTCCAACTCCCGCCCTTTTTGGCTATCTATATTCGTATAGAAGACGAAGCCGCGGTCATCGACGCCCTTGAGCAGCACCATACGGGCGTTCGGCGCTCCGTCAGCATCGACGGTGGCGAGCGTCATGGCGGTCGGATCGCGCGGTTCCGAGGCCGTGGCGTCCTTCAGCCAGGCGGCGAAAAGCTCCAGCGGCTCGTCGGCGGCGGCAAAATCACCACTCGTTAACCAGCTTGGGTGTTCAATCGAGCCTGTGTCGGACATCGTCGGGAGTTCTCGCGTGGGGCCGGAACGCCGTTATCCCCGTCACCGAGTATATAGTGGAACCGCGGGCATGCGCCTATGGCGTCGGCTGGCCGCGGCGGCGGCGCTTTTTGCCGCTGTCGGCTGCGGCGGCTGCAGCATATCGAGCCCGGCGCTCGATTCCCTGTTCGGCGGTTCCGACGCTCCGACCGGTTCGATTACGCCGCCGCCGGGGGCCAAAGAGGCGAGCGGCCTGCCGCCCGACGGTGATCTCGCCTACGCCCGCGCCGCGGCGAGCGAGGTGCTTGGACGCGGCGTCAAGGACGCGAGCCAGCCGTGGGAAAATCCGCGCACCGGCGCCCGCGGCACCGTGACGCCGATCGCCTCGGCCTACACCGACGACGGCAAGGAGTGCCGCGATTTCCTGGCAAGCTACGTGACCGCCAAATCGCAGGCCTGGCTGCAGGGCGAAGCCTGCAAGCCGCAAAAAGGCGTCTGGGAAGTGCGCTCGCTCAAGCCCTGGAAGCGCTCCTGACTTTCTCCACAATTCCGACGTCACGCATTTGGACATTCCCGGTTGCGCGGGAATGAGCGGGTTTTCTGATCGTTGCATCCGGGCCCGCGGAACCCCACATTTACCAGCGAGTCGGCCGGTATTCTCGCCGGCGCGGGGCATTTCACAGGAGCGTTCGAAACGATGCGCGACCCCTATCAGGTCCTGGGGGTTTCCAAGACTGCGAGCGAGGCGGAGATCAAATCCGCCTTCCGCAAGCTCGCCAAGAAACTGCATCCGGACGCCAACAAGCACGACCCCAAGACCGCCTCGCGTTTTGCCGAACTCAACGCCGCCTACGAGATTGTCGGCGACGAGAAGAAGCGCAAGGCCTTCGATAACGGCGAAATCGACGCCGAGGGCAAGCCGCGCTTCCAGGGCTTCGAAGGCTTCCAGGGCCAGCCCGGCGGCGGCGCCGGTTTCGGGCCGGGCTCGCACTTCGAGAGCTTCTCGTTCGGCCCCGACGGCTTCCAGCGTCGCGGCGCCGGTGGCGGCTTCCAGGCCGGCGGCATCGATGAACTGTTGCGCGGCATGTTCGGCAGTGGCGGCGGCCGCGGGGGCGCGCGCAGCTTCCAGTTCGAGCCCGAGGATTTCGCGGCGCGCGAGCCGGCGCGCGACCTGCACGCAACGCTGACCATCACGTTGCCGGAGGCGGCCAAGGGCACCAAGACGCGCGTGCACCTGCCGACCGGCAAGGATGTCGAGGTCAAGATCCCGGCCGGCCTCACCAACGGCCAGCAGATCCGCCTCAAGGGGCAGGGCTGGCCGAGCCCGGCCGGCAATGCCGGCGATGCGCTCATCACGGTCAATGTCGCGCCGCATCCGGTGTTTACGCCGGACGGCGCCGATCTGCGCCTCGATCTGCCGATCACGCTTTACGAAGCCGTGCTCGGCGGCAAGGTGCGCGTGCCGACGCTCGACGGCGCGGTCGAGCTTGCGATCCCCGCCGGTACCAGTTCCGGACGCACCTTCCGCCTCAAGGGCAAGGGCCTGAAATCGAAAAGCGCAACCGGCGACCTGCTCGCTACTGTGCGCATCGTGCTGCCCGAAGGCGACGACAGCGAGCTCGGCGAGCTCATGCGCAAGTGGCGCAGCGCCAAGCCCTACGATCCGCGCAAGGACCTTGAATAGTTACGACCTTCGCGCGCCGCTTCTGTCGGTCTGCTCGTACACCGCCTTGGTGATCTGCTCGAGCCGGTCGCGGTTGGCGGGCCCGCTCACCACATAGGCGATCTTGTCGTCGACCCAGTAGAAGGCGGCGACGTGGTCGTCATTGGTGTAGCGCAGCGCCGTCTGCGGCGAGGCCGCCTTGGCGCAATAGATGGTGAAGCGCTCGCCGGAATTGCCCTCGTACATGTAGAAGGCCGCGGCCTCACCGGTCGGGCCGGGCAGAAGGCGACCGCCGACGAGCTTCAGCCCCACCGATTGCAAATCCGGAATGTCGAGCGCGGCGCCGAGCCGCTTCGACAGCCACTGCGTCATGTGCGCGCGCTCGTCGCCGGGCACCTCGACCGGGTGGCGCACCTCGACGACATAAAGCTTGTAGGCCTGCAGCGCGTCGGCTGTGAGCATTTCGAACGCAGTCGGCGGAGTTTGCGTGACGCCGCGCGCCACCCAGCCGGCGGCGCCGCCGATCAGAAATGCGGCGAGCGAAGCCGCCATCGCCATCGGCAGAAAGCCGCGGCCGCTCGCGCGGCCAAGGCGCTTGAGCGCTTCCATCTTCAGACGCCCCGGCACCGGCTCGCCGGCAATGCCGACATAGCGCGCGCGGATGCTGTCCGCCTGCGCCCGCCAGGCGCCGACCAGCGAGGCCTGCTCGGGATGCCCGGCAAGCCAGGCGGCAACCGCCTCGCTGCGGTCGGCCGGCAGTTCGCCGTCGACGAAGGCGTGCAGCTCGTCCTCGGTCACGGGAGATTCGCGATCGGTCATGGCCTCGTATCCTTCATTTCACGCGGCGCAGCGCCGGGCGCTCGCCGTCGAGATAGGTTTTGATCTGCGCACGCGCACGCGCCAGCCGCGACATCACTGTGCCGATCGGCACGCCTTGCACCTCGGCGACCTCGCGGTAGGTCAGCCCTTCGAGCACCACCAGCAAAAGCGCGCTGCGCTGGTCCTCGACCAATGCGGCCAGCGCCCGCTCGATGTCGCGGCCGCCGGCTTCCGGCCCGGCGAGGTCGGGCGCATCGTTGTCCTCGATCGGCGACATCGACGGCCGCCGCGCCAGCGAGCGCAGCCGGTTGCGGTTGAGGTTGGTGAGAATCGTGTAGAGCCAACTTCTGACCTCGTCGCCCTGAAACAAATGCTCCGAGCGCAGCGCCCGCACCAGAGTGTCTTGCACCAGGTCGTCGGCGATGTCGGCATCGCGCGTCAACGCCCGCGCGTAGCGCCGCAGCGCCGGTATCGCCGCCTCGATCATCAGCGCGAACTTCGGCATGTCGCCCTTTGTTCTGCCGCGGGCCAAAAGCAGGATCCGCGTCGACCCATTCGACGGGAACAACCCCGAAAATCAACTCATATTCCCGAAACCGAATTGATTTCGTTTGCAAAACGCCCGATTGACGGGGCGTTTGCTTGCTGACCCAAAAACCCTGTGCCATAGGAAAAGGGTCGGCGTTTGCCGGCCAAGAAGGGAAAAATGCCGGAAACATCGGGGCTGATGCGCGGCAAGCGCGGGCTGATTCTGGGCGTCGCCAACAACCGTTCGATCGCCTGGGGCATCGCGCGCGCCTGCCGGGACCACGGCGCCGAACTGGCCTTCACCTATCAGGGCGACGCGCTGAAAAAGCGGGTCGAGCCGCTCGCCGCCGAGGTCGGCGGGGTCGTCGTCGGCCATTGCGATGTCACCGAACCGAAGACCATTGACGCGGTGTTTGCCAAGCTGGAGCAGGGCTGGGGCTCGATCGATTTTGTGCTGCACGCCATCGCCTTCTCCGACAAGGACCAGCTCGACGGCCGCTACGTCGACACCACGCAAGACAACTTCACCAAGACCATGCTGGTGTCCTGTTATTCGTTCACCGCGATTGCCCAGCGCGCCGAAAAACTCATGGGTAATGGCGGCTCGATGCTGACGCTCACTTATTACGGCGCCGAGAAATGGATGCCGCATTACAACGTCATGGGTCTCGCCAAGGCGGCGCTCGAGTGTTCCGTGCGCTACATGGCGGCCGACCTTGGCGTGAAGAACATCCGCGTCAACGCCATCTCCTCGGGGCCGCTGAAGACGCTCGCCGCCTCCGGCATCGGCGACTTCCGTTACATCCTCAGATGGAACGAATACAACACGCCGCTGCGGCGCAATCTCACGCTGGAGGAGGTCGGGCAGGCCGGCGCCTATCTGTTGTCCGACATGTCGCGCGGCGTGACCGGCGAGATCCACCACGTCGATGCCGGCTATCACATCGTCGGCATGAAGCATCCGGACGCGCCGGACATTACGGTCGGCAAGGAAGGTTGAACTTTTTCTCTCGTCATCAATGTTGGGGAGGACGCCAATGACCGAAATCGACCGAAGGCATATTCTGACGGCTCTCGCCGCCGGCGGAGCCGTTGCTGCCGGCACTGTGTCGGCACACGCCGTGCCGCAGGCGCTCAGCTTTGCCGATCTCAAGAAGAATGCCGATATGGGGTGCCTGTATCACTGCGATTTCGGCGACGACAATCGCTACAGTGCGCTGCTGCGAAACATCAACAATCATTTATCGGTCTACAATTTCGACCCGCTCAAGATCAAAATCGTCATCGTCGCGCATTCGGCCGGCATCAAATATCATCTGAAGTCTCTCGACGGAACACCGTGGGCGAAACAGCCCCCGCTCGATCCGGAGCTCGCGAAAAGAATGGACGGGCTCGGCAAATACGGTGTCGAGGTCTACCTGTGCCAGATCACGTTCAAGAGCCTAAAAATCGATCTCGGGCTAGCCAAGGAGGCGCCCTACATCAAGCTCGTGCCGTCCGGTGTCGCCACTGCCGCGGCGCTGCAAGGCAAAGGCTTTGCCTATTTGAAGGTCGGCTGAGAGAAAGCGGCGGTTTGCTGCCGTTGCGACGTCGCTCTCACGACCCGCGAGGGTAAATGCCGCCGCCCGCCATCTACTACGTCCGCCACGGCGAGACCGATTGGAACGTCGCTGGCCGCCTGCAGGGCCGGCGCGATGTCGAGCTCAACGCCCGCGGCCGCGCGCAGGCTGCGCATTGCGGCGAAGTACTGCGCGATCTGTTTGCCCGCGCCGGGCGCGATCCTTCGTCCTACGACTACGTTTCGAGCCCGCTGCGCCGCGCCGGCGAAACGATGGAAATCGCCCGCGCCGCGCTCGGGCTTGCCGCCCAAGGCTATCGCGTCGAGCCGGCGCTGACCGAGATTTCCTTCGGCGACTGGGAGGGCTTCACCATCGCGCAATTGCGCTTGCGCGATCCGCAGCGCATCGCCATGCGCGAGCACGACAAATGGCATTTCCTGCCGCCGGGCGGGGAAAGTTACGAGGCCGTATCGAAGCGCATGCATGCCTGGTACCGCGTCCTGGCGCGCGACACCGTCGCCGCCGCCCACGGCGGCACGGCGCGCGGGCTGTTCGCCGCGCTCGGCATCGCCAAGCCGGCCGTCGCCCCGCTCGTCGATATCGCGCAGGGCGTCGTCTATTTGATCGAAGGCGAGAAGCTGACGCGCTATGCTTGAGGACTATCGCGATCCAAGCGTGGCGGTGCGAATTGGGAAATGATGTGGATATGAAACGGCCCGTCATCGGTGTGATTGGCAGCGAGCACCTTGCCGACAATCGATTCCGCGCCCAGCGGGTCGGCGAGCGAAACCTCATTGCCGTCGCCGAGGTCGCCGATGCACTGCCGCTGATCTTTCCCGGCGATCCTGCGCTCACCGATATCGAGACGTTGCTGCAGACCGTCGATGGCGTGCTGCTGACCGGCGCCCGCGCCAACGTGCATCCGACAAATTTTGGCACTGAAGAGCATCCGAGCTACGCGCCCTACGACAGGCGTCGCGATATGCTGGCGCTTGCGCTCATCAAAATATGCGTCGAGCGCGACGTGCCGTTGTTCGGCGTCTGCCGCGGCTTCCAGGAAATGAACGTCGCCTTCGGCGGCTCGCTGCATCCGGAGATCAGGAACCTGCCCGGCCGCATGAACCATCGCATGCCGCGACTGCCGACGGGCGAAATCCACCCTGACCAGGCGGTGATTTATGGCGAGCGTCACGACGTTCGTTTAACGCCGGGCGGCGTGTTCGCAAAACTGCTCGGCAGCGAGAGCATTCGCGTGAATTCGCTGCACGGTCAGGGCATTCTCGAGCCGGGCAAGCGCATTGTCGTCGAGGGTGTGGCGGAAGACGGCACCATCGAAGCGATCCGCATCGCCGACGCGACCGGCTTTGCCTTGGGCGTGCAGTGGCACGCCGAGTACGAGGCGCAAAAAAATCCCGTCAACCGAGCGCTGTTTCAGGCTTTTGGCGACGCGGTACGCGAGCGCAAGCGGCGCGGCTAAAGGGCAAAGCGCCCGGCAATTTGACCCCCGCATACGCGCGGGCTACCAACTCACGCGCAACGGGTAAATTCATGTCCTTCAACACGTTCGGTCACATGTTTCGCTTCACCAGCTTCGGCGAAAGCCACGGGGCGGCGATCGGCTGCGTGGTCGACGGCTGCCCGCCGCGCATTCCGCTGCAAGTGGAGGACATCCAGCGCTATCTCGACAAGCGCCGTCCGGGGCAGTCGCGCTTCACCACGCAGCGGCAGGAGCCGGACGCGGTCAAGATCATGTCCGGCGTGTTCGCGAACGAGGACGGCGTGCAGGTGACGACCGGCACGCCGATCATGCTGATGATCGAGAATGTGGATCAGCGCTCCAAGGATTACTCCGAGATCAAGGACAAGTACCGCCCCGGCCACGCCGGCTATACCTACGACGTCAAATACGGCATCACCGACTACCGCGGCGGCGGCCGCGCTTCGGCGCGCGAAACGGCGGCACGCGTTGCCGCCGGCGCCGTGGCGCGCAAGATCGTGCCCGGCGTGAGCGTGCGCGGCGCCCTTGTCCAGATGGGCCCGCACAAGATCGACCGCGCACGCTGGGACTGGAACGAGGTGGACAAGAATCCGTTCTTTTGTCCCGATGCCAAGCAGGCCAGGTTTTTCGAGGACTTTCTCGACGGCGTGCGCAAAGCGGGCTCCTCCTGCGGCGCGGTGATCGAGGTGGTGGCCGAAGGCGTGCCGGCAGGGCTCGGTGCGCCGGTCTATGCCAAGCTCGATGCCGATTTGGCGGGCGCGCTGATGGGCATCAACGCCGTCAAGGGCGTTGAGATCGGCGATGGCTTTGCTACCGCGGCGATGAGCGGTGAGGACAATGCCGACGAAATGCGCATGGGTAACGATCGCAAGCCGGTGTTCCTGTCCAACCACGCCGGCGGCATCCTGGGCGGCATCGCGACGGGTCAGGCGATCATCGCGCGCTTTGCGGTCAAGCCGACCTCATCGATCCTGACGCCGCGCAAGACCGTGGACAAATATGGGCGCGACACCGAGGTGGTGACCAAAGGCCGCCACGATCCGTGCGTCGGCATCCGCGCCGTGCCGATCGGCGAAGCGATGGTGGCGTGCGTCGTCGCCGATCATTATCTGATGCATCGCGGGCAGGTGGGCGAGGGGACGGCGTGGCCGTTCAAGGCGCCGGCCTGACGCGTCGAGGTTTTTCCGTGCTCAACACCCATAGCAAAGCCGAAGCTGCGATCAGGGCCTTCGCCAAGGGCGGCATCGTGGTCGTTACCGACGACGACGACCGTGAGAACGAGGGCGACCTCTGTGTCGCCGCCTCGCTATGCACGCCGGAAATGATGGCCTTCATCATCCGCAACACATCCGGCATCGTCTGCGCGCCGCTCGGCGCAGAACAGGCGCGGCGGCTGCATCTCGATCCGATGGTGGCGGAAAACGAAGCGCCGCTCGGCACCGCCTTCACTGTCTCGGTCGACGTGAAGCACGGGCTCAACACCGGCATTTCCGCCGAGGAACGCTGCAACACTGTGCGCGCGTTGGCGAACGGCAATTCCGGCGCATCGGATTTTGTGCGTCCCGGCCACGTCTTTCCGCTGGTGGCGCGTGAGGGCGGCGTATTGATGCGCTCCGGTCACACCGAGGCTTGCATCGATCTCTGCCGGCTCGCCGGGCTGCCTCCGGTCGGCGTGCTCTCCGAGCTGACCAACGATGATGGCACGGTGATGCGTGGGCCGCAGGTTTCGACCTTCGCGCAGAAGCACAAATTCGCGCAGGTCTCGATTGCCGAGCTCATCGCCTACCGGCAGAGCCGTGACAAACTGGTGGAGCGCGTCGGCGAATTTCACGTCGCCTCCGAGATCGGCACGCTCAACGGCTACGCCTACGTCACGCCCTTCGACCGCGTGCACCATATGGCCTTCGTCTACGGCGATATCGGCGACGGCAGGAACGTGCCGGCGCGGCTGCACCGCGCCGATGTCATCGGCGACATTTTCGGCGGCGCTAAGGCGATCCATGCCGCGCTTGCCCGCTTCAAGCGCGACGGCCGCGGCGTGCTGGTGTTCCTGCGCGACGGCACGGCCGGCGTGCCGGTTGCGGAAATTCCGCATGAGGATGGCACCGACGCCGAAGCCGCGCGCTCGCGGCAATGGCGCGAGATCGGCCTCGGCGCGCAAATCTTGAAGGATCTCGGCATCGCCTCGATCCGCCTGCTCGCCTCCAGCAAGCGCACCTATGTGGGCCTCGGCGGCTTCGGCATCGAGATCGCTTCCACCGAGCCGATCGAGGGCTGACAATCTTGTCGTGGCCGGGCTCCCCGGCCATCTCGCATGAGAGGCGCACTGCCTTCTTAAGCGCGATCACCGGGCCTTCGCCCGCCGAAGCGAATTTTCCCAGAGTAGCAAACCTCGGCTTCGGCCCGCGAAGGCGGGACAGGCGGGCTGATGACCGCGCAGCGCCTTTTTTCCGCCGTGGCTGCATGGCAATCTCGCATCATGGGGCGCCGTAAACTTTCCGTAATTTCGGCCGCCGCTGCCGGCGCGCTCATCGCCTGTGCAGCGCTCGCTGCGCCGCTCTCCCGTCTCGCCGATACCGGCCCCAACGCTATCCCCGTCGACGTCGAGCTCGTCATCGCTGTCGACGTCTCCTATTCGATGGACCCCGACGAGCAAAAGCTGCAGCGCGACGGTTATGTGCAGGCGCTCACCTCGAAGGAATTCCTGCAGGCGCTGCACGAGGGCGCGACCGGCAAGGTCGCCGTTACCTATTTCGAATGGGCGAGCGAATACGACCAGAAGATCGTCATGCCGTGGCGGCTGATCGAGGGGCCGGAATCGGCCGACGCCGTTGCCGCCGAGCTTGCCGCGGCGCCCTACAGGCGGGCGACGCGAACGTCGATCTCCGGCGGCCTCAACTTTGCCAAGCCGCTGTTCGACCATTCCGGCTATCGCGGCGCCCGGCGCGTGATCGACGTCTCCGGCGACGGCGCCAACAATTCCGGGCCGCTGATCGTGCCGACGCGCGACGAGGTGATTGCCTCCGGCATCACCATCAACGGGCTGCCGATCATGCTCAAGAAACCGACGCCGGGCACCATGGATATCGAAAATCTCGACGTCTATTACGAGGACTGCGTGGTCGGCGGTCCGGGCGCCTTCGTCATCCCGGTGCGCGAGCCGAGCCAGTTCATCGAAGCGACGCGGGAGAAACTGGTGCAGGAAGTCGCCGGGCGCGAAACCACCGCGCGCGTCATCCACGCCTCGGCGGACAAGCCGCGCATCTCCTGCACCATCGGCGAGAAGATGTGGCAGGACCGCTGGGGCCACGGCTTCGATTTCCGCTGAACGGTTGCGTTCGTCATGCGCGACTTTGCTGCATCGACGCAGGACAAAGCATGGATGGCCGGGGCAAGCCGGCCCCGATGCTTTACTTCTCGAACTTGCCGACGATTTCCACGTGGAACGAGTAGCGGAACTGGTCGACCGCGGTGACGCGCGACAGCCGGTAGCCGCCTTGCACCAGCAGCGTGGCGTCGCGGGCGAAGGTCGTCGTATCGCATGACACGCCGACGACGACCGGCACCTCGCTTTTGGCGAGTTCGCGCGCCTGCGCCTCGGCGCCCTGCCGCGGCGGATCGAACACCACGGCGTCGAACCCTTTAAGTTCCGCGGCGACGAGCGGCCGGCGAAACAGGTCTCGCTGCGCCGCCTCGATCGGCTTTAATCCGCTGCCGCGTGCCGATTGCAGCGCCTTGATCGCGGCGCCGTCGCTGTCGGCGGCAGTGACGCGTGCGCGCTCGGCGAGACGCAAGGCGAATGTGCCGATGCCGCAGAACAGGTCGGCGACGCGCCGGGCCTTGCCGGCATGCTCGACGACGAGCCGCGCCAGCGCGTCTTCGCCTGCCTGCGTTGCCTGCAGGAAGGCGCCGGGCGGCAGCGGCACCTGCGCGCGGCCGACTGTCAGCATGGGTTGCGCCGCTTGCGCCACCAGTTCGCCGTGGCGGGTGAGCCGGACCAGCCGCTGCTGTTGGGCGACGCGGGCGAGCGCGGCGCTGCGTGCGGGGGAAAGCGGCCCGGAGCCGCGGACGTCGACGTCCAAGCCGTCGTCCGCCGCCGTCACTTGGATGTCGAGCGGCTTGTTGGCCGGTTTGAGAAGCTCGGCGATCGCCCATGCGGCGGGAATCGTGCCGGCGAGGCCCGGCGCCAGAATCGGGCAGGCGTCGATGGCGACGATCGCGTGCGCGCGCGGCGCGGCGAAACCGACCTCGATGAGGCCATGGGCTCCGCGCCGGGCATGCAGCGTGGCGCGGCGGCGGCCTTCGCCATGCGCGTCGACGATGCGCTCGTCGAGCGGCGCGATGAGGCCGGCTAGCGCCAGCGCTTCGGCCACCAGCGCGCGCTTCCACAGATGATATTCGGCGAGCGACCAGTGCTGCATGGCGCAGCCGCCGCAGACGCCGAAATGCTTGCAGATGGGCGCGACGCGCTCGCGGCTCGGCCGGTCGACGTGCAGGAGATGGCGGCGGTCCGGGTGGCCGGGGATCTGCTCGACGCTGACGGTTTCGCCGGGCAGCGCATAGGGCACATAGACCGGCCCGATCGGCATGTCGGCGATGCCGTCGCCACGACGCCCAAGCCGCGCGATAGTCATCTCTTCAGCCACGCGACGCACCGAGCAGGAACTCGGCATTGCCGTCGCCGCCGGCAATGGGCGATGGAATCACGCCGATGAAGCGCCAGCCGAGTACGGTGACGCGGGTGATGATTTTGGCGCAGACGTCAGCATGGACGGCGGCATCGCGAACGATGCCTTTTTTCACACGCTCCGGCCCCGCCTCGAATTGCGGTTTGATGAGCGCCACGAGTTGGGTGCGGTGGGCCACAAGCTTCAGCGTTGCCGGCAGCACGTATTTGAGTGAAATGAAGCTGACATCGACGACCGCGAGATCGGGCGTTCCACGCAGGGCGGCGGGCGAAAGGCTGCGGATATCGGTTGCTTCGAGCGATACGACCTCAGGGCGCCCGCGCAAACTGTCATGCAATTGACCGCGGCCGACGTCGACGGCGTAGACGCGTCGGGCGCCGCGCTCGAGCAGCACCTGAGTGAAGCCTCCGGTCGAAGCGCCGACGTCGAGGCAGACGCGGCCCTTGGGATCGAAGCCGAAATGATCGAGCGCCGCGGCGAGCTTTAGCCCCCCGCGCGAGACGTAAGGGTGGACAGGCGAGGCGGTAAGCTCGGCGTCCGCCAAGACTTCCTCCGATGCCTTGCGGATGGCAATGCCGCCAGCCGTGACCAGCCCGGCCTCGATTGCGGCCTGCGCCTTGGCGCGGCTTTCGAACAGCCCGCGCTCAACCAGCAGCCGATCGACGCGGGTCTTTTCAGCGGCCACGAGGCTGGCTCGTCAGGCGCGCTTCACCGTCGCGGCGGCGGCGTCCTTGCCCAGCGCTTCGAACACTTTGCCGACGATGCCGGCAGCATCGAGCCCGGCCGTGGCGTACATGGCGGCGGGCGTGTCCTGGTCGATGAAAATGTCCGGTAGCACCATGGTGCGCACCTTGCAGCCCGCGTCGAGCACGCCGTTGTCGGCCAGCGCCTGCAGGACGAAGGAACTGAAGCCGCCGACCGCGCCTTCCTCGATGGTCACCAATACCTCGTGCTCGCGCGCAAGCCGCAATACCAAATCGGTATCGAGCGGCTTGGCAAACCGCGCGTCCGCAACCGTCGTCGGTAGTCCATGCGCGGCGAGTTCGTCGGCCGCCTTCAAGGCCTCGCCAAGCCGGCCGCCATAGGAGAACAGCGCCACCTTGTGGCCCTCGCGCAGCACGCGGCCCTTGCCGATTTCGAGCGGTTTGCCCTCATTGGGCATCGGCACGCCCAAGCCCTCGCCGCGCGGATAGCGCAAGGCACTCGGGCGATCGTCGATCGCTACCTGTGTCGCCACCATGTGCACGAGCTCGGCCTCGTCGGCCGCAGCCATCAGCACGAAGCCGGGCAAGCAGCCGAGATAGGCGACATCGAAAGCGCCGGCATGCGTCGGGCCGTCGGCGCCGACGAGGCCGGCGCGGTCCATGGCGAAGCGTACCGGCAACTTCTGGATGGCGATGTCGTGCACAACCTGGTCGTAGGCGCGCTGCAGGAAAGTCGAATAGATCGTAGCAAAAGGCCTGAAGCCTTCGGTCGCAAGTCCGCCGCAGAAGGTCACCGCGTGCTGCTCGGCAATGCCGACATCGAAACAGCGGTTGGGAAATTCTTTTGCGAACAAGTCGAGCCCGGTGCCCGACGGCATCGCTGCGGTAACCGCGACGATTCTGTCGTCCTTGCGCGCCTCCTTGATCAGGCTCTCGGCGAACACTTTGGTGTATTGCGGCGCCGCCGATTTCGATTTCGCCTGCGCGCCGGTCGCCACGTCAAATTTGACCACGCCATGATATTTGTCGGCCGAGGTTTCCGCCGGCGGGTAACCCTTGCCCTTTTGCGTGACGACGTGGACGAGGATCGGGCCGATCTCGGCGTCGCGGACGTTGCGCAACACCGGCAGCAGATGATCGAGATTGTGACCGTCGATCGGCCCGACATAATAAAAGCCGAGTTCCTCGAACAAGGTGCCGCCAGTCACATAGCCGCGCGCGTGCTCGACGGCACGGGTGATGGCGCGATCGATACGCTTGGGCAGGCGCTTGGTGAGCTGCTTGCCGACGTCGCGCAGCTTCAGATACGTGCGGCCGGAGCCGAGGCGCGCGAGATAGGCCGACATGGCACCCACGGGCGGCGCAATCGACATGTCGTTGTCGTTGAGGATGACGATGAGGCGCTCGTTGCGCGCGCCGGCATTGTTCATCGCCTCGTAGGCCATGCCGGCGGACAAGGCGCCGTCGCCGATGACGCAGATGACGTTGTTCTTCTTGCCGAGGAGATCGCGCGCCACCGCCATGCCGAGGCCGGCGGAGATCGAAGTCGAGGAGTGGGCGGCGCCGAACGGATCGTATTCGCTCTCGGCGCGCTTGGTGAAGCCGGAGAGGCCGCCGCCCTGGCGCAAGGTGCGGATGCGCTCGCGCCGCCCGGTCAGGATTTTGTGCGGATAGGCCTGGTGGCCGACGTCCCAAATCAACCGGTCGGTGGGGGTATCGAAGAGCGCGTGCAACGCGACCGTCAGCTCCACGACGCCCAAGCCGGCGCCGAGATGTCCGCCGGTTTTGGCTACCGCGTTGATCGTTTCATAGCGCAACTCGTCAGCGAGCTGCTTGAGCTGCGCAGCCGAAAAATTCTTCAGGTCGCGCGGATAGTGGACGCGGTCGAGCAGTGGGGTTTTGGAGTCTTCCGACACGAGTAACTCCGGGAAACAGTGGGCCGGCGGCGGCGAGAGGCTTACAACAGATAGGTCATTTCGGGCAATTCGATAGCCCCCGGACCCCGCCTTATGTGTGGGGATCCTGCCCCGCGGCCATTGACGCGATCGCCGTGTCGGGATGGCGCGCCCGGGTGAGCAAATCAAGCGGTCCGCAGCAGATCAGATAGTAGTCGTAGGCTGCCCCCCGCCGCTCGTTGGCGAGCAAAAACTGGAAATGGGCCTGGAAGAAGCGCCAGCGCCGGCGGCCGAAATCGCCCGGTATCCACAGGTCGCGGAAGCTGATGGCGACGACCAGCGGGTTGCGCCGCTCGCGGCCGAGCCTGATGCCATGGCCTGCGACGGGGTCGAAAGGCCAGAAATTCATGATGTCGTGGCGCGATTGGTAATCGACCCAGTCGACGTCGGCGGCGACCGCCAGCCGCCTGATACGATCGCGAAACCACTGCGCCTTTGGGTTGAAGCCGATAATCGGCATGTTGGCGCCGATCGTCAAAAGCCGCAGCCGCGGCCCGTGCCGGCCGAGCGTGGGGTCGCGGGCAAGCGCGCGGTCAAGCACGTCGACGGCGAGGAAAGAGCCCGAGCTGTGGCCGACCACGATGGCCTCGTCGGTGTCGCTGCTGCGCACGGCCTCGATGAGATGAGCGGCAAAGAGCTCCATGCGCTCGTTCCAGTCCGCCCGGCAGCCGCGAGCGAAACGCTCGGTGGCGTCGATATCGTCGCACATATAGAGCAGGTAGGTGTGCGCTTCGGTGCGCATGAGCACGAAAGCAAATGCGCCCAAAGCGGTTGCCGCTCCGAGCATGAGCGACACAAGCCGCGGGGCGCCGAGCGCGGCGATGACCTTGGCGCATAAGATGCCGACGACGGCGCCGAGCGCCATCCAGGCGAGCATCAGCATCATCGGGTAGATGATGAACAGTCCGAAACGCCAGTGCGCGATGAAAGAGCGCGGCACCACCCCGTTGACGATCGATCTCGCCATGGCGCGAAACATGTGGATGATTTTCAGCCACGCAGGCCGCACGAAATCTTTGCGAATGACGTCTTCCCAACGTAGGAACAGGTAGCGTGTCTCGACTGTCCAGCCATTCCCGCTGGTCACCGCATCCCAGGAAGCGTAATGCGCATCGCCTGCGTCCTGCACGCGCCCGATATGGCCGCTCAGCCCGTAGAGCTCGCAGGTCTTGCGATATTCGCGGCGGAACGAGCGGTAATATTCGGGCAGGCCGCGCGGATCGTAGCCTTCGACATAGACGATCAGCCGGCGCCGAACCTGCACGGTCAGTCGACGTCGAGCGGTTCGCTGCCGGTCGGCTTGCCGGATGAATCGAGCGTGATTTTTTCGACGCGGGCTTCCGCCTGGCGCAACAGTTCCTCGCAGCGCTTCTTCAGCGCCTCGCCGCGCTCGTAGATCGCCACCGATTCCTCGAGCGGCACCTTGCCTTCCTCGAGCCGCTTGACGATCGACTCAAGCTCGTCGATCGCCCGCTCGAAGGGCAGCTTGTTGACGTCGCTATTGCTCGTTTCGGCCATGAGGCTTGAGACTTCGTTCCGGCGCGATTCGGCGGCAAATCCTAAGCTCTTGCCGGTCCCCTAAGATAATGCACGCGGCCTCGAATACTAGCCGCTAAGATGGCCGAATGTCCGATCTTCACGACAAAATTGTTCTCATCAGCGGTGCGGCGGGCGCCGTTGGGGGTGCGGTTGCGGCGGCCGTAAAAGCCGCGGGCGGCACTGTGATCGCGGCCGATCTCAAAGCCGGCGGCAGCGTCGAATTCGCACTTGATGTGACCAACGAGGCCGATTGGCAGCGCGTGAGCGCCGACGTCGACAAAGCGTATGGGCGCCTGGATGGTCTGATCAACGCCGCCGGCATCGTCGCGCTCGGCAATGTCGAGCAGCTCGATTTCGCCGAATGGCGCCGGGTATTGTCCGTTAATCTCGACGGCGTTTTTCTCGGCTGCAAATACGCCTTGCATCTGCTGCGCAAGAACGGCGGCTCGATCGTCAACCTGTCGTCGGTGTCGGGTCTGGTCGGTGGCCACAACCTTGCCGCCTACAACGCCTCTAAAGGCGGCGTGTCGTTGCTGAGCAAGTCCGTCGCGCTCTATGGCGCGCGGCTCAAGCCGCCGGTGCGTTGCAACGCGGTATGCCCCGCTTTCCTCGAAGGGCCGATGGTCGACTACACGGTCAAGGCGGCGCGCAACCCGCGTACGGCGCGGCAGAAGATGGCGGGAGCCATTCCGCTTCAGCGCCTCGGCAGGCCTGAGGAAGTCGCCGCGCTGTGCGCCTATCTGCTGTCCGATGAGTCGAGCTTCATCACGGGCGCCGACCTGCCGATCGACGGCGGATTAACGGCCCAGTAGTCAGCCGCGCATGAGCGCGGTGACGTGCGCGGCGGCCGAGCGCGCCAGGCCCTGCAGATCGTAGCCGCCTTCGAGCAGCGAGACGACGCGCCCCTGCGCACTCGCATCAGCCACCTCCATCAGCTTCTGCGTCGCCCAAGCAAAATCAGCTTCAACCAGATTGAGGTTGGCGAGCGGATCACGCGTGTGCGCATCGAAGCCCGCCGAGATAAGCACGATGTCGGGCTTGAATTTGCGCAACCTCGGCAGGATCGCTGTCTCCATGGCCTCGCGGAATTCGGCGCCGCCGTCGCCAGCGGAGAGCGGTGCATTTACGATATTGTCGTAATCGCCTCGCTCGCCGACAGCGCCGGTGCCGGGATAAAGCGGCATCTCGTGCGTTGACGAATACATCACCGTTTTGTCGGCCCAGAAAATGTCCTGCGAGCCGTTGCCGTGATGCACGTCGAAATCCATGATGGCCACGCGCTCCAGGCCATAGCGTTTCTGCGCATAGCGCGCCGCGATCGCCACGTTGTTGAACAGGCAGAACCCCATCGGGCGCGCCGTCTCGGCGTGATGGCCGGGCGGCCGCGTGGCGACGAAGGCATTCGCCGCCTTCTGGTTCATGACATCATCAACCGCGAAGGTGGCGCCGCCGACGCAGCGCAACGCCGCCTCGAAGCTGCCCGGCGACATCGAGGTGTCCGCGTCGATATGCACCAGGCCTTCGGCGGGAGAGGCATCGCGGATCGCCTCGACGTACTCCATCGGATGCGCGAGCGCGACAGTGTCGAGCGATGCCCGCGGCGCCTGCTCCCGCGCCAGCGACTGGAAACGCTCGTCCTCAAGCGCCTTTTCGATTGCGCGCAACCGGTCAGGCCGCTCCGGATGGCCGGCCGGCGTCTGGTGTTCGAGACAGGCGGGGTGGGTGATGAGCAGCGTGGACATGAACGGCTTCTAACGCGCCGCAGCCGCGGGAAGCAAATTTCTTACGGAAGCGCCTTCAAGCTCACGCCCTTGGGCGGGGGCAAGCTGTCGGGCACGAAGAAATCCGATTGCAGAGACTGGCTCGGATCGACGCGGTAGCGGTCGAAATCGGTGACGCCTTCGGATGCAAGGAAGGTGTCGTCGATGAGAAAATTGCCGGTGAAACTCACCGGCTTTTGGAATATGCGGTAGGCGGCGTCGGCCAGGATCTCCGGCTTGCGCGACATGCGCATCACCTTATCGCCGCCAAGCAAATTCTTGATCGCGGCGGTGGCGATCGTCGTGCGCGGCCACAGCGCATTGACCGCGATACGGCCACGTTGTTCTCCGGCAAGCCCGAGCACCACGAGGCTCATGCCGAACTTCGCCATGGTGTAAGCGGTGTGCGGGGCGAACCATTTCTCCGCCATGTCGAGCGGCGGCGACAGCATCAGGATGTGAGGATTGGCAGCCTTGGCGAGATGCGGCAGAGCGTATTTCGACACCATGAAGGTGCCGCGCGCGTTGATGCCCATCATCAGGTCGTAGCGGCGCATGTCGGTCTGCGCCACGGGGGTAAGTTGGATCGCGCTCGCGTTGTTGACCACGATGTCGATGCCGCCGAACTTTTCGACGGTCTGCTCGATTGCATTTCTGACAGAATCCTCGTCGCGCACGTCGACAGCGAGCGGCAGCGCGCCACCACCGACCTTGGCGACCAGCGCAGCGGCAGTATGGATGGTGCCCTCGAGCTTGGGGTGCGGGTCGACGGTCTTGGCGGCAATGGCGATATTGGCGCCGTCGCCGGCCGCTTTCAGCGCGATTGCCAACCCGATGCCGCGCGAGGCGCCCGTGATGAACAGAGTTTTGCCGGCAAGCGACATTTACCCCACCTACTTCGTTCGGTTCTGTCCGAAGCCGATCAGGTGGCCGTCGGGGTCGCGGCTATCGAAATCGCGGCAGCCATAGTCCTGATCTTCGATGGCGCGATCGATAACGACGCCGCGGTTTTGCACGTCGGCAAACATGGCATCGACGTCATCGACGTAGATATAGAGCGCCCAATATTGGTTGAGCGGAATCGGATGGGGCGTGCGCACCTGGTCGAGAAAAATCGTTACCCGGTCGCGATTGACGATGCAGAAGGTCGGCGGCTCGCCGTAAAAAACGCCGGGGCGAAAGCCGAGCTTCTCACGATAGAAGGTCTCGCTCGCCACGACATCTTTGACTTCGATGGTAGTCGCGCTGTCGACAACCTTCACCATGTCTTTCTCCAAGCGCTGACGGTCACGCCTTCTTCCGGTTGAGAAAGGCCTCGAACGCGGCGCGCGCCTCCGGTGAACTCAAGCGCGTGCGAATAAACTCCGCCTCCTCGTCGATGCGGGCGATGAGTTCGTCGCGCGATCCGCGCATCAGGCGGCGCGCAGTGAGCACGCCTTCCGCGGGCAATGCTGCGATCTCTTGCGCCGCTTTCAGCGCCTCGGTCTCGACCTGCGCCGGCGGCACCACGGTGTTGACTATGCCGGCGGCTTTGGCCTCTTCGGCATTGAGCGGCCGGCCCATCACCAGAAGCGAGAAGGCGCGCATGTGCCCCATCAGCCGCGGAGCAATCAGCGTCGAGCCGGCTTCGGGCAGGATGCCGAGGCTGACGAAAGGCGCCGCGATTCGCGCCTCGCTTGAGGCGACCACATGGTCGCAGTGCAGCAACATCGTGGCGCCGATGCCGACGGCGTTGCCTTGGACGGCCGCAACGAGCGGCTTCTCGTTGCGGGCGAGCGCATGCATGAAACGCCGCGACGGCCGCGGCCTTTCGTCATTGTGGTTGCTCATCTGCGCGAAATTGCCGATGTCGTTGCCGGCGCAGAAATCCGTTTGGCTGCCGCCCAGCAGAATGGAGCGCACCGCGGGCGTCTCCTGCGCGCCTTCGATGGCGGCCGCCAGAGCATCGTACATCGCGAAGGTCAACGCGTTCTTCTTTTCCGGGCGGTTCATGCGCACAGAGCGGACGGCGCCGTTATCGCTGACTTGCACAAGATCCATGGGCTAATCCGCAAGCGCCGCTTGCGCCTTAGTGACGCTGTCAGCGCCTTCGATTACGGCACGCTCAAAGCCGGTGGCTTGCGGCACAATATTTTCGGAGAAGAACCGGGCGAGCGCGATCCGGGCTGCCCCATCTCCGCTCTCCCGCGCCGCGGCGAGCGCCTGGTCGACGAGCATGCAACCGCCGGCCGCCGTGGCGAACATCCGTAAATAGGGGGTTGCGCCGGCAAGCGCCTCATCGGGCGATTTCTGCGCCAGCAGCCATTGTGTCGAGCGCTCAAGACATCCTATCAATTCCGCGAGCCGGTAGCCGGTGTTGCCGAATGCCGGATTGTTGCTCGCGAGCACGCCTTTTACGGTGTTGCGCAGCTCGTTGATATAGAGAGCTACGGTCGTTCCGCCTTCCAGCGGCACCTTGCGCATCACCAGGTCCTGCGCCTGAATGCCGTTGGTGCCCTCGTAGATCGCGGCGATGCGCGCATCGCGATAATGTTGCGCCGCACCTGTCTCCTCGATGTAGCCCATGCCGCCGTGCACCTGCACGCCGAGAGACGCGACTTCGATGCCGATGTCGGTCGAGAATGCTTTGGCAACCGGCGTCAACAACGAGGCGCGCTCATGCGCGGTTTTGCGCAGCGCCTCGTTCTTCGAGCGCTCGGCGTGATCGATTGCAACGCCGGTCGCATAACAGATGGCGCGCGCGGCGCCGGTGAGCGCCCGCATGGTCAGCAGCATACGCTGCACGTCCGGATAAGCGATGATCGCCTTGGCGGGCCCTTGTTTGCGCTCGCGCGCATAATTGATGGCCTGCTGCGTCGCCCGTTCGGCGATGCCGACGCCCTGCAGGCCGACGGCGAGCCGCGCGCGGTTCATCATCTTGAACATCGCGTGCATGCCCTTGTTCTCCTCGCCGACGAGGAAGCCGACGGCGCCGCCTGCGTCGCCATAGACCATGGTGCAAGTCGGCGAGGCGTGGATGCCCATCTTGTGCTCGATCGAATGTGCGCGCACGTCGTTACGCGTGCCGTCGGGCATGAATTTCGGAACGAGGAAAAGCGAAATGCCCTTGGTGCCAGCGGGAGCATCGGACAGCCGCGCCAGCACGAAATGGATGATGTTGTCGGTGAGATCGTGCTCGCCGTAGGTGATGAAGATCTTGGAACCCTTGATGCGGTAGCTGCCGTCGCCGGCGCGCTCGGCCTTGGTGCGCAGCGCGCCGACATCGGACCCCGCCTGCGGCTCGGTGAGCTGCATCGTGCCCATCCACTCGCCGGACACCAGCTTGCCGAGATAGCGCTGCTTCAAGTCGTCGGAGCCGTAGGCATCGAGCGCGTCGACGGCGGCGATAGTCAGCACCGGTCCGATGGCGAAGGCCGCGGACGCCGAATTCCACATCTCGATGCAGGCGGCATTGACCGCCTGCGGCAGCTCCTGGCCGCCCCATTTCGCGGGGGCGGCAAGCCCGTTCCAGCCGGCCCGCGCCCAGGCCGTGTAGGCCTCTTTCCAGCCGGGCGGCGTCGTAACTTTGCCATCCTTGAACGGCGTGCCGAACTTGTCCCCCGCGGAATTGAGCGGCGCGATCACTTCGGCGGCGAAGCGGCCGGCTTCGGCAATGACCGTTTCGACGGTTTCCCCGTCGAGATCGCCATAAAGGCCCTCCGCCAGCGCCGTTTTCAAGCCGGCGGCGTGGTTAAGGGCAAAACAAATGTCGGCGACTGGCGCGCGATAGGTCATGGACGTGCGATCCTAGCCTCAGGCCCGCTTGAGCGCGAGGGCCGGACTTGTTGATCGGGCGAGACGCCGCCGCTATGGTCCCGGCGCCGCCGGCGCGTTGGCGCTGCGCGCATCTCTTCCTGTGCAGGTCTTGGGGCGTAGCCAAGTGGTAAGGCAGCGGATTTTGATTCCGCCATACGGAGGTTCGAATCCTCCCGCCCCAGCCAGCAGGTCAGTGCTGCAGGAACCCATCCAAGACCGCTTATTCGCCAGACCGTTACGGCGGGCAGATGTAGCGTCCGATCGGCCCTTTGAAGCAGCCGACCGACTCGGGCAGCAGGTGCTTAGGGATGAAAAGTACGACGTCCGGAAACAGCATCACAAACCCGATGGTGACGAAAAAGACCACATAGATCGGCAGCGACGCATACATCGCGCGGCTGAATTGCACGCCGATGAATTTCGAGGCCACTAATAGTGTCAGCCCGTAGGGCGGTGTGATCAGGCCGAATGCAAGCGTCGTGATTATAACGACGCCCATATGCAACGGCTTGATGTTGCCGAGGTCGTTGAGCTTGAGGATGATCGGCATGAAAATGATGATCGCCGGCACCGCGTCCATGAAGTCCCCCACGACGATGAACAGCACGACCAGCAGGAACATGATCATCCGCCCGTCGGTGCCGGCGTAAGTCTGGATCCATCCGGCGACGATGTCGGGGCCGCGCAAATAGGCGAGCATCCAGCCAAAAGCGGAAGCCGCGGCGACCAGCGCCAGCGGGATCGAATAGAGCAGACCGGTGTAGACAAAGTCGCGCGGCAGATGGCGGATGTGCTTCGGGTTGAGCAGCGGAACCACCACGATCAGGATATAGACTGAAGCGATCATGCCGGCTTCGGTCGGGGTGAACCAGCCGCTGAGAATTCCACCCATAATGATGATGGGGATCATCAACGGCAGCACGGATGCCCGGGCGGCGTCGAAAAACTGTCGCAACGAGGCTCGCGGCTTCTTCATGCCCACCGGCCCGAAGAAGTGCGAATAGATCATCAAGCCGATGCCGATCATGACGCCCGGCACTATGCCGCCGAGAAACAACCCGCCGATCGAGACATTGCCGGTCGCGCCGTAAACGACAGCCATGATGCTTGGCGGAATAAGATTGGCAATGGTCGAGGCGCACGCGATCAGCGCGGCGCTGAAGGCACGATCGTAACCCTCGCGCGTCATTTCCGGGGCAACCGTGCGGCTGAGCACGGCGACATCGGCGGTCGAGGAACCGGACACGCCGGCAAAAAACATGCTGAACACCGTGACGACTTGCGCGAGGCCCCCGCGCAGATGTCCGACCATGGTTTGCGCCAGCGCGATCATGCGGTTGGTGACATTGGCCGAGGTCATCAGCTCGCCGACCAACAGGAAGAACGGCACCGCCAGTAAGATCTCGGTGTCGATGCCGTGAAACATCTGCCCAATCATAGACTGCATGCTGATCGGGGTGAGCATGCAGGCGACCAGCACGCCGGCCATCAGCGAGAATGCGACCGGCACACCCATATAGCCGAAGATCAGGAACAGCGCTGCCATCAGCAGGAGGATTTCGCCGTGGCTCATCGCACGATCTCCACGAATTCCTCCCCGTCCTCCGGTCCCTCAAAGCCACGGCTCCAACCGTTGACAAGCTGCTCGACGGTGAACAGCACGATCAGCGCACCGGCCACAGGCACGCTCGCGGTATAGGTGCCGAGCGGAATGAGCGAGGGCGCGCGATAACTGCCGAGGTCGTTGAAGAAATTCTGGATGCCGAACACCAACATAGCAGCGCCGACAGCCAAAACGACGATGCGGTTGAAGGTTTCGAAGAATGTGCGCTGACGGCCCGTCATCCGCTTGGTGATCTCAACGAGGTTGAGGTGATCCATGCGCCGCGCCGCTGTGGCCATGCCGATGAATACGCCCCAGCCGAAAAATCCGGTGGTCACCAGTTGCAGCCAGAGAAAGGGGTAATGGATCGTGCGCGTCAGCACGTCGAGAAAGACGGACGCTGTAAACCCGCCAATCGAAATCCCGCACAGCACCATCAAGACGTGCTCGAGCGGATCGAGCGCTTTCCATTTCAGGTGGCGGTGCCGCGCGATCACCAGCGGGTTCGGCAAAGGACCTCTCCCCGAAATTTCACACAAAAAGTGGAGGGCGGCGTTGTGCCGCCGCCCTCACCGATCATTCGGGTGGGATTCACTTCACCGCGCGAACGAGTTGCAGCAGCTTCACCGCATGCGGTCCGAGTTGCTGCGCAAGCTTGTCCTGGATCGGCTTGGCGGCGGCCTCGAAGCCAGACTTGTCGACATTCTCGACGATCTGCACGCCCATACCTTTCAGCTTCTTCGCCGACTCATCTTCAAGCTCGAATGCCTTCGCCGGCTCCTTCTTCGCGACTTCGTCGGCGGCCGCTTGCACCCATTTCTGCTGGTCCGGGTTCAGGCTATTCCAGAGCTTGTCGGAGACCCAAAGGCAGTTGTTGTTCGCCTCGTGCTCGGTCATGGACAGCACGGGTGCCACTTCGTAGTGCTTGTTGGCCATATAAATATTGACGCTGTTCTCGGCGATGTCGACGACGCCTGTCTGCAGCGAGGTATAGACCTCGCCAAAGGGCATGTGCACCGTCTGCGCACCATAGGCCGGGAAGTGTGCATCTTCGGTCATGGTCGCCTGCACGCGTATTTTCTTGCCCTTGACGTCATTGATCGAATGAATCGGGAATTTGGCGTACATGTTGCGCAAGCCCAACGTGAGCAGGCCGAGGACATGGGCGCCTTTCACCGAATCCTTGATCATGGCGCGGAATTCGTCCGAGACTGCCGAATCAGCGATCGCCTTCATCAGATGGTTCTTGTCGCGGAAGATGAAGTGTTCCGAGAACACGCCTGCCTGCGGGGCGACCGACGCGGCATTGGCCGTGGCTGTGATGATAAAGTCGATGTCGCCAGTTCGGATCTTTTGCAGCATCACCGGTTCCTGCCCCAATTGCGCGGCGGGGAATTGGTCGATGCCCATCGTGCCCTTGCTCAATTCCATGAGCTTGGCGTTGAACACGTCGGCGGCGTAGCCGTAGCCGGTCGAATGCGGCTGGTCGTAACCGAAAGTGAATTTCTTTTGCGCGTAGGCACTGGTCGACATCGAAAGCGCCATAACGCCAACGAATAGGGCTATGGGCGCAGTTATCCTGATGAATTTCATGGATCGTCCTCCCGGGTTGATTGTTACGTGCATGTTTGCCGCCGCACTTGGCGCCATCCTAATACCAATGTTGAAAAGCCGACAATGCCCGCAGCACCTTTGGGCGCATCGCACGCGCCGGCGCGCCACAGCGCCCGCTAGCGGGTGAGTTTTGTCGTTCAGGCGGCTTTGAGCGCGCTCGCCGCGACGGTGCGAATGCCGAGCGACTGGAACAGCTGGCGCGTCGCCACGGCCGAGCCGTCGACGTCGATGGCGCGGCAGGCATCCTCAAAAACGACGGCCTCGAAGCCTTGCCGCCGTGCATCCTCGGCGGAATAGCGCACGCAGAAATCGAAGGCGAGGCCGGCGAGGAAGACACGGGAGAAATCGCGCTCGCGCAGATAACCGGCGAACCCGGTCGCCGTCTTGCGGTCGTTTTCGTAAAATGCGGAATAAGAGTCGATGTCGCGGTGATAGCCTTTGCGCAGCACAAGCTCGGCGTGAGGAATGCGCAAATCGGCGCGGAAATCGGCGCCAGGCGTGCCCTGCACGCAGTATTCCGGCCACAGGATCTGCTTGCCGTAGGCAACCTCGATGGTCTCGTAGGGTTTCTTGCCGGGATGCGACGAGGCGAAGGACTGGTGTCGGTGCGGGTGCCAATCCTGCGTCAGGACGACGTGAGAAAATTTCGCCGCCAGCGTGTTAATGAGCGCCACCACCTCGTCGCCACGCGGCACCGGCAGATTACCGCCTGGGCAGAAGTCGTTTTGCACGTCAATGGCGATGCTTCGGCCAAATCGCGACCCTTCCGCTAGTGCGCGGGAACGTGCGCCTCCTTGATGACGTTCTCCCACAATTCCGTTTGCTGCTTGATGAAGGCTGCGGCTTGCGCGCTGCTGCCGCCCTCCGGATGCAGATTGACCTTGGCGAATAACGCTTTCGCGTCGGGCATGTTGAGCGCTTCGTTCACCGCCTTGTTGAGCTTGGCGACGATTGCCGCCGGCGTGCCCGGCGGAGCGGCAATGGCGTTCCAGGTGCCGGATTCGAAGCCCTTCACGCCCAGCTCGTCGAGCGTCGGAATATTTGGCAGCGACGGCAGGCGTTTGAGCGTCGCAACGGCGAGGATATGCGCGCGGCCCGCCTGATGCAGCTTGATCGCCGAGGCAAGCTCCATGAAGATCATGTCGACGTGATCGCCGACGAGATCGTTAAGTGCCGGCGCCGTGCCCTTATAGGGAACATGGACCAGTTTGGTGCCGGTTTCCTTCTCAAACAGAGCCGCTGTCAGGTGCGAGGTGGTGCCGATGCCTTGTGAGGCATAATTGATCTTGCCGGGATTGGCCTTGGCGTAAGCGATGAAATCTTTTGCCGTTTTTGCGGGAAAGTTCGGCCGCACCAGCAGCACGTTGGGCACCGAAGTCATGATCGCGACCGGCTCGAACTTGGTCGGGTCGAAGGTCATGTTCTTGTAGAGCATTGGATTGACGGTGAGCGGCGAAGGCTGTGCCGCGAGCAAGGTGTAACCGTCGGGATCCGAGTGGTACACGTAGTCGGCGCCAATATTGCCGCCGGCGCCGGCGCGATTTTCCACCACAACCGGCTGCTTCAGGATCTTCTGCAGTCGTTCCGCCACAATGCGCGTCACCGTATCGACGCCGCCGCCGGCGGGCACGCAGACGACAATCTTGATCGGCTTGTCCGGATAGCTGTCCGCGCCGGCTGCGCGGGCTTGCGGGGCAAGAAGTGTCAGCCCCAGGGCGAGGACAAAAATTGCGCGCATGTCGTTCCTCCCTTTTTGCGGCCGCCCGCGAAAACGACCGCGTTTTTATTTGTTATCCCAAGAAGCGTACACCGCCGGGCAGGGCCGACAAAGCCCCAATGCTCAGGCGCGCAGGGCAACCAACATATCGGCGATGTAGTCCTCGGCTTCGGAGACAACGAGCATTAGCGCCCACGGACGCAGCCGCGCAAGAGTGTGCGATAACGCCTCGTCCGATGTTTGCTCGGGACAGATGAGCAGAGCAGTCGTCATGATCTGTTTAAGGCTGCAGGCCTCGCCAATGATGGAGGCGGCTTCGGCGTTTTCGCCTGCCGTCGCCACCATGACGACTTGATCGGCACTCCCGATTTCATCGATCAAATTTTTGGTGCCGCCGGCAAGGTCGGCGAGCCAGCCCTGCATGGAGAAGCTTTCGCCGCGTCGTGGCGCATCTTGTGCTATTGCGAGAAAGCTCGCGCCTTGCCATTGCGATTTAGCCAAAGCCTTCACCACCTGTTGGCTGGCACGATCGAGCGCGATCACCTTGATCCTGCGCGGGAGCGAATTGGGCGCGTCGATGCGAAAGCGCGTTTCGGCGGCGCTGGCCGCCCGCGCCGATTCACTTTGCATGGTCAGACCGAAGCATGGGCGGTGCCGTTGCGCACGGTAAGCGCCTCTTTGGCCGCCTCGATGAATGGTTTGTCGGGCGGCAGCACAACCGCCGCCGATCGCACGCGCTGATGCGCGGCGTCGACCCCGGGCGGTGGAAGCCCCTTGTCCATGTCCTTGATCGCGCGCAGCAGACGGTGCCGCGCCATGATGATGCCGTTGTCGGTCGAGACCAGATTCTCCTTGGTGCGATCGACGACCGGTCCCATGCTTTCCTGCAGCGACGCGTCCTGCATGGCGATGCCTTCGACGCCACTGAAGGTGCGGCCGGCTTTTTGCGCGGCGCGGTCGATCAGATAATCGTTGTCCTTGTTGGCGAGCGGACGGAAGGTGCCGGGCACGTATTTGACGTGAATGCCCTTGCCCGCGCGCATCGCCGCGACCTGCTCATCGGTGAGCGGCTTGGTCGGCCGATAGTCGAAGCTCCAGGTCCAGCAGTTCTCGTCGTCAATTGGGATCCAGAAGTGGCCGTGCACGGGATGATCGCCGCGCGGCGGGATCATGGTGAAGGACGGCATCACCCATTGCGTGATGCGCCAGTAATAGTTGCCCTCGTCGGCATCGCGGCGGGCGCCGATCAAGAGGCCGCCGGCACTTTCCACGACCTCGAACACGGGGCGCGAGTCACGCAGGTTGTAGCGGTTCGCCTTGGCGCCCTTGAACAGCGGATCGGAGTCGAGGTCGCCGCGATGCAGGAAGGAGACGTGGCTTGAATCGATGCCGCCTTCCATGGCTTGCAGCCAGTTCGATTCCTGGATGCGCTTTGAGGTGAAACTCTGCTCCGCCGGCACCGTTGCGAATTCCCATTCCGGCAGCGGCGGCTGCTTCTCCGGCGGACCCATATAGGCCCAGAGCACGCCGCCGCGCTCGATGAGCGGATAGGACTTGAGCTTGATCTTCTTGCAGAAGCCGCTTTCTACCGGCTCCGACGGCACTTCGATACATTGGCCGGTGTGGTCGTATTTCCAGCCATGATAGGGACAGCGCAGTCCGCTTTCCTCGTTCCGGGCGAACCAGAGCGAAACACCGCGATGGGCGCAGAATTCGTCCATCAGACCGAGGCGCCCCTTGCTGTCGCGAAAGGCGATGAGCCGCTCGGAGAGCAGCTTCATCCTAACCGGCGGGCAGTCGTTCTCGGGAAGCTCGGAGGCAAGCAAGGCCGGCAGCCAGTAGCTGCGGAACAGCCGGCCGCCAGGGGTGCCGGGTCCCGTCTGCGTCAGCAGGTCGTTTTGTTCCTTCTTGAGCAAGCAATCCTCCGCAAAGCGAAACGGTTGACCGCGTTGCGGCCTTTATGCTGTCTGCGCCGAGTATAACGCCTCCCGCTGGAATAATGCCAAGCCCGTCGCGCATTTTTCTCTGCAACGCCGCCGATATCGCCGAGGGCGCCATCCGCAAGGTGGAGCAGAAGGGACTAAGCCTCGCCGTTTATAATGTCGGCGGCGATTTCTTTGTCACCGACGACGCATGCACCCACGGACCCGGCTCGCTGTCGGAGGGCGACCTCTACGGCGACGTGATCGAATGCAATTTCCACGGCGGCCAGTTCAACGTGCGCACCGGCGAGTGCGTCGGCCCGCCATGCATGGTGCCGGTCAAGACCTACAAGGCGCTCGTCGAGGACGGTAAGGTTTTCATCGAGGCTTAGGCAAGCGCAACCTGCTTCGCTTTGGCGAGCCGCGTGATCGCTTCGACCATCGCGGCCGGGTCGGCGACGCCCTTGCCGACGATATCGTGGCCGCTGCCGTGGGCGACCGACGAGAACAGAATCGGGCTGCCGATGGCGAGGCCGGCGGTGGCGTTGCGCGCCAAGAGCTTGGCGGTGATGTGACCCTGGTCGTGCAGCATGACGATGAAGGCATCGACATCTTTTTTATGAAACATGGTGTCGGCGCCAAACGGCCCTGAGACGCGGAGGCCGCGCTTGGCCGCGTCTTCAATCGCCGGCATGATGATCATGCTGTCTTCGCTGCCGAACAGGCCGCCTTCGCCGGCATGCGGATTAAGGCCGCTGACGTGGATCTTCGGATCGGCAATGCCCAGCCGCTTCAGCGTCTTGTCGGCGACATCGATGACATGGGCGACGCGCTCGGGCGTGATCATCGCGATCGCCTCGCGTACGCTGACGTGCAGCGTCGCGTGCACGATCTTGGTGTCGCCGAAGCAGAGCATCAAATAGACGTCGCTGCGCGGCAGGCCGGTTTCCTTCGCCACGAACGACGGATAGCCGTCGAATTCGATGCCGGCCATGGCGATCGAAGTCTGGTTCTGCGGCGCCGCCACCACGGCGTCGACCTTGCCGGCAAGCGCCGCCTTGATCGCTGCGCTCGCCGCGCCAAGCGAAGCGCGTCCGCTCGCCGCGCTGTTGCCGCCGAAGCCGATCGCGTCGCGTTCCGCAGCCGGGCAGGCGAGCACGGCGATGCGGCCTTTCGTGAATTTCGCATTCTCGACGCGCTCGACCGGGTCGATCGCCGTGTCGATGCCGCAGGCCTGCGCATGGCGGGCGATGATCGCGGGGTCACCGACGAGGATCGGATTGCAGAGCGCGGCAACTGCCGGCGCGAGCGCCGCCTTCATGGCGATTTCCGGGCCGATCCCGGCAGGATCGCCCGTGGCGATGGCGATCAGGGGCTTTGCATTGGCGGTCATGGTTCCTCGCGACGCCCTTTAACCGCGCCATCCTATAACAGCGGCTATGCCGCTGTCAGACGGATCGAAGCGGCGCCGGCGGCTCAAACAGGCTCGAGCCCGCTGGCCTTGAACAGCACGGCGGCCGCCGGCGAGGCGAGGGCGGAAAGAAGCTGTTTCGCGGGTGCTCGCTGCTTGCAGCCGCTGCCAATGCCCGCACTGAACATCGAATATAGTTGCAGCTCCCGCGGAAATGGCCCAACGAAATCGGCCCCCTCGACCGGCAGAAGTTCGCTGATCTGCTGCACGGCCAACTCGGTTTCGCCGTTGGCGACCAGCGCGGCAACGCGGCCGCTCGGCCCGAGAACGATCCTGTCGCGCAGCGCCTCGGCGAGGCCGAGCTTATCCAGCAGCTTTGCGAAATAGATGCCGCTGGCGCCGTCTCTGGAGCGCACGATGGATTTGGCCGCGAGCAGCGCGGTCTTGAAGCTTTCGACGGTCGCGATGTTCGGCTTGGCCATGCCCTTGCGCACGGAGACGCCGAGCCCCGAGCGCCCGAGATCGACGCGCGTATGGGCGAGGATTTTGCCGCTAACGACGAGCGCATCAAGCACGGCGCGCGTCGCAATGGCGACGTCGAAGGCCTCGCCGTCGTCGATCCGCCGCTTGAGCACATTGGCGGGGTCGTAGCTGACGGAGAGCTTCACACCGCTCTCGCGCTCGAAGGCGGGGCCGAGCGCGTTCAGCACCTCCATGACGGCGTGCGAGCTTAGGACCTTCATGACCTAATGGCCGACGAAGTTTGGCACCCGCCGCTCGGCCGTTGCCTTGACGCCTTCCTTGAAATCGTCGGTCTTGCGCAGCTGCGTTTGTTCCTTCAGCTCGTGCTCGGTCGCCTTGAGCACGCGATCGGCGATATCGCCGCGCATGGTGGCGCGTGTGGCGACGAGGCCGAGCGGAGAGTTCTCGGCAATTTCGCCCGCAAGCTTCATTGCCGCCGCCCGCACCTCTCCCTGCGGCACCAGCAGGTCGGCAAGCCCCCACGCGTAGGCTTCCTCGCCGGTGACGCGGCGGCTCGTATAGAACATGAGCGCCGCCCTGGTCGGCCCGACCACTGCGGGCAAGGTCACCGTCAGGCCGAAGCCGGGGTGGAAACCGAGGCGCGTGAAATTGGCGCAGAAACGCGTCTCCGGGCAGGCGACACGGAAGTCGGCGACCATGGCAAGGCCAAGCCCGCCGCCGACGGCGGCGCCGTGCACGGCGGCGACGATCGGCTTCTTGGTGCGAAAGAGGCGGTTGCCCTCAATATAAAGATGCTGCACGGCCGCGCTGCGGGCGAGATCGTCCGGCCGCCGCCCCTCTTTATCGAGGGTCGAGCCGTCGCCGAAATTGGCCCCGGCGCAAAACGACTTGCCTTGCGCCGCCCAAACCACGACGCGGCAGTCGGCATCCGCGTCGAGGGCCTCGAGCGCTCCGGCGATTTCTTGGATGAGCGAAATGTCAAAGAAATTGTGCGGCGGGCGGCGGATCTCGATCAGCGCCACGTGGCCGCTCTTCTCGACGCCGATATCCTTGAACGGAGCCATATTGTCCCCCGATTTATTCCGCGGCGCTGCGCTGTGCCTCTTTTGGCCGGCGCAGAATCAGCGCGTCGGCGATGGAAACGCCTTTGCCCGTCTCGTGCACGATCACCGGATTGAGATCGATCTCCGCGATGTCCTCGGCATGGTCGGTGGCGAAATGCGATAGTCGCACCATAAGTTCGATGAGGGCGCCGACGTCGGCCGCCGGCATGCCGCGGTAGGCGCCGAGCAGGCTCGCGCCCTTGAGGCGGCCGATGAGTTCGCGCGCAGCATCGGCCTCGAGCGGCACCGGCGCGAGCGCGACGTCGCCGAGCGCCTCGACCAGAACACCGCCCAGGCCCACCATGAGCAGGGGCCCCCAAGTCGCATCGCGGTTGACGCCGAGGATGATTTCGCGCCCCGCCGGCGCCATAGGCTGCACCAGCACGCCATCGAGACGCGCGGACGGCGCGTGGCGCTGTGCATTGCCGAGCAGGCGCTCATAGGTGGCGGCAACGGCATCGGCGGCGACATTGAGCGCGACGCAGCCTGCCTCGCTCTTGTGGGTGATCTCCGCCGCCTGAACCTTGAGCGCCACCGGCCGCGCCGTCTTGCGCGCCGCGCTTTCGGCTTCGAGCGCCGAACGCGCGAGCTCGCCTGGCTCGCCGCCGATGATGCCGTAGGTGGCGAGCAGCGGCCGTGCCTGCCATTCGCACAGGACCGGCGTGGACGAGGCCAGCAGTTTGGCGGCAGCGGCGCGGTTGGGTTTCCAGAGCGAAACCTGCCGTGGTTGGACAAGCCGCTCGCGCAAGGCGCGGTAGTCGGCCATCGCGCTCATCGCGCCCGCGCAACTGTCGGCGTTGGTGAACAGCGGATAACCGGCCTCGTTGACGATTTCGATGCTCTTTTCCGCAGGCAAGGTATAGGTCCACAGGAACACCGGCTTCTTGGTTTCCTTTGCCAGCGCGATCAGTTTGGGCTGGTCCTCGGCGAGAAAGGCGGAGCGGCGCGCCGTCACCACGATCATGACGCCGTCGGTCATCGGCGATTGCGCGGCAAGCCGCGCGAACGCGGCGTATCCCATTTTATGTACGCCTTGTGCCGTCGAATCGATCGGATTCTGCGAAGTGCCGTAGGGCGGGATGAGCGCGTCAATCTCCTTTCGGGTTTGTGCATCAAGCTCGGGTACGCTGAGCCCGGCGCGCGCGCAGGCATCCGCCATCCATACGCCGGCGCCGCCGGACGAGGTGCAGATGCCCATGCGCTTGCCCGCCGGCAGCTTGTCGCCGCAGGTGAGGAAGGCTGCCGCAAGGTCGATCATCTCATCGAAGTCGCTGCCCTCGATGACGCCGTGATGTCGGAAAATGGCGCGATAGGCATCCTGCGATCCGGCAAGTGCGGCGGTATGCGAGGCAACTGCGCGGCGCCCCGGCTCGCTCTGCCCGATCTTGGCGACGATCAGCGGCTTGCCCGCTTTGAGCGCCTTGTCGGCGACGCGGCGGAATTTCTCCGGCGTCTTCACGTCCTCGAGCAGCAGCAAGAAGATGTCGGTCTTGCCCTCATCGAGCAGGTAGTCGACGACGTCGGTGGTCTCGAGCACGGCCTCGTTGCCGGTGGTGACGATATGGCGGAAGACAAGATTGCGCCCGCGCGCGCGATCGAAGAAGGCAAAGCCGAGCCCGCCGCTTTGCGACACGACCGAGATCTGACCGGTCCCCAACGGCCGCGTCGGGGTGAGCGGGCCGGCGCTCGCATCCATCGCCGGCGAAAAGGTCGGGCACAAGCCGGCGGCGATGTTGGCGAAGCCTTCGGTATTGGGCCCGGTGACCGCCATGTCGTAGCGCGCCGCGGTTGCTCGGATTGCCGCCTGCATGCGCGCGCCTTCGCCGCCCGGCTCCTCGGCAAAGCCGGAGCTCAAGATCACCGCGGCTTTGACGCCGGCTTTGCCGCAGCGCTCGAGCTCGTCGGCAATGAACTCGGCGGGAATGATGAGGATGGCGAGGTCGGGCGCCTCCGGCAGGTCGTCGATCGACTTATAGGCCTTGCGGCCTTGCACTTCGGCGGCGCTGCGGCTCACCGGATAGATCGTGCCCTGGAACGGATGGCTGAGCATCGTCAGCAAAATGCGTCCGCGCAGTCCGTGCGTATCGGACGACGCGCCGACCACGGCGACGGTTTTGGGGTTGAGCAGTTTGGCAAGATCGGGCATTGCGGCTCACCTTAGGCCCAGGCCGCGGGCAATAATGCCGCGCAGGATTTCCGTGGTGCCACCCTGGATGGTGAGCTTCGGCGCCACTTTGAGCGCAAAGGCGAGCTGTTCGTCGAGGGTCACGCGGTTGCTCACGTCGTCCTCGACGAAGGCGCTCAGCTCGCGCACGCGTTCGGGCAGCTTCTGCTCCCACACCGTGCCAAGATCTTTCACGATTGAAGCTTCGACGACCGGTTCCTTGCCGGCCTGCAGCATCCCGGCGACCGAGAGCGACATTCGCCGCAAGGTATGCAGTTGCGCCACCAGCCGGCCAAGCCCCTCGGCGCCGCGCAGATCGGGCTCTGCGCCCAAAGCGCGCACCAGCTCGTTGAGCACGTAAAAAGTTTCGAGAAACCGCTCGGGCCCGCTGCGTTCATAGGCGAGCTCGCTGGTCGCCTGTTTCCAGGCGCCGTCAATTTCGCCAAGCACGTGGTCGTCGGGCACGAAGACGCCGTCGAATACCACCTCGTTGAAGTCGTGCTGACCGGTCATCTGGTAGATCGGATTGACCGCGATGCCCGGCGACTTCATGTCGATCAAGAATTGCGTGAGCCCATGACGCCGGTTCTCCTTGGTCGGCGGCGAGGTGCGGAAGAGGCCGATCATGTAGTCGGCGATGTGTGCGTTGCTGGTCCAGATTTTCGAACCGGTGAGTTTGAAGCCGCCATCGACCTTTGCCGCCTTGGCCTTGGCGGCGAACAGGTCGGAGCCGGAGCCCGGCTCGCTCATGCCGATGACGAAGCACAATTCGCCGCGGCAGATGCGCGGCAATATGTCGCGCTTGACGTGCTCGGGCGCATATTTGATGAGCACCGGCCCGCTTTGCCGGTCGGCGACGAAATGCGAACGCACCGGCGCGTTGACCACGCGGAATTCCTCGGTGACGACGTAGCGCTCGAGGAAGCTCTTCTCGTGTCCGCCGTACTTCTTCGGCCAGGTCATGCCGATCCAGCCCTTGGCGCCGATGCGCTTGCTGAAAGCCTTGTCGTGATTGTCGCCGTGCCCAGGCCGATCGGGCAGGAAGGTGCCCTTGTCGATCTCATCGGCGATGAACGCGCGCACTTCCTCGCGCAACGCCTCGCATTCGGGCGGCAGGCGGATCGGATCGAAGGCGAGGTTGGTGCTCATGATTTCCTACCGCGATGCCACGAGCGGCCAGAAGCTGGCGTTGCCGCGCTGCGCGACCATGTTGCCGAGCTTTTCCGCCCAATAGCTTTCGCTGCCGAAGTCGTCGCGCCAGCCGAGCATGCGCAACGTGAAGCGGTGCAGCACGTGCTCCTTGGTGAAGCCGATGGCGCCGTGCACCTGATGCGCGATGGCGGCGCCTTCGGCGGCCGCCTCGCCGCAACGGACTTTCGCCGCAGCGGCTTCCAGCATCAGCGCGTCGTCGAGTTTGTCGCCGCGCAAGAGAGTATCGGCGGCCGAGCTTGCGGCGGTCAGCGCAGCCGCGGTCTCGCCGGCAAGGCGGGCGAGGTTCTGCTGCACCGCCTGGAATTTGCCGATCGGCCGCTCGAAGGCGACGCGCTCGTTGGCATAACGCACGCTCATCGCGAGCACAGCCTCCAAGGCGCCGGCAATCTGGGCGCTACGCGTGACCGCGCCCATCAACATCAAGTCGCCTTGATCGATCGGGCAGGGAGCGCTGTCGATCGGCTTGACGCCATCGAAATTGACGAGGTCAGACGGATCGCCGCCGAGCCCGGTGTCCTTGCTGACGGCGCATTGGCTTCGGATGACCACGGCAACGACATTCTTTGCCCCGCTCTTGGCGAGCACGACGATGTAATCGGCCATCGACGCGAACGGCACAGCGGCGGCTCGACCCTTGAGCCTTCCATCGGCGCCAAGCTCGATGCGATCCTTGGGACGCACCGGCGCGACGGTCATGGCCGCTGGCGACGCGGGCATGCCGGCGCGTGCCATCAGCCAGCCGGCGAGCAATGTTTCGGCGAGCGGCACCGGAAGCGCATAGGCGCCGGCGACGCCGATGATGGCAAAGCCGTCGGCAAGGCTTGCGCCGGCGCCGCCCAACGTCTCGGGCATCCAGGCCAGCGTGAGACCGGCCTCGCGCAAAGCGTGCCACAACGGCTCCATCCATTTTGCGTCGCGGGCGGCGTTGACCGTTTGCGGATCGGCAAGGTCGGCGCAAATCCGCGCCGCCGTCGCGGCGACAATATTGTCGCTCCCGCTCATTAATATCGCTCCGGCATTCCATTCGCCGGCGCCATCGTGGAGTCGGCTTGCGGCGTTGGCAAGCCGGGCAGGTTCCACCTTCCCGCGCCCGGTTGATCGCGGAAACCATAGCGGATAGCGTATTTGTCAAAATCGGCAAGGATGGCCGCAAAATTCCAGAGCGGCCCGGGGGGAGGTTCTCATGCGAATGAAGTATCTGGCGCTGGCCGCGGCCGTTGCGGCGGCAAGCGTTGCCGTTTCGCCTGCACGGTCTGCCGAGCCCAAGCACGGCGGCATTCTAAGAATCTTTCATCGCGAAACGCCGCCCAGCCTGTCGATCCACGAAGAGGCGACGTTCTCGGTGAACGTCCCGGCAATGGGCATCTTCAATAATCTCATTATCTACGATCAGCATAAGCCGCAGGCCAGCCTCGATACGATCGAGCCCGAACTGGCGACGAGCTGGTCCTGGAGCAAGGACAACCTCAATCTCACCTTCAAGCTGCGCTCGGGCGTCAAATGGCATGACGGCCAACCCTTCACCGCCAAGGACGTCAAGTGCACGTTCGACCTTCTGCAGGGCAAGGCGCAGGACAAATTCCGCAAAAACCCGCGCAAGGACTGGTACGCCAACTTGAACGAAGTGACGGTCAACGGCGACGACGAAGTGACTTTCCACCTCAAGCGGCCGCAGCCCTCGTTCCTGGCGATGCTCGCCTCCGGCTACACCCCGATCTATTCCTGCCATGTGCCGGCGGCGCAGATGCGCACAAATCCGATCGGCACCGGGCCGTTCAAATTCGTCGAGATGAAGCAGAACGAGTCGATCAAACTCGTGAAGAATCCGGATTACTGGAAGAAGGGTCTGCCCTATCTCGACGGCATCGAATACACCATCATCAAGAACCGTGCGACCGCGGTGCTCGCTTTCGTCGCCGGCAAGGTGGACGTCACCTTCCCGACGGAGATGACGGCGGCGCTCGAAGCCGACATCAAGAAGCAGGATCCGACCGCGGTCTGCGAGCTCAAGCCGATCAATGTCAGCACCAATCTCATCATCAACCGCGACGATCCGCCGTTCAACAATCCGGAATTGCGCCAGGCGATGGCGTTGTCGCTCGACCGCAAGGCCTTCATCGACATCATTCTTCAAGGGCAGGGCGACATCGGCGGCTCGCTGCTGCCGCCGCCGGAAGGCGTGTGGGGTCTGCCGCCCGATCAATTGAAGACGCTGCCGGGTTATGGCGACGTCAACAAGGATCGCGAAGAAGCGCGCAAGATCATGGCCAAGCTCGGCTACAGCGCCAGCAATCCGCTGAAGATCAAGGTGGCGACCCGCAATCTCGCCACCTACCGCGATCCGGCGGCGGTGCTGATCGATCAGCTCAAGAGCATTTACATCGACGCCGAGCTTGATCCGGTGGAATCGAGCTCCTGGTTCGCCAAGGTTGCGCGCAAGGATTATCAGGTCGGCCTCAATTTGACCGGCAACGGCATCGACGATCCGGACCAGGCCTTCTACGAGAACTACGCCTGCAATTCCGAGCGCAACTACACGCATTACTGCAACAGGGACCTGGAGAAGCTGTTCGACGAGCAGTCGGCGGAGACCGACGTCGCCAAGCGCAAAAAAATGGTGTGGGAGATCGACAAGAAGATTCAGCAGGACGTCGCGCGTCCGATCCTGTTCCATGCCCGCACCGGCACCTGCTGGAAGCCCTACGTCAAAAATCTGACGATCATGAGCAACAACGCCTATAACGGCTATCGTTTCGAAGATTTGTGGCTCGATCGATAGGGCATTGAAAAGCGCGCGGCTTTTGGGGGAGCCGCGCGTCATTTCCCCGCGCACAATGGGAGGCCATGGTGGGGAGCTATCTGGTCAGGCGCTTCTTTTTGATGCTCCTGACATTGTTCGGCATTTCCGTGCTGATCTTCACGATGCTGCGCGTCGTGCCCGGCAATATTGCCGACATCTTGTTCGACGCGGCCGGCATGATCGACGTGTCCGAGAAGGCCAAGCTCGAGCACGATCTCGGCCTCGACAAGCCGATCGCCGTCCAATACGTGCAATGGATCGACGGGCTGGCGCATGGCGACCTCGGCTACTCCTATGTCTCGGAGAAGCCGGCATTGCAGGAAATCCTGCCGCGTATCCCGATCACGGCCAAGCTTGCCGTCCTTGCGCTTTTGTTCGCTATCGTCTTCGGCGTGCCGCTCGGGGTGATCAGTGCGGTCAGGCAGAATTCGGCTCTCGATTACGTGCTAAGGGTCGTCAGCCTCAGCGGTCTGTCGATGCCGGCGTTCTGGCTCGGGTTGCTGATCCTCATGGCGTTCGTGCGCTATTTCGGCACCATCCCCATCTATACCGACCCGCCCAAGGATTTCTGGAGCGCGCTGTGGCTGTTCTCGATCCCCGCGGCGGCCGTCGGCTTCCGTTCCTCGGCGCTGATCATGCGGCTCACACGCTCTTCGATGCTCGAGGTGCTGCGCCAGGATTACATCCGCACCGCGCGCGCCAAAGGTGCCTCCGACCGCAACGTCAATTACCACCACGCACTGCGCAACGCGGTGCTGCCGGTGGTCACCGTCATCGGCATCGAAGCCGCCTTCCTCATGGGCGGGCTCATCGTCACCGAGACCGTGTTCAACATCCCCGGCATCGCCCGCTTCCTCGTCGAGGCGATCCGCTGGCGCGACTATCCGATCGTGCAGAACCTAGTGATGTTCATCGCCTTTGTCGCGGTGGCGATCAATTTCCTCATCGATGTGCTCTATGCGGTCCTCGATCCGCGCATCAAATACGCGTGACGGACATGGCCAGTATCGACATCGCGCCAGTTCCCGCCGCCAATATCGCGCGCCGCGACAGCGTGTGGTCGAACATCCGTTACTATGCCGCCGCGTATCCGCTCGGCGTGGCCGGCGCCGCGATCATGCTCGTCTTCGTCTTCGCCGCGATCTTCGCCGGCGAGATCACATCGTTCGACCCGATCAGAACCAACTCGGCGATCACGCTCGCGGTGCCGAGCGACACGCATTGGCTCGGCACCGACCAGATGGGCCGCGATATCTATAGCCGCATCGTCTACGGCGCGCGCATTTCGCTTGCGGTAGGGCTCGGCTCGACCTTTCTCGGCTGTTTCTTCGGCATCATTTTTGGACTCGCGTCGGGTTATGTCGGCGGCTGGGTCGATTTGGTGATCCAGCGCGTCGTCGACGTGCTGCAGGCGATGCCCCTGTTGGTGCTGGCGCTGGTGATGGCGGCGGCGCTCGGGCCGGCGCTCGGCAACACCATCGTCGCCATTGCCATCCCGCTCATTCCTTATACGGCGCGCGTGGTGCGCTCCAATACGCTGACCTTGCGCGAGCAGCCTTTCGTCGAGGCGGCGCGCGCCGTGGGTATGAGCGAATTGCGCATCGCCGTGCGCCACATCCTGCCCAACACGCTCGCCCCGCTCATCGTCATCGCCACGGCGCAGCTCGGCGCCGCGATTCTGACGGAAGCCTCGCTCTCCTTCCTCGGCCTCGGCGTGCCTGAGCCGCACCCGTCCTGGGGCCGCATGCTCTCGGAATCGGCCGCCGAATATATGCGCACCGCGCCGTGGCTCGTCATTTTCCCCGGAGCCGCCATCAGCCTCGCCGTGTTCGGCACCAATCTGTTCGGCGACGCGCTGCGCGATATCCTCGACCCGCGGCTGCGCAATTGACCCTCGCCGTGCCCTCGAGCGCCGCCGAGCGTGAGACAAAGCCAGCCGACGCGCCGCTGCTCGTCGTCGACGGGCTGCAAACGTTTTTCGATCTGCGTCACGGCGTGGTCAAGGCGGTCAACGGCGTGAGTTTCTCGCTCAGGCCACATGAGACGCTGGCCATCGTCGGCGAATCCGGCTGCGGTAAGAGCGTTACCGCGCTGTCATTGATGCGGCTGGTGCCCGATCCGCCCGGCCGCATCGCCGGCGGCTCGGTCGAACTCGACGGCACCGACCTTCTGCAACTGAGCGAAAGGGCGATGCGCTCGGTGCGCGGCAAAGACATCGCCATGATCTTCCAGGAGCCGATGACCTCGCTCAATCCGGTGCTGACAATCGGCGGCCAGATTGCCGAGGTATTGCTGCTGCATGAGGACCTCAGCCGCCAGCAGGCTTGGGACAAGGCCGTCGACATGCTGCGCCTCGCGCGCATTCCCGAACCCGAGCAGCGGGCCAAGGAATATCCGCATCAGCTTTCAGGCGGCATGCGCCAGCGCGCCATGATCGCCATGGCCTCGGCCTGCAATCCGAAGGTGCTGATTGCGGACGAGCCGACCACCGCACTCGACGTCACCATCCAGGCGCAGATTCTCGATCTTATTCTCGACCTGCAAAACAAGCTCGGCACCGCCGTCATTCTCATCACTCACGATCTCGGCGTCGTCGCCGAGACGGCGCAACGCGTCATCGTCATGTATGCGGGGCGGAAAGTTGAGGAGGCGCCGGTCGAGGAGCTGTTCGCCAAACCGCAGCATCCCTATACGCGCGGGCTGATGGCGTCGATCCCGCGCCTGCCACTGATGAGCGGCAAGAACGAGGAGCCGGGCGGACGGTTGCAGGAAATCCCCGGTACGGTGCCGGCACTCACCAACCTGCCGCCAGGCTGTGTGTTTGCGCCGCGCTGTGCCCATGCCGAGGACCGCTGTCGCGCGCAATATCCGCCCTACGAAGAGAAACGGCCGCAGCACTGGGCGGCGTGCTGGCGCTCGCACGAACTGTTCGGGGGCGCCGGTGTCTGATCCCGCGGCGCTGAGCAAGTTTGCCAATCGTGCGCCGGTCCTGGAGGTGCGCGACCTCAAGAAGCATTTCCCCATTCATAAGGGTCTGCTGCAGCGCATGGGCGGATACGTGTACGCCGTCGACGGCGTTACATTCTCCATCGGCGAGGGTGAGACGCTGGGCCTGGTCGGGGAATCCGGCTGCGGCAAGTCGACGGTCGGCCGTACGCTCCTACGCCTCACCGAGCCGACTGCCGGCAGCATCAAGGTCGAGGGCCGCGACATCACGCATCTCAACAAGACCGAGCTGCGGCCTTATCGCCGGCAGATGCAGATCATTTTTCAGGATCCGTTCTCCTCGCTCGATCCGCGCATGTCGGCGGGCGACATTGTCGCCGAGCCGATGCGCGTGCATGCGACGGCGCGCGGCAAGGACGTGAGAAAGCGCGTCGCCGCCCTGTTCGATCGCGTGGGCCTGCGCGCGGCGCAGATGGACGCCTATCCGCACCAGTTCTCCGGCGGCCAGCGCCAGCGCATCGGCATCGCCCGCGCGCTTGCACTGAACCCGAAACTGATCGTCGGCGACGAGCCGGTTTCCGCGCTCGACGTCTCCATCCAAGCGCAAGTACTTAACCTGATGATGGACCTGCAAAAGGAGATCGGGCTCGCGTATCTGTTCATCTCGCACAATCTGGCGGTGATCGAGCACATCAGCCACCGCATCGCGGTGATGTATCTCGGCCGCATTGTCGAATATACCGACAAGCGCACATTATTTACGCGGCCGCTGCACCCTTATACGGAGTCGCTGCTGCTCGCCGTCCCTGTCCCGGATCCCAAGGTCAAGCGGCAAAAGCGCGTGCTGCAGGGCGATGTGCCGAGCCCGATCAAACCGCCGTCCGGCTGCCACTTCCACACCCGCTGCCCTTATGCGGTCGAACGCTGTAAGGTGGAAAGCCCGGTCTTGCGCGAAGTGAAGCCGGGGCAATGGGTGGCGTGTCACTTGCGTTAGGTTATCATCTCGTCATTCCGGGGCGCGGCCGAAGGCCGCGAGCCCGGAATCCATAATCCCCGGCGCTGCGGAGTATGGATTCCGGGTCCGCTCGCTAAGCTCGCGTCCCGGAATGACGGAGCAGAAACGGCACATGCCCGCAAAAGTTTCCAAGATCAATCCCAATCCTTTCACCACGCGGCCCGAGATTGAAGGCACCTTCGGCGTCGTTACCTCAACGCACTGGATCGCCACCGCCGTCGGCATGGCCACGTTGGAAAAAGGCGGCAACGCCTTCGATGCCGCCGTCGCCACAGCTTTCGTCCTGCAGGTGGTCGAGCCGCATCTCAACGGCCCCGGCGGCGACGTCCCGGTCATTCTCTACGACCTGCGCAAGGGCAAGTCGGAAGTGATCTGCGGGCAGGGGCCGGCGCCGATGGCGGCGACGATTGCGCACTTCCGTTCGCTCGGCCTCGACATGGTGCCCGGCACCGGGCTGCTGGCGCCGTGCGTGCCCGGCACGTTCGAAACCTGGATGCTGCTGCTGCGCGACTACGGCACGATGCGGCTCGCCGACGTGCTGTCGCCGGCAATCTCCTACGCACGCAACGGCTATCCCTTTGTCGAGCGCGCGTCAGCCACCGTCGCCATGGTGGAAGGGCTTTTCCGCGAGCACTGGCCGACCTCGGCTGCGGTCTATCTGCCCAACGGCAAAGTGCCGGAGCCCGGCACAATGTTCACCAACACGACGCTCGCCGACAGCTATACGCGCGTGCTGCGCGAAGCGGAAAGCGCCGGCTCCGATCGCGTCAAGCAGATCGAGTGCGCGCGCAAGACCTGGTCGCAGGGTTTCATCGCCGAAGCGATCGACAAATTCTGCCGCACGCAGGAGGTGATGGACACCAGCGGCGGGCGCCACCGCGGCGTCTTAACGGGCGAGGACATGGCGCGCTGGCAACCACGCGTCGAGCCGCCGGCAACGCTCGCGTACAACGAATACACGGTCTGCAAATGCGGCGTTTGGAGCCAGGGTCCGGCGATGCTGCAGCAGCTCGCACTGATGAAGCAGTTCAATCTCGGCCGTATCGACCCGGCGAGTGCCGACTTCATCCACACGCTGGTCGAAGCTTCGAAGCTCGCCTACGCCGACCGCGACAAGTTCTACGGCGATCCCGATTTCGTCGAGGTGCCGCTGGAAACGCTATTGTCGGATGCCTACAACGCCGAGCGCAAGAAGCTCATCGGCGACGCCGCTTCGCTTGAGCAGCGCCCCGGCACCATTGCGAAATTCGGCAAGCAGCTTGCCGTGCGCGTCGCCGGCGGCGCCGGCCCGAAAGCCGCCGGCGCCGGGGAACCGACCGTCGGCAAATTGTGGACGCATGACGACGATCACGACCCGAGCGCCGTTATCATTGAGGATGCCAAGCTCGATCGCGTCGGCGCCATGCGCGGCGACACCGTGCATTTCGATATCATCGACCAGGCCGGCAACATGGTCTCCTCGACCCCGTCGGGCGGCTGGCTGCAATCCTCGCCGGTCATTCCCGAGATCGGCTTCTGCCTCGGCACCCGCGCGCAGCAGTTCTGGCTCGACCCCGAGCATCCGTCGGCGTTGGCGCCGGGCAAGCGGCCGCGCACGACGCTCACGCCTTCGCTTGCGCTGCGCGACGGCGAACCCTACCTCGCCTGGGGCTCGCCCGGTGGCGATCAGCAGGATCAGTGGATTGCGCAATTTTTCCTGCGCCATGTGCACGCCGGCATGAATCTACAGGAGGCGATCGATGCGCCGGCCTGGCACTCCGAGCATTTCGCCTCGTCGTTCTGGCCGCGCGAGGCGCGCCCCGGCGTGCTCGTGGTCGAAAGTCGGCTGGGCGACGCAACGATCAAGGAACTGCGCCGCCGCGGTCACGAAGTCGAGGTCGGGCCGGCCTGGTCGGAAGGGCGGCTCACCGCCGCCTCGCGCGTGGGCAAGCGCCGCCGCGGCGCCGCCAATCCGCGCGGCATGCAAGGGTACGCGGCGGGACGCTGAACGAGGGCGCGCATGAAGATTCGCGAAGTCAAAACCAATCTGGTGCGGTTGCCGCTGGAAGAGCCGCTGGTCGGTGCACCGCCAATGCCGACCATGTTGCGCGACTTCGTCACCGTCGAGGTTACGACCGACGACGGCATCGAGGGCATCGGCATCACCACCTTCGGCGGCAAGATCGTGAAGACGCTGAAGACGGCGGTCGAGCAGTTCGGCGAAATGATGCTCGGCGAAGATCCGCGCGGCGATATCCCCGGCACTTATTTACGCGGCGCTATTCACAACAATGGGCCCGAAGGCATCGTGTCGCTGGCGCTTGCCGCGCTCGACCTCGCGCTCTGGGACATTCGCGGCAAGGCCGCCGGCGTGAGCGTGGCCAAGCTGCTCGGTGCGACGCGCGAGCGTGTGCCCGCCTATGCCAGCGGCGCGCTGGTGCGCACCTCGCCGCTCGACGCGCTGGAAAAAGCCGCCGCGGCGCTGGTCGAAAAAGGCTACACGCAGATGAAGACGCAGATGGCGGTCGAGGGACTTAACCCTGCGCAGGAAATCGAACGCATCCGCGCCGTGCGGAAGGTCGTCGGCCCC
>Ga0335083_10000337_pt1 | contig 73646 bp, 60 predicted proteins | sample Lox_Sample_42_FD_206716 | JGI IMG/M metagenome (GOLD analysis project Ga0335083, IMG submission 206716) | Soil microbial communities from Loxahatchee National Wildlife Refuge, Florida, United States - Lox_Sample_4.2 | ecosystem: Environmental > Terrestrial > Soil > Wetlands | place: USA...
TGGCATCGGTCCAAGCGCCGTGAGCAATTACGACCGTCGGCGAGCGGAGGTCACGCGGGATGCCTCCTGCAGCCTCCGCGTGACCTCTACGCATGGGGTACTTCTCAGCGCCCCGCGGCTGCGCCAACTGAAGTCGCCGCGCGGGCAGCCTCCTCGATGATCGCGGCCACGGCCGACGGTTGCGAGACGTAAACCGCATGACTGCCCCTGACCTCCGTTACGGTTGAGCCTGCGCGCTTCGACATGAACTGCTGAGCAGGCGGCGGGTCCTTGATGAGCGTGGACACCGACTCCCCTCTATCGGGCGCAACAGCGGCGATGTAGACGAGCGCCGCAACCTTCGGATCGTTGCCGGCTTCCGTGATCACCACGCCTCCATACGAATGGCCTACGAGGATCACGGGGCCAGCCTGCGCCGCGATGACTCGTTTGGTGACGGCAACGTCGTCGCCGAGCGATATCGTGGGATGCTGGACGATACTGACGCTGTATCCGTCCTGCTTCAGGACGTTGTGGACGCCCTGCCAACCGGAAACATCCACGAATCCGCCATGAACCAGCACAATCGAAAGAGCCGTGGCTGCCGATGTCGCACTCATGACGTCCTCCCCATCACCGCGCCGCTCACGATGAGTCGGCTTCGTAGAGCAGATGATAGGAAGCCGTACTGCTTACAGATGGGTCTTGCGCGCCACGTACATGATCACTTTGTGCTCTGCGCGCCGGCGATCTCGTCAGCGGTGGGATGATGAGTCCATCGGTCTGATTGGCGCCATCCAAGGGAGCAGTAGAGTCGCGGCCGGCTGGGTCCGCTGAGCCGCATTCGAGGAATTCACGACGCCAACGGGAATGACTGCTACCAGCCGAACTGGCCCGGTCTCGAATGCCATGGCCCGACCCGCCGCGGGAGTCCCCGACCGCCCACCATCGCGCATCGCAACCGCCGATCGATCTGACGTGGCCGCGCGCGACTCTTCTGCGGGACCTATTCGTCGTAAGCCCAATGAAGATACCGATGCCCAACACAGCCCAATGCACGTTCGCCGCCGTGCTTGCCGCGCCGTTCCCGCCGACTCGACGGCCTCGCTTCGCCGCTCCCGCTAAAGATGATGATTTCGATGCCCTTGTCATCGCACTCCATCAGAACCGGCTCCCTCGGTGCACGCTGTCCGACCGCGGTCCCGGCGCCGCGGCAGGCGGATGCGGCCCCCGCCTTGAGCCCTGCAGGGGCCTGTGATACGGTCGAGCTCTCACCCGTCAGGAGTGGTCCATGACAGCCGCGGGCATTTCACGTTCGGTTCGAGGAGCCGTGTGGGCCGTATTCACGCTGGCCCTCGCCTCTCGGGCCGCTGGTCAGACGGCGGTCACCACCTACCACAACGACTTGGCCCGCACGGGCCTCTACGCCACCGAGACTGTGCTCAACCCCGGGAGCGTGACCCCCGGCCGGTTCGGGAAGCGCTTTTCCTATGCGCTGGACGGCTATTCCTACGGTCAGCCGCTCTATCTGCCCAGGCTGAACATCCCCGGCAAGGGCGTCCACAACGTCGTGTTCGTGGCCACGGAGCACGACAGCGTCTATGCGTTCGACGCGGACTCCAACGCAGGACCCGGCGCAGGGCTCCTCTGGCACCGCAGCTTCATCAGTCCTGCGGCGGGCCCCAACGTCACGACGATCTCGACCACCGGCGACATCGGTTGCGACGATCTCGTGCCCGAGATCGGCATTTCGTCCACGCCCGTCATCGACGCGGCGAACGGCACGATTTACGTCCTGGTGCGGACCAAGGAGCCGGATCCGAATGCGCCTCACGGCAATCTCCGCTTCGTGCAACGTCTGCACGCGCTCAACGTGGCGACGGGCCTCGACAAGGCCCACAGCCCGGTGGAGATCCAGGCCTCGGTCCCAGGAAGCTGTGACGGTGGGTCAACCATCACATTCGATCCGCTCTATCAGGCGCAGCGCCCGGGTTTGGTTCTCTCCCGGGGAGTGGTCTACATCGCATGGGCCTCACAGTGCGACATCAACCCGCCCGGAGCCTACTACCACGGCTGGGTCATGGGCTACAACGCAACCACGCTCGCGCAGGTCGGGACATTTGTGACGACGCCGAATGCGACGAATCAGTCGAGCAACTGCGGCCTTGCCGGAATTTGGCAGTCCGGCGGAGCGCCGGCGGTGGACGCGAGCGGGAACCTCTACCTCGAAACGGGCAACGGGGGTTTCGATGCGAGCGTCGGCGACTACGGCGACTCGTTCCTCAAATTGAGCAGCGGGCTGGCTGTCTCCGACTACTTCACGCCTGCCGACCAGGCCCAGCTCGACAATGGAGACTATGACTTCGGCTCGAGCGGGCCGATGCTGTTACCCGACCAGCCGGGCCCGCATCCGCACCTCGCCGTGGGCAGCGGAAAGGAAGGCACGATCTTCCTGGTCGACCGGGACAATCTGGGCCAGTTCGAGACGGGAGCGGGCCACACCAACGGAGTGGTCCAGGAGCTTACCGATGCCATTGGCTCGGTGGACAGCGCGGAATGGGGGATGCCGGCGTATTGGAACGGCCACGTCTATTATGCGGCTTCCGGCGACAGCCTGAAGGACTTCACGCTTTCGAACGGTTTGCTCTCGACCACCCCGGTTTCCACGTCGAACGAGACATTCGGGTACCCAGGCCCGACGCCTGCCGTCTCCGCGAACGGCTCGTCCGATGGGATCGTCTGGATCCTCGATGAGGGCGCCTCGAGCAGCGGCGGGCCGCCGGGACCGGCGATCCTCCGAGCCTACGACGCGACCGACGTCTCGCATCTGCTCTGGAGCAGCGACAGCCGGACCTCCGACCGGGCGCCCGGCGCCACGAAGTTCAGCACTCCGACGATCGCCAACGGCCGCGTGTACGTGGCGGGATATCGCGAACTCGCGGTCTACGGCGTGAATGGAGTGCGGTTCAAGACTGCCAACTTCGGCGTCACCGAGGGCGGCATGGCGCGCATCACAGTGACCCGGTCTGCCCCGCTCGAGGAGACCGTCAGCGTCACCTACACGGCTTCGGACGGCACGGCCGTGGCGAATCAGAATTACAAGCCGACCACCGGCACGCTCACCTTCGGCCCCAACGTCTCCGCGCGGACCTTCACCGTGCAGACGTTGAACGACTCCGTCAACAAGCCCGGACTGACTGTGCTGCTGTCGCTCAGCAACCCCGTCGGTGCGATCGGCCTCGAGGCGCCCGACACCGCGGTGCTGACGATCCAAGACAACGATCCCGCCGGCCAGGTGGCGTTCAGCGCGGCGGCATACTCGGTCAAAGAGAGCGTCGGCACAGCCACCATCACGGTGAGGCGCACAGGCGGCACCGCTGGAGCGGTGACGGTGGGCTACTCCGCCTCCGGGGGCTCGGCAACGGATGGCGTCGACTACCAGTCCACCTCAGGGACGCTCACTTTCGGGCCAAAGGAGACGACGAAGGCGTTCACCGTGACCATCCTTCCGCATGGAGCGGCGGACGACCATACGGTGAACCTTGTTCTGAGCGATCCGCAGGGCGGTGCGTCCCTCGGCGCGGTCTCCAGTTCGGTCCTGACCATCACCAGCGGCACTCCCACCGTCGGGTTCTCCGCCAGCACCTACGGCGTGAGCCAGGGGGCGAAGTTCGCGACGATCACCGTCGTCAGGCACGGCTCCACGGCCGGTCAGTCGACAGTCCACTATGCGACCTCCGACGGGACCGCAACACAAGGCCAGGACTATCAGGCTGCGAGCGGCGACCTCACGTTCAAGCCGAAGGTGAGCGTTCAGACGTTCACGGTCCGCATGCTATCCGACTCGACGGTCGAGGGGCCGCAGACGGTGAACCTCACGCTCAGCTCCCCCACGAGCGCGGGCTTCGGTGTCCGTCCGACCGCCACTCTCGTCATCAACAGTACGAGTCCCACCGTTCACTTCAGTGCCGCGGCCTACAAAGTTAGCCAGGCACAGTCGAAGGCCACGATCGAAGTGCGCCGCGCGGGATCGACCGCGGGCACGGTCGTCGTCGACTACAAGGGGACCGACGGGACGGCGATCTCCGGGACCGATTACGACCTCCGCCCCGGGACGCTGACGTTCGGCCCCGGCGTGACGAGCCGGAGCTTCTTGGTCACCATTCTCCCCGACAGCGTTCACGACGGCGACGAGACCGTGAACCTGTTGCTCGGGACGGTGACGCTCACCGGCGCCTATCTGAGCGCGCCGTCCACGGCCGTGCTCACGATCACCGATACGGCGCCCTCGCGCATACAGTTCAGCGTCGCGGACTTCGTCGCCGGCGAGAACGACGGGACCGCCACGATCACGGTCACACGAACGGGTGCGACAACCACCACAGTGTCCGCGGACTGGACGACGGTGGACTTGGGTTCGGCGCAGGACGGCGTCAACTACACCGGCTCGTCGGGAACGATCTCGATCCCGGCGGGCGCAACCCAGGGCACCTTCAGCGTTCCCGTACTCAGTGACGGTCCCTCCAACGGGAACAAGAGAGTCGGCCTGCATCTCTCGAACCCGCAGGGCGGGGCTGCGCTCGGGACGCTCAGCGACTCGACGCTCTGGATTGCCGACGCTCCGTAGAGCAGCGTAGCCCCGGCAGCCCGGTCCTTGCTCACGCCCCGCGCAATCCCGTCGAGAGAGCGTCGGCCGCCATCGCTACTCGACCGATGCCGCGTGCCTCGCGCCGCACTTCGAGCACATATTCGATGACAACGCCGGCCGGCATGCTCTCGGCAAGCGAAAGAAAGAGCGCAGAGCATGAACTCGGGTCCCATGAAAGACAAGTTGCGTCGAAAGGCAGCTTGTAAGCTGGAGCGCTCGTCTCCCGAAAGGTGCAATGCGACCCGATGCGGTCAGACATGCTCGTCCGCTATCTGGAGCCTTATCTTCCACTGAATTTCTACGGCACCATCGATGGACCGCCCGGATCACCCCCTCGTGCCTATGTTCGGGTTCGTCCTCGACCGGCGATTCAGCTGGTAGCTAGGTGCACCCTTGCCGCTGTACTTGCCACGCCCACTCCCACGGGCTAGAAGGGTGTGTATCGCTTCATGCGCGCAAACGCGTGACGCTCATCTCCTCGTCGTCGCTTCTCTGCACCTGTTATCCCGCTCTGGAGACGGCTCCTGACCAGTTTGCCCACCCTCGTAGGCAAATCCAGGACCCGGGTTCAGCCCGGCGGGGGCGTATGTCTTGGTTGAAATCCCTAGCCACTCATCCGTTTCCCGCGATGCTCGATCGTGATCAGCCACAAGCACACGAGCCAGACCACGTCGCCATCGGAGGGAACGAGGCGGCGGTCATACGACTAACGGTGGATTCCGGCGCCGTGGCGGAGCTGGTAGCGTCTCAGGATGCGCAGTGCGCGCGGGGGCCATTATGGGTAGCCGCGCGGGAACAGTAGCGGTTAGGCTGCGCCTAAGCCACGGCCGGAAGCGGCGATGACCTATAGGGAGGGCCAAGTGAGCGTCGAGTTGAAGGAGGTTTTGCGCGCCGACCACGAGATCGCGCGGTTGCTGGAAGACCGACGTGATCTTGAGCGGGTGTTCGACACGGTCGTCGACAACCAGCCGATGATGAAGGAGTTGAGGACCACCGACCCCCGTAGCCAAGCGAAGGCGGTCCTGAAGGTCCTCACCGCGCACGCGACCAATAGGATCGATATCTTCATAAGCTACAAGTCCGCGCAGGCCGCTGCCGCTCAGGAGTTGCGCGACGTTCTGGAGAAGTGGGGCCCTGACAAGCTGAATGTATTCGTCGCAAAGGACTCGATCACCGGCGGCAAGGTGTGGCAGGAACAGATCTATGATGCGCTGAGCCGGGCCTACTGGCTTATTGTCCTGTATCCGGCGCTTGGCATTGATAACACCTGGGTTGTTTTCGAGACTGGGCACTTCCACGGCAACTTCCTGCCGGGTGCACGTCTCTTGTGTATATACCCGCCGGAGGCCAAGCAACATCCCTTCGACGGCATCGCGCGGTTCCAGGGCTATCTCGGGGACGTAGAGGGTTTGTTCACGCTGCTTACGGACCTTCTCAAACGCAGCGACCCAGTGATCGGGATGAGACCGATCAACAGCAAGGTCAGCGACGAGGATCTGCGCGCGTCGGCACAAAAAATTGCAGACGCGCTCCGTTCCAGAGGGCTCGACTGGCAACTTAAGAGCGCCTATGTAGACCTGCAGCTTGCGGCCCGGGACGAGCACACCAAGGAGTCGATATTCGCCTCGCGCGTCGCCGACGCAGGTAACATCGTCGACGTTTTCAATGTCGAGGACGCTAGCATCTGTTCCATGAAGGGCAAGACACTCGCCGAGCTGGTGGCGCGTGCGCCCCCATTCACGCGCAACTACCAGTGGGTGACGACCCTGGCGGAGGTGGTGAACGGCATGCAGAATGCAGAGGCCAACGTTCCGCGATGCGCGAGCTTCATCGGTTCGTCCGGTACGCTGTATCGCCCGCACGTCTTCCAAGTGGGAAAGGCGGGCAACAACATCGAGATGGTCCGCATCGTGTTCAGCGAAGCGCTATCCTCCCGTCCCACTCAGATGAAGGACAAGCTGCTTGCGTTCCAGACGGCCCTGCGCCTGTCGTTCAGGACTCGGTGGGAATTCATCGCGACCTATTCGCGCCACAATTTGAATGCCCAGGATGTTCAGCGTGCGGAGCACTTGCTTCTGACGCTGGAGGCCGAAGCCGAGCTGGACGGCGTGCTCAGTCCACCACTGCTAATCAGCTGCTTCGAGGGCGAGGATGCTGATGCCATCCAGATGATCTATCAGAGCTGGGCCGAGCTTCGCGCCGGCACAACCCAGGATCGGCCGTCTTTCGAACGCGCTTTCCGCAACAAAGACCCGGAGATGTTGCGCGAATGCATCGCGCAGCTACTTCCTATGAATACCCGCTACGTCGAGATTGCCGCACGCAGGATGCCATACATGGTGTCCAGGTATTGGGCCGACGATTAGGCCGCACGCTAGTTGCCGACCGTCGCGCGCATGCACGTCTCGGAGCTCTTCCTCGTGCTGCAGGGTCCGGTGCGCCCGCCCCTCCAGACCGTCGAACTGCCCGCTCGTGATCAACCAGCGGAACACGCTCCGATGAGGAACACGAGCGCGAGGCCGAGAGGAATCGGGGGTTTCAGGATGTATGCACCGTACCAGACCAGCCTCGAGGTGCTAGGCCGGTGGCATGGCAGGCCCCGGCGGTGGCTCGACCTTCGGCGCGATAGCGCGCGCCTCATCCGCCGGTCGCTTCTCGTTGGCCGCCTCGTGTGGCATCGGCATCGCCGACTGGATCGGGCTAGGCCGGCTGCTGCGCGATTGTTCCGGCCCACCGCGCTGATGCACCTCGACCAGGCCTGCGACGACGAGCTCGGCTATCGCTTGCCCAAGTCCCAAGCCGACGGGCGCGCCGGACTGTGGCTCGCGGCTCTGGACTAATCTATGGGCTCACCGCGCTGATCCTGCCCCCTGCCTGCACCACGGCCTGCATCAACGCATTCTGGTACCCGTCCCTGCTCTGCGGCCGCCGGCAAATTGCTACTCTGCGAGGAACCCAACGGCGGCTTTCAACCTACCAATCTGGCTTGGTGAACGACAGAAACTGGCCGTTCAGCGCCCTTAGGCAGTGCGTCCAGTGTCTAATGATCCCTGCTGAACACCGCTTCGAACGGCCGCCCGTCAACGGCTGAGCGGACCTCGACGATCTCGCCGCTGCGGGGCTTCTGCCAGTCGGCCGCCGGCGTCGTCTCCAGCTCGAACAGGACGGCAGCATCCGGGCCTTGCACGATCACGGTCCTCACGTCCACGCGCGTCGTGATTCCGAGCAATCCCATTGGTGCTGCGAGGTATCCCTCGCCGTTGCGATAGGTCTCGAACAGCCCATAGAAAGCCAAGCTCGGCTTCTGATGACGCCGGGGCGTTCCCGGCTGCTCGCCGACCCTTCCATCGCGATCGCCACCGGCCCGAGCGGCAGCTCGCCTCGACCGACGTGCCGTCACGCGGGATACGGCCGACTGAGCGCGTTCGGGCTGACACACGTTCGTCGCGGGCGAGCCGCATCATCGCTCGTGGGGTCCGGCAACGGAATGGGCAGCAGGGCTTGGGTGTCGCGTCTCGGCGGGTTCATGGTGCACTCCTGATCGCGTTCGGGGTGACACACGTTCGTCGCGGAAGAGTGTCGCTCTGTCGAGCCCCACCGCGTGACCCGGCGAACCGAGGCGGATGCGCTTGGACGACTCGGACGCTACGGAGTGCGCGGCGCCACGGGGTTCTCCTGCGCGCTCGGTCCGTGACCGCCTGGGCCTGAGTGTCGATCCGCGGCGTGCGCGCGCTGCCAGGGCCAGCACCCGCTCACCTCCAGCTCGAGCGCGAAGCTGAGGAAGGTCCGGATCGCCACGATGACGGCGAGCACTCCCAAGTTCTGCAACGTGGGCTCGATGGCCACCGTGCCGATGATGTCGGCGATCACCAGAAGCTCCAGCCCGAGCAGGATCGCCCGTCCGAGATCGGCGCGTAGAGCATGGTACGCGTCTTGGAAAGCGGTGCGGCGTGCGAGCCGGCCCGCAAAGAGTCCTGCCGCCAGCAGCGCCCCGAGCAGCAGCACCGCCACGCCTGCGAGCTCGAAAACGCGCGCGGTGGCCGAGACGAGCTGTTCGTAGTCCATCGCTGCCCGGGTCGTCAGCGATGAGCCGACCGGCTCGCCCGGTTGGACACCACTTTCCTCCATCCGCACAGGAGATCGGCGACCCGGGTCGTGAACATGCTCAGCGGCCGCATGGTTCGACTGCGCTCCCCTCGCATCGGGTCGGGAATCGCAACGCCGCCGCCCGGACCAAGCCGTTGGGCCCGAACCAAGCACGGCGCTACCATCCGGCCAGCACCAGCTTTCCGATCATTTTCCCGGACTCGAGCTTCGCGTGCGCGGCGCGGAGATTTGCCGCGTTGATCGGGCGCACGCACTCCCGCATGGTGCCGTAGATGCGGCCCGCATCGATCAGCTCGCCCACGCGCGTCAGCAGATGGTGCTGCTCGATCATGTCGTGCGTGTTGAAGCGCGGGCGAGTGAACATCAGCTCCCAACATACCGTCGCGCTCTTTCCGCGCACGCCGTCCTGTGCAAGCGGTCCGCGGTTGCCGACGATCAGCACGATCGTGCCCTGCGGTCGGATGAGATCGCCCGTCGCTTCCCAATATCGATCGGTGTCGTTGAAGTTCGCGATGTAGTCGACGAACTTCAGCCCCAGCGCCTCGATCTGCGGGCGCAGCGGCTGCGAGTGATCGACGACGTGATCCGCGCCGAGCTGTTTCACCCACTCGACGGTCTCCCGCCGAGAGGCCGTCGCGATCACCCGAAGTCCCGCGATCTTGGCGATCTGGATCCCGATCGAGCCCACGCCGCCGGCCCCGCCGATGATCAGCAACGTAGCGCCGCGGTTTCTGCCGCTGGGATCGATCTTCATGCGGTCGAAATAGGCCTCCCACGCGGTGATGGCGGTCAGCGGAATGGCCGCGGCTTGCGCGAAGTCCAGCTTCCTCGGTTTGAGCGCGACGATGCGCTCGTCGACGAGCTGCAGCTCGCTGTTGGAGCCGGCCCGGGTGACGTCACCGGCGTAATAGACCTCGTCGCCGGGCTTGAACAGCGCGACATCCGGCCCGACTGCAGCGACCGTCCCTGCCGCGTCCCAGCCCAACACGCGCGGCTGCGGCTCGACCTTGCTGCTCGGCGCGCGCTGCTTGGTGTCTACCGGATTTACCGACACCGCCGCCACGCGGACCAGGATGTCACGTCCCGCGGGCACCGGGTCGGGTAGCGTCACATCGAGGAGCGATTCCGGGTCGGAGATCGGAAGATAACGGGTGAGAGCGACAGCTTTCATGACAGGCTCCTGAATGGTCCACGACGAGTGATGCGTCGCAGCTGCGTTTCGCCAAACCTCACGAGCAGTTCCGACGGGCCCATGCCGGTCTCACGACGGCGCGCGTGCGCCGGACTCCACACGACAGCCGGACAAGCGCTTCGCTCACGCAGGCAACCCGAACAGCGAGCTCATGCGCTGCGTGCCCAGCATCTGCGCCATTTCCTCGTCGGAGGGACGCCGCTTGAACCGGCTGGCGGCGTCGAGGATCCTGGGCAGCAGCGTGAGGTCTCCTGCCGTGTTGATGAACACGTCCGGCAGCAGCCCAAGGATCCAGTGCACCGCCCGGTCGATGTCGGCTTGCGCTTCGAGCGGTTGGTACCAGGTGGTGTGGGTGCGCTCGGCCGTCGCCCACGGGCCGCGTGCGAGCGACTTGATGATCTGCACGGCCACGTTGCGGCTGCGGCAGATCGCGAGGACTTCCTGGAAGTTCTCTCGGTAGCGCTCGTCCTGCGCCATGAAGAAGTTGTACGGCAGCAGCACGGAGTCGAACTCGAAGCGCGCGAGACTGCGCCGGTGCATGGCGGCGATGTTCCAGCCGTGACCGGTCACGCCGATGAAGCGCGCGAGCCCCTGCTGCCGCGCTTCGACGGCCGCCTCCAGCGCACCGCCCGGCCCCATCGCCTGATCCCAGTCGTCGGGATGCCCGAGCGAGTGAAGCTGAATCAGGTCGACATAGTCCACACGCAAGCGTTCGAGCGAGCGATGGAGGTCCTCCCGGGCCTGCGCTGCGCTTCTCGACCCGGTCTTCGTCGCGAGGAAGAAGTCCCTGCGATGAAGCTTCATCCACGGCCCGATCCGCAGCTCCGAATCGCCGTAGCGCAAGGCCGTGTCGATATGGTTGACGCCGTAGCGCAATAGCAGCTCGAGCGCATGGTCCGCATCGTCCTGGCTGGCCCGCGCAAGCGCCGCCGCGCCGAAAACCGTAACCGTGCTCGAGTGGCCGGTCCGTCCGAATGGTCGCTGCTCGATCATGTTGCTGCCTCCCGTTGCGTCTCGTCGATGGCGGGCCGCCGAGACCTGTGGTGCTGCTCCGAGTTTGCGACGCCAGCATATCGCAAACGCCGCGAGCGTTGTCGGCAGGTAGCGGCTCGTCCCAAAGACAGTGCTGGCGCCGAACAGATCCTTGCGGGCTGTCGCCGATGTCACGAGAACTCCTAGCAAAGAAGGTAGCGCCTCGCCGCTGAAGCACCCCCGCAAGCCTTGCGATCGGAGCCTGCGCGTGCTCGAACCCGTAGGGGATTTGAACCATACGCCCCTAGCGAGTAGTCTTACGGTGAGGGCCGCGCCACCCCCACACGGGCGCGCGAATGCTAAAGGTTTAGAAGTGCGCGAGCGATCCCTTGCAGGCGTCTTACTGATCGCGGGAGCAATCCTGGTGCATGGGTTCGCTTACGCGGACATCTTCCGCTGCATCGGCGCGGACGGAGAGGTGCTCCTCACCGACTCGCCCTGCCCTGCGGGTACCGAGACCGCCGCGGTCACGCCCGCCGCCCCCGCATCTTCCGTGACCGTGCAAAAGATGTTCGACCAAGAGGAGCTGGATCGACTCCTGGCTCCGATTGCGCTGTATCCGGATGCACTGCTTGCGCAGATCCTGATGGCCTCTACCTATCCTCTGGAAGTAGTCGAGGCCGCGCGCTGGGTCCGCGCGCATCCCGACCTGAAAGGCGATCCGCTGCAGGCCGCGATCCAAGAGCAAACCTGGGACCCCAGCGTAAAGGGACTGGTGATGGTGCCACAGGTGCTCACGATGATGGACGAGAAGCTGGACTGGACCGAAAAGCTCGGCGATGCATTCCTTTCGCAACAGCAAGCGGTGATGGACACCGTGCAGAACCTGCGCGCCAAAGCACAAGCCGCCGGCCATCTGACCTCGACGCCGCAACAGACGGTCACCACCGAGGGCGAAGCGATACGCGTCGAGCCTGCGAACCCCGAAGTGATCTACGTCCCGGTGTATGACCCGTGGTTGGTCTATGGGCCATGGTGGTGGCCCGGGCCGCCCTATTATTGGTATCCGCCCGGATACTTCGTGCCCGGGCCCATCCTGTACGTCGGGCCCGCGATCTGGGGCCACTGCGATTGGAGGCACCGAAGGGTGACCATCGACGTCCACCACTACAACAACTTCAACCACACCCATATCGTCGATCCGCGCTGGAGTCACGACATCGATCATCGCCGAGGAGTGCCCTATCGGGACGATGCCACGCGCCGACAGTATGGCCGTGCGCTGTCGGGCGCCGAAGCACGTCGCGACTTCCGCGGCTACGAGCAACCGCTGCGAATCAGGGAGCCCGCCCGCCCGAGCCAGGAACAGATCCGTCAAGAGCTCGCGCGGCCGCGCGCGGAGCAGGAAAAGCCGCGCCCGCCGCAGCCGCCCGCACAGACCCCACGCGCTCCCGCGGCGCCCGGGCAGTTTCGTCCAGTGCCCGCTCCCCTCACTCCCGCGCATCCCCCCGCAGGCGAGCGCGCCGCCCCCGCGTTCGAGACGTTCGGTCGGGGCGACGCAGCAAGAGCCTATTCGAGCCGCGGCGCGATGAGCCGGGGAGTGCCTCAAAGCGCTGCGGGCCGTGGCGCCGCAGGCGGGCATCGGTGAGTCGCCGCCGGGCTGGCAGCGGAAACCCTGCAACGCAGATGACCACCGAAATGTTGCGAACCCATACAGATGAACCCAGCGATCGCAGTTTGTGAATGCTTGCGCCGGCTTGCGCTGGCGACGGCGATATCGGTTTTCGCTGTGGCAGGGCCCGCCAGCCAGGCTGCCTTCGCCGCACAAAGCACTTTTGACACACCCGACCAGGCCGCCCAAGCGCTGGTCGACGCACTCAGTGCGGGGGACACGCAACAGGCCGAGGCCATCCTCGGCCCCGAGGGCGAGAAGCTGCTGCACTCCGGCGACGCAGTGGCCGACCAGAATGGGAGGGAGAGATTTCTCGGCTCGTACGCGAAGCAGCACAGACTGGAATACGAGAACGACGACAAGGCAGTGCTGCACGTAGGCGATGAGGATTGGCCGTTGCCCATTCCGATCGTGCGCAAACAAGGCGTGTGGCTGTTCGACAGCGCAGCCGGCGCCGACGAGATCCTCAATCGCCGCATCGGTCGAGACGAGCTTGCCGCAATCCAGGTGTGTCTGGCGGTCGTCGACGCGCAGCGTGAATATGCGGCGACGGACCATGACGGCAGCGGAGTGCGCGCATTTGCTCGCCGGCTGGTGAGCACGTCGGGCGCGCACGACGGGCTGTACTGGCCTACCGGCGAGACCGAAGAGCCCAGCCCGCTCGGCCCGCTCGTGGCTCGCGCTGTAGAACAGGGCTACCCCACACCGGGCGCTAGCGGCGAGCCCGTGCCCTACCACGGCTACTTTTACAAGATGCTCACCGCTCAAGGGCAACATGCCAAAGGTGGCGCCTACGATTACCTCGTCGACGGCAGGATGCTCGGGGGCTTTGCGCTGGTGGCCTATCCGGCCCGGTATGGCGTGTCCGGGATCATGACCTTCATCGTCAATCACGACGGAATCGTCTATCAGAAGGACCTCGGTGAGAATAGCTCGCAGATCGCACGGAGCATGACCCAATTCGATCCGGACGAGAGCTGGAGCCGAGTCGAAAACGCAGCGAAGCCGGGCTCCTGAACGGAGCGAGATGCACAGGGGTGGGGCGGGCCGCCGCTCCGGCAAGAAGGGCCAGACCGGATCTCGATCGGCGTTAGCCTGCAACCCTGCTACGCCGCCAAGTAGGCCAAATCGTTGCGCTCGCCGATCCGTGGAGGAGCGCGCTCTGGCCGAGTAGGCATCTGCTGTCGCCTCGCATGCCGGCATCCTAGCGACCGCCAGGACACGAACCCCGGCAGGATGCGGCGCTCTGCATGACGAGATCTACTTTGCCGGAACGGGGACGCGCATATTACGGCGTCCCGTAGCGTCGGTTCGCGTCAGCGCCAGAGCAGCCTGCGTGAAGCTGGGCTCCCCAGCCGGCATTCGCCGGCCGGGGTTGGCTTCGCGCTGAGCGGCAGATCCCGCTCGATCAGTTGTCGTGATGCTTGCGCTCGCCAGATACCGTGATGAACGGAGCGTCGCCGCGGAAGTGACGAAAATCGAAGGCCCCCATCAGATCGCCGATGGCCGGACCGTTGCTGGGTTGGTAGCTGCCGCTGCGCTGGACCGGATTGGGTAAGTTGTCGCGGCTGCGGGCGGACAATGGCTGCAAGCCCCAGTTGCGTTCGATGAACTTCAGGATGGAGACGTGATCGTAGTAGGTGTGATCGACGTAGCCATCCCTCGCGTAGGGTGAGACGATGATCAACGGAATGCGAGTGCCGTCCCCGAAGAAGTCCAACGGCTGCACGTAACCGGAGTCGAAGTACCCCCCGCCCTCGTCCTCGGTCAGAATGATCGCCGTCGAGCTCCACACGTCGGGATTGCGGTGCACGGTGTTGACCAGATCGGTGACGAAGTTCTCGTAGCTCGACTGGATCGAGTCGGCCGGGTGCCCCGCCATCGTTTCCAGCGGACGCACGAACGACACCGCAGGCAGCGAATTGCCCTGAATATCGCTGTAGAGGATCGAAAGGTCCTGCAGGTTTGCCTTCTTGGCCGGATCGGTCATGACCGATGTGTAGGCGATCAACGGATCGCAGATCCCGCAGTAGTCGGCGGTGACGCTCGTGCCGTCGGCGCCACGGCCGCCGATGTAGTACTTCCATGACACGTTCGCAATGGACAGGGCGTCCGCGATGGTGTGCCCACCGAGCTGCGGTGGCAGCGTGAAAGGATGCGCTGACAGGTCGACCGGCACGCCTGCCGGCGAGTAGCCCAGATTGTAGTTGTTCAGCAAATAGTAGCGACCGGCGTCGCAATTCGGCTTGACGTGTAACGTAGCGAGATAGTCCAGGATGGCCTTGACGCCCGGCTGCGTGGAGTCGCTGCAGTTCACGTACGAACCGCCGCTGTAGCCGTCCTCCGTATACCAATTCACGTTGGAACCCGCGGGTTGCGGATTCGGGTTCTCGATCTGGCTCACGGTGGTACCGAGCGCGGGCACCATCGTCGGCGGCATAGTTGGGGTGCCGTGGTTGTCCTGGAAGAACACGGCATCGCCCGTGACAATGGCCTGGAAGTTGGCGCCCGTGCCGCCCATGATGGCTTGGTGATAGTTGTCCCCGAGCACGTAGTGACGCGCCATCTCCTTGAAGAACGGCGCATCGCCCGTGTGCATGTTGTAGAAACCCATCGCCAGCGCGCCCTGGGCCGTATCGTCGGCCGCGTCGCCGGCGGTGTGGTTCCCCGTACCGGCGGTTTCCGCGACCCACACGAACAGGTCGTTCTTGCCTTTGCTCACTTGCTGCCACATCTGGAAGAAGCGATGCACCGGGTCACCGGTGAACGCGTCGTACGGCGCGTACTTGCTGATCTGGAACGGCCCGTTCGGGAGATCGTCGGGGAAGCGGTGATCGGGAATGCCCAGCGGCTGGCCGGTCGCATAGGTCGTGTTGGGTTGCGGCAGAGTCGCGTATGCCCCCACGCGCTGCGGATCGATGGAGTAGCTTGGATTGCCTGTTCCGGTGCCCGGAGGCATGGCGATATGCTGTCGGGCCAGATGGAAGTTCGGCCCGGGGTTGCCGTTCTCATCGACGATCCCTTGCGAGAGCAGATTCAGCACGGCCTGCCCACGGTTCGGGACATACACGCCGAAGATGTTGTCGAAGGTGTGGTTTTCTCCGATCACGACGATCACGTGCTCGATCGGCGTCGTCGGTGCGCCATGCGCCGCGGATACTGCGCCTGCGGCAAGACAAGCGGCGCCGACAACCAAGCCGGCGCGTTGGATGAAGCGGAGGCGTGTCATACCTTGGTTCCTCACTGGTTGGAAGATCGGGTGCGGTAGTGCTCACGCCGATCGGCAGGCGCGCGGTAGCGGATCGAGATGCGGGCTCAGCGCGCCCAATTGGGCTTGCATGATCGGCGGCGGTGGGATTCTCTGCGCGGCGTGTGTCACCGCAATGTTGTCGACCCGTCGCTTCGATGCTCCATTCGGCGGTGATCGCGTGAAGCATTCGGCAGTCGATTTGTGCTCCCGCCGCTGGACGCAGCTCGCGTTGTGTAAGGAAAGCGAGGGAATCTGTAAGCAACTCGGCTGAATGTTTCACCCGCAGCGCTGAAGGGACTACACGAGAAGAAGCCGGCGTCGCGACCGGCGGACATCTGGCGTGTGCTAGGCCGTGAGCTCGCTGAGGTGCACGAGCGCGCGCCGCGCCTTGCATCGATTGCCCACCTCGCGCCAGGCCTGATCCGTTGCAAGCGGGAGCCAAAAGGACTTGCGACATGGACCCTGCATTTCATCGGCGCGTCATGTTGGAGAGGTAGCGTGTCGCCCGCTGTGGGTGCGAAGAACGTCCTCTGTCCTCGGCGACGGGACCAATTAAAAGGAGAAATCACGATGCGAACGCTTATCTCGCTGGGTATCGCAGGGTTGCTGCTGAACGCCGGAACCGAAGCGGCTCTGGCGTGGAAGAACAACGAAACGGAGACCGCCACGCCGATCAAGCATCTGGTGGTGATCTTTCAGGAGAACATCTCCTTCGATCACTACTTCGGGACTTATCCGGTGGCTGCGAATCTGCCCGGAGAGCCTGCGTTTTACGCGTTGCCGCACACCCCGTCAGTAAACGGGTTGGGCGGTGCATTGGTGACGAACAATCCGGACTTTCTCAACACCGCAAACACGCCCGGCAACGTCAACCCGTTCCGGCTCGGGCCTGCGAATGCCTCCACCGCCGATCAGGATCACGATTACACCCCGGAGCAGCAGGCGGCAGATGCAGGTTTGATGGACCTGTATCCGAAGTACACGGGCGCCGGCGGCACCGCCAACGGCAGCCCGCCGCCGACCGGAAGCCCTCCTGCGTTCACCACAAACGGGCTGGCCATGGCTTACTACGACGGCAATACCATCACGGCGCTGTGGAACTACGCCCAGTACTTCGCCATGAGCGACAACTCCTACGGCACGATGTTCGGCCCGTCCACGGTGGGTGCGCTCAATCTGGTTGCCGGGCAGACGAACGGCGTGATCGGACACACGCCTGACACGTCGGACTTGAGCGACGACGGCTACGGCGGGTTCACCGTGACGGGCGACCCGCAGCCGCTCAATGATGTCTGCTCGACCCGGGACGCGGCGCAGATGGGAGGAAAGAACATCGGCGACCTGCTCACCGCCGCCGATGTGACCTGGGGCTGGTTCATGGGCGGATTCGACCTGACGGTCAAGAACGCGAACGGCACCACCGGCTGCGCTCGCACCACGAAGTCCGCCATCACGCAGGTGACCAAGGTCGACTACATTCCTCACCATCAGCCGTTCCAGTATTACGTCTCCACCGCCAACTGGAAGCACACCCGCCCGAGCTCGGTGGTTTCGATCGGCCACAACGGCGATGCCGGCAATCACCAGTACGACATCAACGACTTTTATTCCGCCGTCAACGCTCACAACTTCCCCGCGGTGAGTTTCCTGAAAGCGCCGGGCTACCAGGACGGCCACCCCGGTTACTCGGATCCGATCGACGAGCAGCACTTCCTCGTCCACGTGCTCAACTTCCTGCAGAAGCAGCCGGAGTGGGAGAGCACAGCGGTGGTGATCTCCTATGACGACTCCGACGGCTGGTACGACCACCAGATGGGTCCGATCGTGAATCAGTCGACCGGCGCCGCCGACGCGCTAACCGGCCCCGGACATTGCGGCGACGGTTCCACCGCACTGCCCGGCATCGATCCCACGGCGGAGCCACACGCGCAAGGGCGGTGCGGATACGGCCCACGGCTTCCGCTGCTGGTGATCTCGCCCTGGTCGAAGCGCAACTTCGTCGACCATACCGTCACCGACCAGTCCTCCATCGTGCGATTCATCGAGGACAACTGGCTCGATGGCGAGCGCATCGGGCAAGGCTCGTTCGACGCCCTGGCGGGGAGCCTCGGGAACATGTTCGACTTCGGGCACAGGCACGGCGAAGCCCGTGCGCTCTTCCTGGACGAGAATACCGGCCAGCCGCTGCACCGCTGACCCGCCCTCACCTGCTCGCCCTCTCTTCACCCGGGAGGGCGAGCGGCGCTGCTTCTCAGGCCCCGATCGTGCCGCTCACACGACGAACATTCCTGCGCCGCAGCGGTGGCGTTGCGGCCGCCTTGATCGCTGGGAGCACGACGCGCGACGACCGCCCGTTTCCCTTCGTCTCGATCTGTAGGGCTGCACCGGCTCCGCGTCAGGCGGACGGCGCGCTCCCGCCGAGGCCACCCCGGGCGCAGTTGAACGCAGCCGCGCTCGAGCCGTTCGTCGATCCGCTGCCGGTACCCGGCGCCGCTCCGACCGATGGTCTTCGCGCGAGCCCCACGGATCCTGCCGTGCAGCTTCCCTACTACCGGATCGCGATGCGGGAGTCGGAAGTACAGGTGCATCGGGACCTCAAGCCCACTCGCATCTGGGGCTACGCCGGGATGTTCCCCGGCCCCAGATTGGAGACGCGCAAGGGCCAGGGCATTCTCGTCGAGTGGGTAAATGCGCTGCCCGCCAAGCATTTCCTGCCGATCGATCCCCGCCTGCACGGCGCCGAGCCCGGTCAGCCGGAGGTGCGTGCGGTCGTTCACCTGCACGGAGCCAAAGTGCCGCCGGGAAGCGACGGCTTTCCCGAGAACTGGTACACGCCGGGTAACTCGAGGCTGTATCACTATCCAAGCGAGCAAGACGCGGCGATGTTGTGGTATCACGACCACGCGATGGGAATCAACCGACTGAACGTTTATGCGGGGCTGCTCGGCCCGTTTTTCATTCGCGACGACGCAGAGGACGCGCTCGAGCTTCCGCAGGGCAACCATGAAATCCCGGTGGTCCTCTGCGACCGCATGCTCGACACGGACGGGCAGTTGCTTTATCCGGTATCCGGGTATCCCGGGGCGGACTGGGTCCCCGAGCTGTTCGCCGATACCACGCTCGTCAACGGCAAGCTGCTCCCCTATCTGGAGGTGGAAGCGCGCCAGTATCGGCTGCGCGTGCTCAACGCGTCCAACAGCCGAACGTACCTGCTCTCGCTCTCGAACGGGCAGCCGCTCCACCAGATCGGCACCGATCAAGGCTTGCTCGCCGCTCCGGTGACACTGGATCGCCTATCCCTCGCTTCCGCAGAGCGGGCAGACCTCATCGTGGACTTCGCGGGACACGCAGGCGAGCGCATCGAGCTCAACAATGGTGTTGCTCCGTTGATGCAATTTCGCGTGGCCGCCGGTTCCGAACGGCTCCCCCGTGTGCTGCCGGCGACGTTGCGGCCGGTGGAGAGGGTCGCAGAAAGCGAAGCCTCGGCCACCCGCGTGCACACGCTCGATGAAAAGGACGACCTGGTCAGCAACCCGGTGGTGCTGTTGCTCGACGGCAGGCACTGGGACATGCCCGTCACGGAAACGCCGGTGCTCGGCACGACCGAGATCTGGAGCTTCGTCAACCTGACCGAGGATGCGCACGCCGTTCACCTGCACACGGTGCGCTTCCAGATCCTCGACCGCCGGCGGTTCGACGTCTCGCACTTCCGGCGCTCGGGGCAATTGCGCTATATGGGCCGCGCGGTTGCGCCCGAACCGGGCGAGGCCGGATGGAAGGACACCGTGCGTGCCGATGCAAGAACGGTCACGCGCATCATCGTTCGCTTCGACGGCTACACAGGCCGCTACGTCTGGCATTGTCACATGCTCGAGCACGAAGACAACGACATGATGCGGCCATTCGAAATCATCCCCAGGCCCGGTGCCTGAAGCTGCCGGCGCGGCCGGGGCAGCGAGACACCTCAACTCTCACCGGGAAGCTTCTCTCCGGCACCGTACATCCCTCGCACGGGCCGGTGGCAGCCTCGGCTGGCCCGCCTAATTGGCAAGCGGGTCGGGACGTAGCTGGAACTTCACCACCTTGCTGGTCGTGCCCCTGCCGCCTTCGAGATGGAACGGCGTGCGGTTGCCGTAGGTGGTCCACAGTCCGCGGCCCTTCCAGCCGCCGTTGGGGTCATCGATGCGCCCGTCCATGCCTTTCGCATAGAAGCCCATCGGATAGGGCACGCGCAGATCGACCCACTTCCCGTCCACCAACGCGAGCAGCGACTCGTTGGCGTTGCCGGTGGCGATCGGAACATTTGCGCCCAGCCCGAAGGTGTTGTGCTGATCGACCCAGGTGTAATAGCTGGCCTCGGCGCTGCCCGACTCGGTCACGGCCGCGAACTGCGGGCCGGGGAACGGATACAGCGTCCACCCTTCTGGACAGTGCTGCCCAGTAGCCGTGGGCCCGTTGAGCGGTCCTTTGCATTTGCGCCGATCGAAGCTGGCGAGATGACCGCTCGCGAGCGATGCCCATACGACGCCGTTACGGTCGATGTCCATGCCGCGCGGCGAATAACCCGGAAACGGCGGTTCGTAAATCTCCGCGAGTGCGGTTGCCGGCGGGTTCGCGCCCGGGTCGAGCCGGACGATCGATCCGGGAAAACCAAGCACCGAGCCCCAGATGGAGCCGTCCGCCGGATTGGGAGCGAGCCCATAGAACGCGGCTGCGATGCGCTTGTCCTTGCTCGGATCGAGCGGCTGGTCCGGCTCCACGTAGTCGTCGCGCTTGCCGTTGCCGTTCGTGTCGAGCACGAGCGCGGTCCAACCCTGCGAGCGCTCCTCGTCGCCCGTCTGCTCGAACAGCTTGCGGTTGAGCCAGCCCACCACACCGGCTGCGGGACCGCCCGCACTGGTCCATAGCGTGTGATTGGCATCCTCGGCGAACTGAAGATGATGCGTAGGGAAGCACGTGCTGATCAGGGTGAACTTTCCGCTCTTCGGATCGTACATGGCGAGATGCCGGTTGGACCGCTCCAGCGGGAACAGCTTCGCGGACGGATGATTCGACCCCTGCTTGCAGAACGCCGGGTTCTCGGGCGGGCGCACGCGCGCGGTGAACCAGACGCGGCCTTGCTCGTCGAGCATCGGGTTGTGCACGCTCGTCTGGCTGTCCCAGATCGGGTCTGCGCCCCAATACGGCGACGGCAGCATCGGATTGCTCTTCGAGGACGGGGTCGCCGGATCGCGCACCGGGATCCTCACTTCGCTGCTCACGTTGCGGCCCGGGTCCAGGATCGGCACGAAGTCCGTGCTCTCCTCGGGCGATCCATAGATCAAGCCGTTGGCGTTGACCGTGGGATTGCGACGGTCGGTCGCGATCTCGTCGTGGAGATATGCCGTCGGGGTGGACCAGTCCCACATCGTGATCACGACGTTGCGCTCGAGGCCTTGCGGCCGTGTAGGCTGGGCGGAGGGCAGCTCGCCGGCGGCGATGCGGTCGGTCCAGTCCGCGAAGAGTTCGAGCGCGCGCGCAGCATCGATCCTGCCGATCGCGGCCGCCATCTGCGTCATGGCCTGTCCGGACTGGATGCGCCGTGCCCACGCCTGCGTGGAGGAGGGAAACTCGCCCAGTTGCTTGGGGATGGTGCGCGTGGCTGCGTTCCCGAGCTGGTGGCAGGTAAAGCAGCCGTCGGTCTTGATGACGTCCAACCACTGTGCCTGGCTGCGCAGATGCGTAGCCATGCCGTTGCCTTCGGGTCCCGTGCCGGGAAACTCGCTTTTGCCGGGGATCTTGAGCAGGGAATACCAATAGATCGCAGGGTAGTATTGCGCGGCGGCAGCGGCATTGGGAGCAAGCTGCGCGCTCAGGTTCAGGATCCTGCCGGGCATGCTCGCCGTCTTCGGCGAATCGACCAGCCCATAGCCGCGCACCCAGACGCGGTAGTTCGCTCGCGGAAGACCGGGCACCAGGTAGCGGCCGCGATCGTCGGTGACGACGATCTTCGCGAATTTGGTCGGCAGCTCGGTCGTCTCCGCGATCACCCAGACCCCGGCTTCCGGTCCTCTGACGCTGGTGACCACACCGCCCAGATCGTCTGCGCCGATGCGAATCGTTGCGCCGCCCTCGTCTTGAGCGCGAAGCGGCAGTGAAGCGAGCGCTGCAACGGCGCCAGCAGTCATCAACGTGAGGCACAACCATCTCGTAACACTCATCTCACCGCTCCTCGGAGAGTCTTTCACGGTCCTGACTGCACATTGGTCGTGGCCGCTCGGCGGTGGCCGAGACAGGTGCCGCGGGCTACCAATGGTCAGTATGATCCGTCCGGCGGTTCGCTGCAGAGACCGGCGTGCGCGAGCTGGCATGGACAGCGCCGACCGGCCGACTTGATCTCGTCAACCCGTAGGACTGTAATAGCCGGACCGTACGCAAGCGCGGGGAGCCGATGCAGACTGTAAGAGAATGGCTGGAGCAGGTCGGGTTGCCGCAGTACGCGGAGGTATTCGTCGGGAATGACGTCGACCTGGATGTGCTGCGCTTTCTCAGCGACGCCGATCTGGAAAAACTCGGCGTCTCGCTCGGGCACCGCAAGCGGCTGCTGAATGCAATCTCGCGGCTGGATGGCGCGGCTCCAGCGATGCATGCCGCGAGCGTGTCTGCCCGTCTGCGTCCCACCGAAGCCGAGCGCCGGCAGCTCACGGTGATGTTCTGCGATCTGGTGGGGTCGACCGCGCTCGCCTATCAACTCGACCCGGAGCAGCTCCAAGAGCTCATGCGCGCCTACCGGCAGGCGTGCGTGGCGGTGATCGAGAGGTACGACGGCCACGTGGCACAGTACCTGGGCGACGGCTTGATGGTGTACTTCGGCTGGCCGCGCGCGCACGAGGACGATGCGGAACGGGCCCTGCGGGCGAGCCTCGAGATCGTCGCGGCGATCAAGCAGGTCGAGGCCCCGTCCGCACTGCAGGTGCGCGTCGGGATCGCCACCGGGCCGGTAGTGGTGGGAGATACAGCGACGGGCGACGCGAGCGTGCCGATCGTGGCGGTAGGCGAGACGCCCAATCTCGCCGCACGACTTCAGGCCCTGGCAGGCGCGGATCAGATCGTGATCGCGCCCAGCACGCGCCGCCTGGTAGCCGCCGCTTTCGACTGCCAGGACCTGGGCACGCATGCCCTGAAGGGCATCGTCGAGCCGGTGCATGCTTGGCGCGTACTCGGCCTGGGCCGAGTCGAGGGACGCTTCGAGGCCACGCATGCCGGCAGCCTCGCCCCGCTCGTGGGCCGAGAGGAAGAGCTTGCGCTGCTGTTGGCACGCTGGTCGCAGGCCAAGGCAGGCGAGGGTCAAGCGGTCCTGCTCTGCGGAGAGCCGGGCATCGGCAAGAGCCGCGTCGCGCATAGCGTGCGCGAGCGCATCGAGGGGCAAGCGCAGTGGCTGCGCTTCCAATGTTCGCCGTTCCACACGCAAAGTGCCCTCTATCCGATGATCGCCCGGCTGGAGCGCGCAGCCGGCTTTGTGCGCGACGATCGCGCCGAGGACAAGCTCGACAAGCTCGAATCGTTGCTGCGCCAAGCGCTGACACCGGCGCAGCTGCCGTCGTTCGCGCCGTTGCTCGCCACGCTGCTTTCGCTGCCCTCGGACCGTTACCCGCCGCTCGACCACTCGCCGCAAAAACGCAAGAAGCGCACGCTCGAAGCGCTGATCGAGCAGCTGTTGGCGCCGTGCGTGCGCCAGCCTCTCCTGATCGTGTTCGAGGACGTGCACTGGGTCGATCCCACCACGCAGGAACTGCTCGATCTGCTGGTGCCGCGCATCGCAGCGCTGCCCGTGTTGCTGCTGCTCACCTACCGGCCGGAGTACGCTGCGCGCTGGAGCCGCGACGCGCACGTGACGGCACTCACGCTCCACCGCCTCAACCCCACGCTTGGCACGGAGCTGGCGGCCCAGGTGAGCGGCGGCAAGAGGCTACCGGCGGAGGTGCTCGAGCAGATTGTAGCCAAGACCGACGGGGTGCCGCTGTTCGTGGAGGAGCTGACTAAAGCGGTGCTCGAAAGTGGGCTGCTGAAGGACCACGGGGACCGTTATGTCCTCGCCGGCCCGTTCGTGCCGCTGGCAATCCCCTCGACGCTGCAAGACAGCCTGATGGCGCGGTTGGATCGCCTCGCCGAGGTGCGCGAGGTGGCGCAGATCGGCGCCTGCATCGGGCGTGAGTTCGCCTACGATCTGCTCTCAGCCGTAGCGCCACTGCCGGAGGAGAAGCTTCTGCAGGCGCTGGAGCAATTGGCGTCCGCGGAGCTCATCTTCCGCCGCGGGGTGCCGCCGGATGCGCACTACAGCTTCAAGCATGCGCTGGTGCAGGAGGCTGCCTACGCGAGCCTGCTGAAGAGCCGCCGCCAGGTACTGCACCGGATGATCGCCGAGGCCCTGGAGAAGCGGCTGCCCGAGACGAAGGATACCGAGCCCGAGCTGCTGGCGCGGCATTACACCGCAGCCGGCCTCGTCGATGTCGCGATCGACTGGTGGCAGCGCGCAGGCGAATTGGCGCTGCGAGGGGTCGCGCTCCACGAATCCATCTCCCACCTGAGCCGGGGACTCGAGCTCACCGGCATGCTGCCTGCGTCTGAAGGACGCGACGCGAAAGCACTGGCGCTGCGTACCTCGATGGCTACGGCGTGGATCGCCTCGCGCGGATGGGCCGCCACCGAGGTCGAAGCGAGCCTCACACCGGCGCTCGAGCTCGCGAAATCGCTCGGCCACAAGCCGAGTTATCTTCCCGTGTTGTACGGCCTTTGGGCCTACGATCTCGTGCGCGGCCGCGTCGCGCAGTCGTTGCGACGGGCCGTCGAGATGCAAGATCTCGCCGCCGACTTGGACGATGGCGATCTGAGGCTTACCGCGCACAGGCTCGCGCTGGTCACGCACTTCTTCCTCGGCAATCTCGACGACGCGCGCCGCCATGCGGATGGCATCGGACCGCTGTACACGCGCGAGCGCGGCCGGCGCATCGAGGCTCTGACCAACACCGACCCGCTCACTGCGCGTGGCATCTTCGGCGCTCCGTGCCTGTGGATGCTTGGCTACCCCGACGAGGCGAAGCGGCTGTTCGCGCGCACGGAGGCGCATGCGCGCGAACGCGGCCATCCGTTCGGGCTGTGTTTTCTTCTGACGTTCGCAAGCGTGGTGTACGACTTGTGCGGCCAGCCCGAACGGGCCATCGCGTACGTCGAAGAGGCGGAACAACTCGCCCGCTCCCATGGGATCCCGCTGTTCTCTGGCATCGTTGCCCTGCTGTATCGGACCCGGCCCTTGCTGCGCTCGGGGCCTACCGCGGAGGGCATCGCTCAGCTCCGGAATGCTCTGCAGAAGTGGGCGGCAAGGGGTGGGTATCTGCTGATGCCGCACTTCAAGGCGGCCCTCGCCGAAGGCCTCGCGCTCGGCGGGGAGCTCGAAGCCGGCTTGCAGCTGATCGAAGAATGTCTCGCCCAGATCGAGCGCCCCGGATGGGAAGAGCGTGTCTGGCTGGCAGAAGTCTTACGGCTCAAGGGCTGGATGGAGGAACGCCAGGGGATGCTGGACCAAGCGGAGGCGAACCTGCGCGCAGCCCTGAAGCTCGCGTGCGCACAGCGGGCAAAGTCCTGGGAGCTGCGCGCAGCGACGACTCTGGCGCGCTTGCTGAAAGACGCCGGGCGCCCAGACGAGGCGCTCGCACTGCTGCGACCGACCTACACGTGGTTCACTGAAGGCTTCGACACCCGCGATCTGCGGGAGGCGAAAGCCTTGCTCGATAGCTTGTCGTGATGCGTTCGACCTGCTCCAGGCCGTACGGGTACGATCTCTTTGCCGCCTGCGGTTGCAGTCAGTTGTAATGTTCCCAACGCACCCGGGCATCCGACGACATGGTAGCGACACGCCCGCCGTTGGCCTATATTTAGAAGGGTTGGGTGGGTCTTCGGGATCTGGCAGGTCGCATCCCGAGAAGGAGGCAGGTATGCGCTTCGAGGCCTTTTCCTTTGGTTCCATTCGCATCGACGGGCTGACTTACGAGCACGACGTGGTGATCGACGGGGAGCGTGTCCGAAAGCGCAACAAGAAGCCCTCGAAGAAGTTCCGCGAGGCCTTCGGCCATACTCCGCTGTCTGTCGAGGAAGACATCCCGTGGAAATGCAAGCGGCTCGTGATCGGCACCGGGACAGGGGCCTTACCGGTCATGGATGAGGTCAAGCGCGAGGCCAAGCGCCGGCATGTCGAATTGGTGATCCTGCCGACCTCGCAGGCGATCGCGGAGTTGCAGGCGCACCCGGACCATGCGAACGCGGTGCTGCACGTCACCTGTTAACACGTGCGAGCATGATCCGACCCGTAACGCGGACGCTCCCGCGTGCGACCACGCCGCGAGCAGGGCGTCCCGGATGGGAGATTGCGTACTCGAGCGACTGGGAGAAGCTGAACATGGATACCGCAGGGATCGACACCGGACGCGTCATTGCTCACCTGCTCGCACCGGCTGGCGCAATCCCCAACCACCCGCGCTGGCCGCTCCTGGTGTACCCGGGCGCGGTCGCCGTCGAGGGCGCGGACCCGGCCTCGGCGTTCGAGGCGCTGTTCGATCGCAACCGTTGGACCGCAGCATGGCGCAATGGGGTTTTCCCGTTCCACCACTTCCATACCGCCGCGCACGAGGCGCTCGGTGTCTACAGCGGCGAGGTGACGGTGCAGTTCGGCGGCGACAGCGGCGTAGTCATCACTGCGCGCCCCGGAGACGTGATCGTGCTGCCGGCAGGCACCGGTCATAAGAAGCTCTCCTCGCGCGGCCGGCTTGGCATCGTGGGGGCGTACCCGGCGGGCCAACACGCGGACATGCACACACCGGTATTGTCCAACGCCCGGCGCAGCGCAGAGGCCGTGGCCGCCGTCCCGCTCCCGGAGTGTGATCCCGTCTACGGCGTTCGCGGGCCCTTGTTCGAGCTCTGGGCGCAGTGAGGCGGCGCAACAAGTCGGTGCAGATCGGTCCCGCTTGAGTTGTCGTCGAAGGTCCTAGCGAACAGCGTTCGCCCTCGGCGCACACAAACCGAGCACGCAGCAAACCGGGTCGCTCGGTGAGCCTTCAGTCGCATGTCGCAGACGCGACAGGCTCCGACGACCGAGCACTACCGCGTTACCTCGCCGGCACCTCCGGGATGGACTCGAGCGGTGAGGCAACTTCCGGATGCGGAGGATGCCGAAGACAGGAAGGACCGAGCCAGTAAGGGGTTGATGCCGACGGGGACGGATCCCCCTGATCCGAATCACGCGGCAACATTTTAGATGTCGGCATATCGCGATGATCGACTGCTTTCTACCGACGGTGTCCAGCGGCATTCTTTCGACGGCGTCGCACGTACGTCGATTCGGGCAGATTCGTTGGATACCGAGGCCCACGTCTGCGGGTCGGCCGCGGGACGAGTATCCTGCGATCGGGCGCGGTAAGTTCGGGCCGCGCCGCCTTCTCTCAACAACCAACGCAGAGGTGACGCAGTGAGCAAGATCAACCAGCTGGTGCTAGGAGCAGGGATGTGCGTACTGTGGGCAAGCAGCGGTGCATCGGCCGACGAGATGAAACTGACGGCTTGCCTGCATAACGGTGTCACGATCGGCGGAGTGGCTTCCTGTGGCAAAGTGTGGAAGCTGGCATCTGGCTACGCGGAGCTCAAGCCTTCGGGCAAGCTCAAGTTCAAGGTGAAAGGTTTAGTGCTCGACGACACTTCTACCGGTAATGCCAACGGCACGCCCGACGGGGTCGACGCGGTGGCCCCCGCGGTGGTGTGCGGGGACAAGGTGGCCGCCCAGGGCAAGCCTGTAACGCTATCCAAGAAAGGCAACGCCCACGGCAGCGTCAAGCTGAAGGTTCCATCCGACTGTGCTAACCCGGTTGTGATTCTGCGCGAGCGCTACGAAGGCAACATCGGGGGGTGGCTGGCTGCAACCGGCCAGTAGGGCCCGCGCGACACGAGCAGCCATCCCGTCAGGGCGCGGACGTGGCGGATCCGCGAGGTCAGGTCCGCGCCCTCTGCCGCTCGCTGCAGGAATCGCGCGCGGCGATCCGGGCCAGCGCCGAACTCGGGAAGTCCGTGCAGATGTCGCTTCCGGGATGCCCGGATTCGAGATGCACGCGCGCCGCGCTGGCCACCATTCGAAGTGGCGCGACAGCGAGGGGCCTCAAAGACGCCGTCATGGCGGGGACAGGTATTTTCGCAGCCAGTCCAGGGTCGCGTCCCAGGTGCGCCGGGCCTGCTCCGGCTGCTTGAAGTTGAACACATGCCCCGCCCCGGGGACGACAATCAGCTCGACGTCGCGTCCCCGCTCCTTGAGCGCACGCTCGAGACGTCTCGATTCCTCCACCGACGCGGAGGTGTCGTCCGCGCCGTGGATCAGCAACACGGGCGCCGTGATCGAGTCGACGTAAGTCATGGGGGAGGCAAGCCGCAGCATCTCCTCGAATTGCGCGTCGCTCGCCGCACCCGACTCGCGGCGGAAATACCATTCGATCACGCGAAATGCGACGCGAAAGCCCAAGTTGGGCCGCTCGGTGTCGAACCACAGCCGGAAGTCCGTCACGGGATAGTACGCCACGACTGTTTTGACGTCCGGCGCCTGGGCAGCCATCAGCAGGCTGTAGATCCCGCCCTGCGAGAAGCCGAGCGCGGCAATCCGCGTTGGATCGACCTGCGGTTGTGCGCGCACCACCTCCAGCGCGGCGACGGGGTCCGACTGTTCGCGCCACGCGAAGGTGTTGCGACGAAACTTTCCGTCCAGGAGCCGCTCGTAATCGACCGCGACCGCCAGGTACCCGTGCTGCGCCAGGTCGCGCGTCACCCCCTTCATGTCCGAGGCAACGCCCCCGCCCTCCGGATGCACGATCACGGTGGGAAACGGACCGGGGCCGGGCGGTTGCACCCATTCCAGATGCACTTTCAGCGGTCCACGCGTGATGTCCTGGCTCCAGGTCACGACCCCGGGGGGATCGCGCGGAGGGTAGATCAGGTAGTGATTCATGCAGCCGCTTAGCTGCATCGTCAGTGCGGCTAGGAGCGTGGTGACACGAGTGCGGTTCGACGCAAGGCATGTGACGGCACCTTCGCGCCGGCCGGGCAGGCTACGAGAGCGTGTTAGCGCGATCATTTCGCGCACGCCGGCGACCGACATGCCTCGCCCGATCGGCGATCGCCGCCGTCGCAATGCCGGTCTTGCGCGCGAGCTTGTTCGCGCCTGCGACCCCCTCCTCGATCGTCACCGGCACGCGCTGCGTCCGACCCGCGCCTCGCCATCGCCTCCTCCACCCAGGCGAGCGCATCGGGAAGTGCGTCGCGCGCCTTCCCGCCCCGGCCGCCGTCGAGGATGATACTCGTGTGGTGACGCTAGACATTCGTGTCCGCGCCGGCGACGTCGTCACGCTTCCGTCGCTTCACCCCAGGGGGAACTCGAAGCGCCAGACCGCGACTCACTGTTGGCGCCGTCTTGCGTGCACGCCTGCGCGGGGCCCGACGCCGATCTCGCCCCGCGCGTGCGCTTGCCCTCTATGGGCTTGCCTCTCCGAGCGGAGTTGCGGCGGCCATCACAGCGACCGCAGGAAGTTGAGCAGATCCTGCTTCTGCGGCTCCGTGAGGCGATTGAAGTTGGCGATCACCGCATTGGCTTCGGAGGCCCTGCGCGCCGACGTAGCTGCGCTCCGGTGCTGCTGAATCGCAACGATCAGGTTGGAGGTCCGCCCATCATGCAGGAAGAAGATCCGCTGTCCGAGCCCCCACAGCGGCGCGGTGCGGAATTCGCTCGGGCCGGCTTGGCCCTGGCTCACGCCGTCGGCTAGCCCGGCGCCCATGTCGTGAAGCAGCAGATCGGAGTATAGATTCACCGGCTGATTGCTCAGCGCTGCGACCGCGGAGTCGCCCGTGGTGAGCTTTGGCGTGTGGCACTGGTCGCACCCGACGTGGGCGAACAGCATCGAGCCGTTGCTGATCGACGACGCGCCGCCCGGGGTGTCGGGTGAAGGCGCAGGAGGCGCGAGGAAGCGCATGAACAGGGCGAACTTCTCGATATCGCTGAGCGCATCGGCCGCGGTCTGCGCATCGGGGTTCGTCACATCGTTGGGCGTCGGGGCAAACTGACATGTTGAGGTTTCATCGCGTTCTGTCTGAAACAGCTCGTTGGTGATCCCCATCTCGACGTTGTACGCCTCGCCGGCAAATAGCAATAGCGATTTGTTCTGGGCTTTCCAGCCAAACCGGGCGACGGTGCCGTCGTTGCCGTTGAGATTCGGCTGACCGGAAGTAGCGTTGCCGGCCAGAACGATATTGACCCTGCCGCGAATGCCCAGAGCATGCTTGATCGAGGCGTTGGTCGCTTGATTGGCGAGAATGGCGGAGTCGGGGATCTGCTCGATCAAGCCCGCGCCGAACACCGGTGTTGGGATGCGGAAGATGGCATTGCGGTGTGCAACGGCAGTCGCAAAATCGGGTTGGGCCAAGTCGCAGCCGGACGCATCGCTACGCCCGCCGATCGTGAACAGGGAATGCACGCCTCCGTCGGGAGTGCCGTTCGGATTTCTCACGAAGCGGACCTCGCGCACGGGTCCATTCGCCGAGATGAATGAGGGCAGCGCGTTGGTCGCGCCGCCGCTCGTCGCGAACGCGACCTGAGGATTCAGCAACGGACTCGTTCCTCCTACGGCGGGCTGCGCATGGCAACCGCCGCAGCTGTCCAAGTTCATCCTGGGTCCGAGGCCATCCGTGATCCCTTCGACCTCTTGGAATGCGTCTTGGCCTGCGCTGAACAGAGCGAACTGATTCGCTGTCAACCCTGGCAAGGGAGTGCCGGCAGCACTCACCCCGCCGCGCACTCCCGGGTCCGTGGCTACAGGGGGTGCCGCATCCACTCGGGGTACGGGTTGCAACGCGGATAGAAGCAAGCTGCCTATTCCGGCCGCGACGAGCGGCGCTGCGATGTACTGGTGCCTCATGATGCCTCCGCCTCATGCGTGAGCGATCTCCGGCCGCTGTGCGCGGCTAGAAGCCGGAGCGCAGATACGGCTACCGACGGAGGCGAGGTAAGGAGAAAGCGAGACGTGCTGGTGGGCGCGCAGCGTCAAGCGCGCCCATCGTCCGGCGGTCCCGCTGTCGTAGGCCTTCGCCCTTAGACCGGTAACTTTGCGCCCCCGGCTTTCGCTCGGGTTTGCCCTGATCGAACGTTCCGCGACTTTCGTCGCGTGTGATTACGATATCACCTGCGGCGACTTTGGCAAGAAATTTCGAAGTGCGTCGACTGTTGCATTCGGCATGAATTCTGCAAATGTGCCGACGAATCGGCACCGCGGGAATTCGCGTTGGACGCCTGCGGAGACATCCCGAAGCGCATCTATTTTCGATCGCCCGTCTAGACCACGTTGATCGAGCTCACCTCTGGTACGGGTGCAGTTCCCGACTGTCGGCAGCGGAGGAGGACGGGGCTAGCCACGTGGCCGGACGGCGAACCGCTGCTCCCGCGAACAGCCGCCTGCGACAGCGGGCCGAAGCATGACTCCATCGTTTCAAGGAGTCTTCGGGCCGATTGAAGGGCCTCTCAGACCGGATGCAGTTCAGTAGCGGCGGCACTAGCCGCCGACGATGCGAGGCACCACGACGGTCTCGCCTTCGAGCGCCGAGAACTCGGTCACCCTCTGGTCGGCCTTGCCCTCGCCGCGGTTGACTTTGAACGCCGTCGCCCCTGCTGCCAGCATCATTTCGAACATGGCCTGCGCCTCCGCCCGCGCCGACGCCGTTGCCGCGGTGTCGTCGAACCGGATCGCCCGGTCGCCGCTGGAGTCCAGAATCCGTAGCGTTTTCATCTTCTCTCCCGCCGAACCTGAAGGCTTGCCGCGCGAGCTGACAGTGGGTTGCTCTGTGCGGCGACGCGAAGTTACGATACGCCTTCCAATCCCGCTTGTCGCGATGCGATCATTCCGTCCGTGGCCGCTCGCGGCAGCCATTCCGCTCGGATAGACCAACGCGCATCGCGACGATGCACCGCCCGCTGACTCAGCCTCCCACCAACGCGGCATTGCGGTCGCGTGAGTTGTTGCGTCGGCTTTTGAGCCCGAGGCAGCGAGAGGAACTCAATGCGTTGGGCTGCTTCACAGTGGACGTGCCTTCGCGCGGGCGCTTCTGCCTCTTGCCCGATGTAGGGTACAACGTCGTTCACCTGGCCACTGGGGCCCGCTATTGCGCTCTCCCCTGCACCCCGGTTCCGATCTGGGACGTACTGCTCAGTCAAAAGCTCGTTCTCGAGCGTTGTCCGGAGACGTTCTTCGCGGTGGCCAACATGTATTCGGACCGGCGCGGCCGTGCCGGCATTCCACCTATCGTCACGGCGCTGTTCCTTCCCGAGCGCAACTCCGTCGAAGACGCGCTCAGCGTCCTGATCGCCAAGCTCGGGGTTCTGGCGGACGTGCATCGGGCCAATTCCGCTTCGCCGCCGCGTGGTGTTCGCGCGGAGCAGGTTGCGCTCGTTGTGCTCGATATCGACGCGTTGTCGGGACGGTCCCACCTGCTTGCCGAAGAGTGTCGTACGAGATACCCGCGAGCACAATTGCTGTGGCTTGCACAGGTGCCAGCCGAGGTCCCCTGCGACTGGCGCGCAGCCTGTGCGCCCGAGTTTCCCTTCTTCTCCAAGAGCGGCCTGGTGTCGCCTTGGGCCCAAGGCCGGCTCCGAAAGATCCTGCCGGCGCTGTTCGCATCGACGGCCCCGGCGACCCCGCGCCGGCCGCGCCCTGCTCCACAGGAAACACCTCGATTTGCATCGCGAGAGGAGGAGCTGCTTGCAAGCTTGTGCGCGTGGCAGGCGAGCAAGCGCAGGTAATCGGTTCGACGCAGGGAGTCGCGCGACGCGGTCACTGGCTCGCCGTATTGACCACCTAGCTCATCCCGGGCGAGGCCGACTGTCTACGCGCCTGGAGACGGAAACAATGCGCGACCGGGCGCGCCCGCAGGTGTTGGCCCGTGTGGTCCACGCGCTTGACATGCATGCGCTCCGGACGTAGTTTACCTCCCGGTTAACTATCTCGCCGCAGACACCGATGTCATCCGACCGATTGAGCATCACCTTCGCCGCGCTTGCCGATCCCACACGACGCGCGATCCTGGCTCGCCTGAGCATGGGCGACGCCTCGGTTACCGAGCTGGCCGAACCGTTCGAGATGAGCATGCCCGCAGTCTCCAAGCACCTCAAAGTGCTGGAGCGCGCGGGGCTGATCGCCCGAGGGCGCGATGCGCAGTGGCGGCCCTGCCGGCTCGAAGCAAGCCGGCTGAAGGAGGTCGCCGAGTGGGTGGAGCACTATCGGCGTTTCTGGGAGCAGAGCTTCGATCGCCTGCATTCGTACCTGCACGAGCTGCAACGAAAGGACAAGCAGCATGGCCGCAAGAAGAGTTAGCCCCACGATCGGGCGCGAGTCGCTCCGGCGGCGCTGACGGGGAAGCCGATCTGAACTGGTCGGACTTCGGCATGCGCAAGTACGGCGAAGGCGACACCGACAAGGTACATCTGCGCGTCCAGGTGGAGGCGCTGAAGCAGGAGTGAGCGCACCCGCGAAGTGGCGCTCGCGTGAACATCGGCGGTCGCGGCTTGTGGCGCTCTGCGATCCTGTATCCTGTCTGGCCACTGGATGGATGAACCGTTGCCGCCATGAAGCTCGCTGAGAACGTCATGCACTTCGCACGCGTGCTGCGCGAGGCCGGGCTGCCGGTCGGGCCGGATCGGGTGATCGACGCGCTGCGCGCAATCGAGGTGGCGGGTGTGGAGCGCCGCGAGGATTTCTACTGGACGCTGGCGTCGGTGTTCCTGAGCCGCCGTGAGCAGTTCGATCTCTACGATCAGGCGTTCCACATCTTCTGGCGCGACCCTCAGCTGCTGGAACGCGTGATGGCGCTCTTCCTGCCGAAAGTCCACGGCCGAGCCGTTGACGAGCAGGCACTGCCCAATCGGCTTCGCGGGGCGCTTCCGCATCCGACCCTGCCCGAATCCGGCCCGCGCGACCAGCTCCCGCAGGAGATCGAAATCGACGCGGCGCTGACGTTCTCCGACCGCGAGCTGCTCCAGCGCACCGATTTCGAGACCATGACCGCAGAGGAGCTTGCGCAGGCGAAGAAGATCATCGCCCGGCTGCGCCTGCCGATCCCGATGGTGCGCACTCGGCGCCTGGAGCCGGATCCGCGCGGCCGCCTTGCGGACCTACGCGCGACGCTGCGCGCCAGCCTTCGAGGCAGCAGCGACGTGATCCTCCTGCGCCGGCGGTCGCAGCAGTGCCATCACCCGCCGCTCGTCGTGTTGTGCGACATCTCCGGCTCGATGAGCCGCTACTCGCGCATGTTCCTGCATTTCCTGCACGCGATCACCAACGACCGCGACCGGGTGCACACCTTCGTATTCGGGACTCGGCTCACCAACATCACCCGCCACCTGCGCCATCGCGACGTCGACATCGCGCTGCGCGGCGTCTCGCAAGCGGTGGAGGACTGGTCCGGCGGCACGCGCATCGCGTCGAGCCTGCGCGAGTTCAACCTGCGCTGGTCCCGGCGACTGTTGGGTCAGAATGCGGTCGTGCTGCTGATCAGCGACGGGCTGGATCGAGACATGGGCCACGATCTGGCGCAGCAGATGGAGCGGCTGCACAAGTCCTGCCGGCGGTTGATCTGGCTCAACCCGCTGCTGCGCTTCGAGGGATTCGAGCCACGCGCCGCGGGCGTGCGCCAGATGCTTCCGCATGTGGACGCATTCCTGCCGGCGCACAATATCGACAGCCTGGTAGACTTGGCCCGCGCGCTCGCGCTCGAGCCGGTGTCGCACAACGGCCAACCACACGGGAGAACAACATGGAGATGACCGGTGAGCAGCTCATCCCCTTGCCACAACAGAGGGTATGGCAAGCGCTCAACGACCCCGAGATCCTCAAATCCTGCATCCCGGGCTGCGAATCGATCGAGAAGGTTTCGGACACCGAATACAAGGTCGCGATGACGATGTCCGTCGGCCCCGTCAAAGCCCGCTTCAGCGGCAAGCTGCTGCTCAGCGATCTGCAACCCCCCAACTCCTACTCGCTCGCCTTCGAGGGCTCGGGCGGCGCGGCCGGCTTCGGCAAGGGCGGCGCCCAGGTGAGTCTCGCACCCGACGCAAGCGGCACGCGCCTCACCTACAGGGCCAACGCGTCGGTAGGCGGCAAGCTCGCGCAGGTGGGCTCGCGGCTCATCGACGGCGTAGCGAAGAAGATGGCGGACGACTTCTTCGCCAAGCTCAACGAGACGCTCGCACCTGCCGCGCCGGCGCCCGCGGCGGAGGCTCCCCGCGAACATGTTCCGATCTGGGCCTGGGTGATAGGGATCATCATCCTGTTGCTGCTCGCGCTGTTCGTGGTCAAGACCACCGGCGGGCACTAGCTTCCTCGGTAGTCCCTCGGGAGCAAGCTGCTAGAATTCGCGCTTTACTCTGCGGGAGGGACGCAATGAACAAACTCGATCTTGCGGGCCGCGTGGCGGTCGTGACCGGCGGCGTCTCCGGCATCGGGCTCGCAATCGCACAGCGCATGGCGGACTCGGGCGCAACACTCAGCCTCTGGGACCGCGACGCCAACGCGCTGGGGAGAATCGCCAAGGAGCTCGGGGCGAAGAGCAAGGTGCGTACGGCCGTCGTCGACGTCTCCAACTACCAGCAGGTGGCCGGCGCTGCAAAGGACACGGCAAGCGCGCTGGGCAAGATCGACATCCTGGTCAACTCTGCCGGCGTGGCGGGCGCCAACGCGCTGGTGTGGGAGTACCCGGTGGAGGAATGGATCCGCGTGCACAACATCAACCTGCACGGCACCTTCTACGCCTGCCGCGAGGTCGTGCCGCACATGCAGAAGAACGGTTATGGACGCATCGTCAACATCGCGTCCATCGCGGGGAAGGAAGGCAACCCCACCGCTTCGGCGTACAGCGCGTCGAAAGCGGCGGTGATCGGACTCACCAAGTCGTTGGGCAAGGAGTTGGCGAAGCAGAGCATCACGGTGAATTGCGTCACGCCTGCCGCAGTGAAGACGCCGATCTTCGACCAAGTGACGCAGCAGCACATCGACTTCATGCTGCAGAAGATCCCGATGGGCCGCTTCGGCCTCGTCGACGAGATCGCCTCGATGGTGTGCTGGCTGTGCACGGAAGAGGCTTCGTTCAGCACCGGAGCGGTGTTCGATCTTTCCGGCGGACGGGCCACTTACTGACTCGACACCCCGCACGGGAACCCGGGCGTCACGGAGAGGTTCTCTCCGCACGCTCCGTGTCTTGCGCGCCTCTGCGCTGAAGCTCTCGGTTGCACGCGAACAGGAAGGTCTACGACGATGAAGATCAAAGCCGCAGTCATCCGCCAGATGGGCCTGCCACAGCCCTATGCCAAGTGGCAGCCGCTCGCCATCGAGGAGATCGAGCTGGACCGCCCCGGCGAGCGGGAAGTGCTCGTCCAGGTGAAGGCGGCCGGCTTGTGCCACTCCGACCTGTCGACGATCAATGCGGACCGCCCACGCCAGATGCCGATGGTGTTGGGGCACGAGGCGGCGGGCGTGGTGCTCGAGTGCGGGCCGGGCATCAAAGACCTCGCCGCCGGTGACCATGTGGTGATGGTCTTCGCTCCGAGCTGCGGCGAATGCATCGCGTGCAAGGAAGGCCACCCTGGCCGCTGCGAGCCGGGACAGAAAGCGAACGGCGCCGGGACGCTGCTCAACGGCGCGATCCGCCTGCACAAGGGGCAGGAAAAGGTCTACCACCACGTCGGCGTCTCCGCGTTCGCCGAGTACTGCGTGGTCAACCGCGGCTCGTTGGTGAAGATCGACTCCGCGCTGCCGTTCGATGAAGCCGCGCTGTTCGGCTGCGCCGTGCTCACGGGCGTGGGCGCGGCGCTGAACACGGCCCAGGTTTTTCCCGGCGCACGCACGGCGGTGGTGGGCCTCGGCGGAGTGGGCCTCAACGCGCTGCTCGGCGCGCAGGTGGCCGGCGCCAGCCAAGTGATCGCGATCGACATTCACGACGACAAGCTCGAGCTGGCCAAGCAACTCGGCGCAACCGACGTCGTGAACGCCAAGGACGCCGACGCGATCCAGAAGGTCAAGGACCTCACCGGCGGCGGCGTGGACTTCGGCTTCGAGATGGCGGGCTCCGTCCAGGCCATGGAGCTGGCCTACCGCATCACGCGGCGCGGCGGGACGACGGTCACCGCCGGGCTCCCACACCCGGATGCGCGCTGGGCTTTGCAGCACGTCAATCTGACTGCCGAAGAGCGCACGATCAAAGGCAGCTATGTGGGCTCCTGCGTTCCGCCGCGGGACTTGCCCCGTTACGTGGAGCTGTATCGCAAGGGCAAGCTGCCGGTGAACAAGCTCATGAGCGATCACATCAAGCTGGAGCAGATCAACGAAGGCTTCGACCAGCTCGCCTCGGGGCATACCGTGCGCCAGATCGTCGGTCTTTCCTGAGGACGAAGCCCGTGATCGCGCGGCGCGCAAGCTCGGCTCGATCGCAACGTGCTCCTCGTTTCCGTGCACAGCCTCGCGAGCGCTAGACTCGGCGCGACGATGCATCGCGCCCCATGACCAACAGGGAACACAACAAGGGCGTGCTGTTGATGATCGGCGCGACCCTGTGCTGGGCCACCGCCGGAGTTCTGGTCCGCAACATGGACCTCAAAGACGGCTGGGAGATCACGTTCTGGCGCTCGCTGTTCATGACCTTGTTCGTCACGGCCGTGCTGCTCGCCCGCTATGGAGCAGCGACGGTCGAACGCATCCGCGCGGTGGGCAAGACGGGCACCGCGGTGAGCGCGCTCTGGGCGTTGATGTATGTCTGCTTTATCCTGGCGCTGGGGCGCACCACCGTCGCGAACGTGCTGGTGCTCTCGAGCATCTCCCCGTTCACGGCGGCGCTATTGGGCGGACTGGTTCTGCACGAGCGCGTGCCCGGCCGGATCTGGCTCGCCATGACCGCGGCTGTCGGCGGGATCGCGCTGATGTTCGTGGAGTCGATCAACAGCGGCGGCCTCGCCGGCAACCTGATCGCGCTGGCGATCCCGCTGGCCTTCGCTTGCAACGTGGTGCTTCTGCGCCGCGCCGGTACGCACGTGGACATGATCCCGACGCTGATGATCTCGGGATTGCTCTCGATGGCCGTCATGCTTCCGCTCGCGCTCCCGCTGGAGGCTTCGGCGCGGGATCTCCTACTGCTTGTTATCATGGGGGTGCTGCAGCTCGCGATCGGCTGCCTGTTGTTTCTCGCAGCCGCTCCGCGGCTCGCAGCAGCAGAGATCGGTCTGCTCGCGGTCCTGGAGATCGTGTTCGGCACGCTGTCGACCTGGCTCGCAGTCGGCGAGCATCCCGGTAGCCTGGCGCTGACGGGCGGCCTGATCGTGATCGCCGCGCTCGTGATCAACGAGCTCGTCGCGCTCCGAAGCCGCCGGCTGACCGAGACGGAAGCCGAGGCCGCCGGAGCGCAGGCGGGACATTAGCGCCGTCGTCGCGATGTGCGTGGCGGTGGTCGAAGTGAAGGGAAGGGCCGGATGAGCGAACGATCCGACATACTCGCTGCGCGGCTGATGAACTGCTACGCGGCCGCGGTCCACGATGTGCTGCGCGGCATGGGCCACGACCGCTGCGTGCTGCCGCACGCGCTCCAGGCCCTCGATCCGAGCAAGAAGCTGGCGGGAGAGGTCTACACGGTCAGCGGTCACCTCGATCAAACCCATGATCCACACGACACCTTGGTCCAGTGGACCGGCCTGCTGTCGAGGGCCCCGCCCGGCAAGGTGCTGGTATGCCAGCCCAATACGCACCGGGTCGCGCTGATGGGCGAGCTCTCGGCCGAGACGCTCAACTTTCGCGGGGTCCGCGGGTACGTCGTCGATGGAGGTTGCCGCGACACCGACTTCATCCTCGAGCTCGGTTTCCCCGTCTTCTGCTGTTTCACCACACCCTCCGACATCGTCGGTCGCTGGGTTCCCGACCGGTTCGGCGAGCCGATCACCATCGGCGAGGTCACCATTCGCACCGGCGACTATCTGCTCGGGGATCGCGATGGCATCGTAATCATTCCGGGAGAGCTGGTCGACGAGGTGGTCGACAAGACCGAGCAAGTGCTGCAGACCGAGAACAAAGTCCGCACCGCCATCCTCGCGGGAATGGACCCGCAGGAGGCGTACCTGAAGTATGGGAAGTTCTGAGTGCGGAAGTGACGAGTGAAGAGTGAAGGGCGAGGAGGTGAGGAGGTGAAGAGGTGAGGAGGTGAAGAGGTGAAGAGGTGAAGGAGGTGAAGATCCCGTACCCCAGCCTCTTCCGCGAACAGGCGGAAGTCGCCCGTCGTTCGAGCGCTTGCTTGCCACCCTTCACCCCGTCCGCTTGTTTCCCTTCTTTCACCTCATTCACCTCCTTCACTTCCTTCACCTCTTTCACTGCTTCACTCTTCACCGTATCTTCCCACCACCAGGCCGCTGAGATCTCGACCCCATGCAAACCAATAAGATCGATCTGACCGGCCGCGTGGCCGTCGTCACTGGCGCAGCGCGCGGAATCGGCTACGCCGTCTCGGAACGCCTGCTGAAGTCGGGGGCTTCTGTATCGATGTGGGATCTCGACGCGGCCAAGCTGCGGGCCGCAAGCCAAGAGCTCGCGCCGCTCGGACGCGTAGTGGCCGAGGAGGTGGACGTCGTCGACGAGGAGAGCGTCAGGCGCGCCACCCAGTCCACCGCTCAACGCTTCGGCAAGATCGACATCCTGGTCAACAACGCCGGGATCGGCGGCCCCGTCGTGCAAACGTGGGAGTACGACCTCGCCACCTTCCGCAAGATCTTCGACGTGAACGTGGTCGGTGTCTTTCTCGGCTGCAAGCATGTGTTGCCGATCATGCGGAAGCAGAACTACGGCCGGGTCGTGAATATCGCGTCGATCGCCGGCAAGAACGGCACACCGAGCTTCTCCGCTTACGGGGCCTCCAAGGCGGCGGTGATCGCGCTGACGAAAGCGCTGGGGCGCGAGCTGGCCGACACCGAAATCTTGGTCAACGCCGTGTGCCCGTCGGCAGCCGATACCGACATCCTCAAGCAGTTCACGCCCGAGAAAGTGAAGTGGCTCGTGCAGCAAGTCCCCAAAGGCCGCTTCGTGCGCACCGACGAGATCGCCGCGATGGTCGCGTGGCTGTGCTCCGAGGAGTGTTCGTTCTCTACGGGACAACTCTTCGACATCACCGGCGGAAGGTCGGTCTACTGAACAGGCGGGATGCCAGGGCCTGGCGCGCCCCCCCGGCAGCCGCACGGTCAAGTTGCGGTCGCGCTTCCGCTGCCAGCGCTCGGTCATGCGCAGCACGAGGCGTGACCAAGGAGCCAATTGCAGGACAGAGTGGTTCGTCGATAGTTCAACAAAGCGCTTCAACCGCTCGGCCGACGGCTCGGCCGATGTCATACTCAGGAGGAGACGCAGCATGAAGAAGAAGCTATTGTTGCTGGGAGTTTGCTTGACAGCCGCCGCCGGGATCGGGCACGCCGCGGACAGCGAGAAGACCGGGACCATGATCCCCGCAAACGAAATGGTTTGGAAGGAGCTCAATCCCGGTTCGCCGGTGAAGATGACGCCGCTCTGGGGCGATCGCAGCGTCGGCGAATACGGGATGCTGCTCCTGATACCCGCCGGGTTCGTTGCGCCGATCCACGCCCATACCGGGGACTACTACGGCGTGAATTTGACCGGCACCTGGCGCCACTCCTTCGACGGCGGCGAGCAGAAAGATCTCCCGCGAGGGTCCTATGTATTTCAGCCGGGGATGGGATGGCACGGGGATGCATGTCTCGGACCCGACGACTGCATCCTGTTCATCCATCAGCACGTGAAGGGGGATTTCATCCCGAAGCAGTAGACGTGGTGATCCGCTGCGCGCTTTTCGGCTGCCCATCGGTTCTGACTTGTCCCAGGGCGTCGTCCCGCAATCCGGAGCTCGCTCGCAGATGACGCCGAACCCACCCATGCGGGGTATTCTTCGCTGGGGTCGCTTCCCGCCGCTGGCCGTCCGCCGCTGATCGGTAGACGCCAGCGGACGGCGGGTGACCGTCCTCATCTCGTCGAGCCTCTCTCCGCGTGCGGCGATGTCGTTGGCAACTCCGGGGAGCCGCATCGAATAATCCCGCCCGGTGGAGAACGTGTCTGCCGGCCGACCGGGACCTGCGGCTCGCAGGGCGATCGTCACCGTGCTCTTGAGCCGCAACCCAGCGTCGCGGGCAAAATGAACTCTCGTTGCAAAGCGCTATGCCGTCTGCAGGCCTCTCGCGCTCGGACGGGGTCTCGGGTGCCGTTCCGGAACTGGACATCCATGCGAGCGAAGCGTGAGAATGGATTATCGGTGGTTGAAATGGGTCCACGTCCTGTCCGCAACACTGCTCTTCGGAACCGGGGTCGCCAGCACACTTCTTGTCGGAGCGTGTTGGGTGCCTGGGGTTCTGCCGCAGCTCGGGATGCGTACACTGGCGGAAGCAGCTGCGCAATCAGGCACGCCGTTGCCTGCGCAGTAGCATCGCGATCCACGCGCCTGGTTCTGGCTCGGTATCCCGGCTTTTTCCCGGCTGCTCGTCGTGCTTTACCTGAGGGTCTTCGAGCCCGCAACGTCGTAAGTCGGCGGCCGGAGTGGCGAGCGTGCCGAACTCGATGAGTGCATCGCGCCTACGATGAACGAACGAGCAACGCCGGTTCCCGCGGCGAACGTCTCCGCCGATGAGCCCGCCTGGGTGGGCCAGTCGATCGAGCGGCGCGAAGACGCAGCCTTGCTCACCGGCACCGGACGCTACGCGGACGATCTCGGCGTGCGCCCGGGCACGCTCCATGCCGCGTTCGTGCGCTCGCCCTACCCTCACGCCCGGGTGCGCGGGGTCGATGTCAGCGCCGCTCTCGGCGTGCCCGGAGTGCGCGTTGTACTCACAGGAGAGGACGTCAAACGCTGGGCGGCGCCGTTCGTAGTCGGTGTCAAAGCTCCCATGGAGCACTGGTGCATCGCGGTGGACAAGGTGCGCTACGTCGGTGAGCCGGTGGCGGTTGTGGTGGCGGAGGACCGCTATCTTGCCGAAGATGCGCTGGAGCTGGTCAAGGTCGACTACGAGCCGCTCGCGCCGGTCGGCGGCCTCGACGCCGCGCTCGCGCCCGGCGCAGCGTTCCTGCACGAAGCAGTCGGCTCCAATGTCGTGAGCGACCGCAGCTTCGTCTACGGCGATCCCGACGCCGCGTTCGTCGCCGCACCGCATCGCGTGCGGTTGAGCATCCGCTATCCGCGCAACTCGTGCACGCCGATCGAATGCTACGTGGTCGTAGCCGAGCATCTGGCCGGGGGCGAGGGCTACGACGTGCTGGCGAACTTCATGGGCCCTTTCTCGCTCCACGCCGTGATGGCGCTTGCGCTCAAGGTCCCGGCATCCAAGCTGCGGCTGCGCCTGCCGCGCGACTCCGGCGGCAGCTTCGGCGTCAAGCAGGGCGTGTTTCCTTATGTGGTCGCGCTCTGCCTCGCCTCGCGCAAAGCCGGCGCTCCCGTGAAATGGGTCGAGGACCGGCTCGAACATCTGCTGGCGGCCACCTCCTCGACCGGGCGCGCATCCACCATCGAGGCGGCTGTGGACCGGGACGGTCGCATCAACGCCCTCGCCTACGATCAGCTCGACGACTGCGGCGGCTATCTCCGTGCGCCCGAGCCGGCTACCTTCTACCGGATGCACGGCTGCCTCACCGGCGCTTATGACATCCGCAACTTGCGCCTCCGCAACCGCGTCGTGCTCACGAGCAAGACGCCCGCCGGCCTGGTGCGCGGGTTCGGCGGCCCGCAGGTGTACTTCGCACTCGAGCGTCTCGTGCAGCGCATCGCCGTCGAGCTCGATCTGGACCCTCTGGAGGTGTACCGCCGGAACTTCATCCCGTGTGCGGCGTTTCCGTACCGCGCCGCGGCCGGTGCGCTGATCGATTCCGGCGACTATCACGCCGCGCTGGATCTGGCGGCTGCCGAAGGCGGCCTCGCCGATCTGCTGCAACGCCGTGCCCAGGCACGCGCGCAGGGCAAGCTCTACGGCATCGGCTATGCCGCCGTCGTCGAGCCGTCCATCTCCAACATGGGCTACATCACCGTGGTGATGACACCCGAGGCGCGCGCCAAGGCGGGCCCCAAGAACGGCGCGCTGGCCACCGCCACGGTGAGTATCGACGCGCTGGGAGGCGTCACCGTGGTCGTCGCCTCCACCCCGCAGGGTCAGGGCCACATGACCGTACTCGCGCAGGTCGTGGCCGATGTGTTCGGCCTCGAACCCGGGACGATCACGGTCAACACCGACGTCGACACGCAGAAGGACGCGTGGTCGGTGGCCTCGGGCAACTACTCCAGCCGCTTCGCCGGCGCCGTCGCGGGCAGCGCGCACCTGGCGGCCGTCAGGCTGCGTGCCAAGCTCGCCGAGATCGCGGCGGTCCAGCTCGGGTGCACGGCCGCGGATGTGGAGTTCTCGCGCGGGAAGGTATTCGCGCGGCACTCACCCGAGCGCGCTGTTCCGTTCGCACGCATGGCGAGCAGCGCACATTGGGCGCCGGCGCTGCTGCCTCGGGGGATGGAGCCCGGCTTGCGCGAGACCGTGTTCTGGACCCCGGAGGTTCTCGCCGCTCCCGACGATCAGGACCGCATCAACACCTCGGCGGCATACGGTTTTCTGTTCGACATCTGCGCCCTGGAGATCGATCGTGACACCGGCAAGGTGCGCATCGATCGCTACGTCACCGCGCACGACGCGGGCATCCTGCTCAACCCCGCGCTGGCCGACGGTCAGATCCGCGGAGGATTCGCCCAGGGCGTCGGCGCAGCACTGATGGAAGAGCTAGCGTACGCGCCCGACGGCGCATTCCTCTCGGGGACGTTCGCCGACTATCTCGTGCCAACCGCCGCCGAGGTCCCCGACCCGGTGATCGTGCACATGCAGACCGCATCGCCGTTCACGCCGCTCGGCGCGAAGGGGCTGGCAGAAGGCAACAACATGAGCACGCCGGTGTGCATCGCGAACGCGGTGGCCGACGCGCTCGGCGCCAGAGTGAACCCCCAGGACATCGTGCTGCCGCTCACGCCATCCAAGCTCATGGCGCTGATGGGGATGCCCGATCCCGCGCCACCGCGAGGGCCGACGTCCGCCACGCAAGAAACCCAATCCACGACACAGATGCCCGCAGCCGGTGCGCGTCGGCGCTTCCTGCGTCGACGGCCGCTCGCTCGATGAAGCCCGCAGCACTGGATTACATCCGCGCCGACTCTTCGGAGGAGGCCTGTGCGCTGCTCGCCGAGTACGGCGAGCAAGGGCGCATCCTGGCCGGCGGCCAGTCGCTCTTGCCGATGCTCAACATGCGCTTGGCGCAGCCGCGGGCGCTGATCGATGTCGCGCGTGCGCAAGATCTGGCACAAGCTCGCATCGAAGACGGCATGCTTCGCATCGGCGCAGCGGTCACGCAAGCGACCGTGCAATGGCGACCCCGGCTCAGGCAGGACGTGCCGCTGCTCGCTCAGGCGTTCCCGCATATCGGGCACGTTCAGACGCGTAACCGCGGCACGGTGTGCGGCTCGATCGCGCATGCCGATCCCAGCGCGGAGCTGCCCCTATGCCTGGCCGTGCTGGGAGGACAGATCGCGCTGCGCTCCGCATCGGGACGGCGGACACTCGCCGCGGCTCGGTTCTTCCAAGGACCTCTGACGACGGCGCGCCGGGCCGACGAGCTAGTGGAGGATGTCGGCTTCCCACTGGCACGCCCAGGTGAACGTTATGGCTTCACGGAGGTCGCCATGCGCCACGGCGACTTCGCGATCGTGTCGCTCGCCGCGATGGTGAGCGCCGACGAGATCCACCTGGGCGTGGGCGGCGTTGCCGGCATCCCTCGCGTCCAGCGCTGGCCCGCACTCAGAGACAACGACTTGGATGATGCGCTCAACCAGCTCGCCTGGGACCTCGACGCGCGCGACGATGTTCACGCCAGCGCGGCGTATCGACGGCATCTGGTGCGCACGCTCGGCAAGAAGCTTGTCCTGGAGCTGCAAGCGTGAAGCGCTTCGCACGCGACGCGCGACATCGCGTCACGGTGCTGCTCAATGGAGTCCAGCGCAGTGGCGAATGTGAGGCGCGCACGCTGCTTTCCGACTTCCTGCGCCACGAGCTGGGCGCAACCGGGGTCCACGTCGGCTGCGAGCACGGAGTATGCGGAGCCTGCACCGTGTGCGTGGATGGCATCGCCCAGCGTTCTTGCCTGACGCTGGCGGTGGCGGCAGACGGTAAGCAGATCCAAACGGTGGAGGGCCTTGCCGACGCCGGCCATGAGCTGTCGGATTTGCAGGCGGCCTTCCGGCGGCATCACGCGCTGCAATGCGGGTTCTGCACGCCCGGCATCTTGATGTCGGTCGCCGACTTCCTGGCTCGCGTCCCGGCGCCGAGCGAGGCCGAAGTGCGCGAGATGCTGACCGGGCACCTGTGCCGTTGCACCGGCTATACCGGCATCGTCGCGGCCATTCTCGACGTCGCTTCCAGCCGCAGCACCAGGCAAGGCCATGTTTGACCTCGGCCGCACGCTGCTCACGAGTTGCGAGCGCCGCCCCGATGCATTGGCGCTCGTCGACGGACCTTTGCGTCTGACTTACGCCGGTTGGCTCTCGCGCATCTCCGCGGCTGCCGGCGCACTCGAGTCGCTCGGACTGAAGCGCGGCGATCACCTGTTGCTCTTGCTGCAGAATCGCTGGCAGATGGCGACGTTGCATTGGGCGTGCCAGTTTCTCGGCATCATCGTCACGCCGCTCAACTGGCGCGCGAAGGCTCAGGAAGTGCAGTATTGCGCGCTCGACGCCGAGGCCGAGGCCGTCGTCTTCGAAGAGGCGAGCGCGGCAGCGGTGGGCGGCTCCGCGGCGTGTTCGAGCATCCCACGCATCGCGCTCGGCCCAACTGAAGTCGATGCGCTTCTCTTCGACTCGCTGCTCTCTTCCGCTGCGCCGCCGGCGCCGGCGCGCGCCCACGCCGACGACTGGTCCGTGATGTTGTACACCTCCGGTACAACCGGGATGCCCAAGGGCGTGCCTCGGAGGCATCGCGCCGAGCGCGCCGCAGCGCTCGCGCACGTCGCACAGAATTGCTACGGAATAGGCGAGCGCACGCTGGGTGTGATGCCCTTGTATCACACGATGGGCGTGCGATCCCTGCTGGCGATGGCGTTGGTCGACGGCTGCTTCGTGTGCCTGCCGCGGTTCGATGCGGGCGCGGCGCTGCGCCTCATTCAGCAGGAGCGCATCTCGAACCTGTACCTGGTGCCTACGCTCTACCACGATCTGCTCGGGCATCCCGAGCTCACCCGGACCGAGCTCGGCTCCGTGACCAAGCTCGGCTTCGCCGGAGCGCCGATGCCGGAGGCGCTGGTCCGGAGGTTGGAGGCAGCGTTCCGGCCCCAGCTATTCGTCAATCACTACGGGTCGTCGGAGATCTACACGTTCACGATCGACCAGCAGGCGGCCCGCAAGCCCGGCTCCGCCGGCCGCGCTGGAATGAACGCACGAATCCGGGTGATCAAGCTCGACGCGGGCGCGCCGCACGACCTCGCCCCCACGGGACAGGAAGGGCAGATCATCGCCGACCTCTCCGGCGACGAGGCCTTCGAGGGCTATTGGAAGCGGCCGGACGCCGACGCCAAAGCGCTGCACGACGGCTGGTACTACACGGGCGACACGGGCTACATCGACAGCGACGGGGATCTGTTCGTCACCGGGCGGGTGGACGACATGATCCTCTGCGGCGGCGAGAACATCTCGCCGGTAGATGTGGAGTCGGTTCTCTCGCTGAATTCCGCGGTGGACGAGGTCGCGGTGGCGGGGCTTCCGGACGAGCGCTGGGGTCAACGCGTGGTCGCGTTCGTCAAGCGCAAAGCGCCGGTCGAAGCGGCGATGCTCGACGCGCACTGCAAGGCGTCGGGCCTGCCGAATTTCAAGCGACCGCGCCAGTACGTCTTCGTGCGCGCGATCCCCAAGTCTCCCGTCGGGAAGATCCTTCGGCGCAAGCTGATCGCGGGGGAGTACGAGCCCGATGCCTGAGCGATCCATGCACCGACGCAGAGCGGACAGACAATTCGGCGGTGTAGGCAGCGTCGCGGTTCACAACGAGGACCAGACATGACCCTCAAGCATCCAGCGCAGGACCTCATGCGCGATCTGGACGGGTTTCGAGTCGAGATCGACGAGACGCGCGAGCGCGCCGACCTCGTCCTCGACCGGCCGCCGCTCAACGTCGTCACCATGCCTCAGCGCGATCAGCTGCGCTGCGTGTTCGAGGCCCTGGACGCTCACCCTGCGGTCCGGGTGATCGTGCTGCGCGCTGCGGGCGAGCATTTCTCGAGCGGTGGAGAGATCAAAGGCTTCCTCGATGCCAGTCCCGAGCAGGTGTCTACGCTGGCATGGAACATTGGCGCTCCGGCGCGCTGCGCAAAGCCGGTCATCGCCGCGAATCGCGGCTACTGCTTTGGCGTGGGCTTCGAGCTCTCATTGGCATGCGACTTTCGCATCGCCTCGCAGACTGCGCTGTACGCGCTGCCGGAACAGAAGCTGGGGCAGATCCCCGGCTCCGGAGGAAGCGCGCGACTGCAGAAGATGATCGGCATCACACGCACCAAGGAGATGGTGATGCGGTCGCGCCGCATCCCGGCCGAGCAGGCCTACGAGTGGGGCATCATCACGGAGTGGGTGCCCGACCCCGATCTCGAGCGGGCTACCGATGCGCTTGTGGACGAATTGCGCCAGTTCTCGCCTTTGGCGCAGCGCGTCGCCAAGAAGTTGCTCAACGACACCGAAGATGCATCGCTGTCAGCGGCGATCGAGATGGAAGGCCACTGCTACAGCCGGCTGCGCACGTCGGACGATTTCCGAGAGGGCGTGAGCGCGTTCCACGCCAAGCGCAAGCCCCAGTTCAAAGGGACCTGACGAGTCACGAATCACGGGTCACGAGTCACGGATCACGAATCACGAGTCACGAATCACGAGTCACGGATCACGAATCACGGGTCACGAATCACGAGTCACGAATCACGAGTCACGAATCACGGCTCTTCAGGTCTCACTGTTCCCGCGCTCGGCAGACCTCATTCAGCCATCTCTGCTCCTGCGTCCCGGCGCTCGGCGCGCTGGCTTCCGCGGCTCCCGGGGGCGAGATCAATGTCTTGAACGCCCGGCCGGAGGGATCGAACAACCCGACGGCGACCACCATCAGCGTGCCGGCTTTACAGTCGGCCGCGTAGCGAACTCGGCGCGCGATGTAGTCCTGCGGGCGGGAAGCGGTGGAACCGCCCCAGCCGATGGTGACCTCGAAGCGCGTCAGAGGACCGACAGCGGAGACCGTGCCCGTGTCCAGATGCGCCTCTTCTCCTGCTTTGACCGCGGCCCACGCTTCCGGGGTTGTGTAATCCTGCGCTTCGGCGTGACAGCATGCCGACAGCGCGAGCAACGCGATCACTCGTGGCTTCCAGAGCATGGACCTTTCTCTCGTCGAGGTTTCGGGGGATTGCCGAGGCGTTACCGCTTCCGGCTGGCGAGAGTTTGTCACGAATCGGAACCTCCGGCACCCAGAATGCCAGGCCGCGCGGGCACGATCTGGGACGCTGGAATAGAATCGCTGCTGCTCGCTCGCGTAAGCGAGACCGTCTCCAGAGGCGAGCCGCGCGCCGGCGCGCGCAAGGCCCGGATTGCTAAGGACGACGAGCGAGCCTTCAGCAGAGGAGAACAGCGGATGGCGAATACCGGGAACGCGGCAGCCCCAACCGCGCAGGTGGACGATCGAACGCAGCTGAGGCGTGCGGTCATCGCGAGCACCGTGGGCACCACCATCGAGTGGTACGACTTCTTCCTCTACAGCACCGTGACCGGGCTGGTGTTCGCCAAGCTGTATTTCCCCAAATCCGATCCCCTGGTCGGGACTTTGCAGGCATTTCTGATCTACGCGGTCGGCTTCGTCGCCCGGCCGGTGGGCGCCGCGATCTTCGGCCACTATGGGGATCGCATCGGCCGCAAGTCGACGCTCATCGCCACGCTGCTGCTGATGGGCGTCGCGACGTTCCTGGTCGCCTTCGTCCCCACGTACGAAACGATCGGGATCTGGGGCGCCGTGCTGCTCACCATCCTGCGCTTTATCCAGGGCGTGGGGGTGGGAGGCGAGTGGGGAGGATCGGTCCTGCTGTCGATGGAGTGGGCGAAGACGAACGCGCATCGCGGGTATGTAGCGTCCTGGCCGCAGTTCGGCGTGCCGGCCGGGCTGTTCCTGGCCAATCTGGCGGTGCTCGCGTTCAGCCAGATCTCCGGCGAGCATTTCCTGGCCTGGGGATGGCGCATCCCGTTTTTCCTGAGCATCCTGCTGGTGGGGATCGGGCTCTATATCCGTCTCAACATCATGGAGACGCCCACCTTCGCGCGGTTGCTCGCCGAGAAGAAGATCGAGCGCACGCCGATGGTGGAAGTGATCAAGCGGCAGCCGAGGGAGATCCTGCTCTCCGCGTTCGCCCGCATGGGCGAGCAAGCGCCGTTCTACATCTTCACCGCGTTCGTGTTCACTTACGGGACGACCGTTCTGGGCGTTTCCCGTGATCTGCTGATCACCGCGGTGCTCAGCGCTTCGCTCCTCTCGTTCTTCACCATCCCCTTCTGCGGGCATCTGTCCGACCGGATCGGCCGCAAGCGCATGTACCTCATCGGAGCGGCAGTGACCGGAGTGTTCGGCTTCCTGTATTTCGGGCTTCTCGACACGGCGGTGCCGGGCTGGATCTTCCTCGCCATCGTGCTCTCGCTGGTGCCGCACGACATGATGTACGGGCCGCAAGCCGCGCTGATCGCGGAGTCCTTTACCGGACGGCTGCGCTACAGCGGCGCTTCGCTCGGCTACCAGCTGGCCTCGGTGATCGCGGGCGGTCCCGCCCCGTTGATCGCGGCAGCGCTCTTCGCGCAATTCCGATCGGGCTACGCGATCGCGGGCTATATCCTGTTCTGTGCGCTGCTCAGCCTGCTCTCGGCTGCCATGCTCAAGGACTATACGAACCGGGATATCTCGCTGGAATACGATGCCGTCTGACTTTGTGGCGCGGGACCCCCTGCCACGGGGAGCTGCGGGGCGAGGGATGGCACCACCTGCTGACGGTCGCGGAGGCGTCTCTTGCTGGCGTCCCATGCGCTTCCCCCTAGGGGCGACAGTGCTCTCAGCCGTACGCACGAGGAATTACCGCGCCGGCGGGATCGGCTGGAGTACAGCGAAGAAGTGACGCCGCCCGGATCCGCAGGCTGGGGCACTCGCGTCGTGGCGGCGATCCTGGCGGCCGTGTGGATCTTGGCTGGGACCGTGTGTGCGCTCTTCGCGATTCGCGACCGCAGGTGGCTTCTCCTTGCCCTCGCGATCCTCGCGATCTGGTACGGGCTTGTCTGGCTCAGAGTCGTGCGCGAGGGACGCCGGCTTCGCTGGCCCGAGGGCCTGCTTCCGTGGCGGCGGTCGTAGATGCCACGGTCACGACACCTGAGAGAGGAGAGCTGAGATGACGTTGTGTCCCGTCGCAATGGCAATTGGATGCAAGAAGTGTCCGGTCGTCGCGGTCTGCCCGTTAAAGGGTGTCGTGGGCGACTACACGAAGCCCGACGATCCGCGCCCGCAGCAGCCGGCGAGCGAGGCGCAAAGCGGCGAGAAGCGGCAGAAGTAGGCGAACTCGATGAGGCATCGCCGTAGGCTGTGCCGTGGCATTGTCATGCTCGAAGCTGGCAGCACGGCTTCCGTGACGAGCCGTTGAACGAGTCGGCGCAACCGGGGATCTCACCGCAGTATGGCTAGACGCCACCGCGTCCAGGAGTACGTGCGTTGGAGCGACATCGACGCGAGCGGAATCATCTGCTGGGGTGCTTACGTGCGCTTCCTGGAGATCGGCGAGACGGAGTTGTTCCGCGCGCTGGGCCACCCCTATGCGACGCTCTGGGACCGGTTCGACATCTGGCTTCCCCGCGTGCAGGCCCACTTCGAATATCGCAACCCCGCTCGGCTGGACGAACTGCTCGACATCGAAGTCTGGGTCGGGCGCGTCGGACGCAGCTCGATACGGCTCGAGTTCGCCATCCGCAAACCGGATGGGCAGCTGGCGGCCGAAGCCCACCTCGTGATCGTCGCCATCAGCCGCAAAGATGCCAAGCCGGTACCGGTTCCGCAGGAGCTGATCGACGCGCTGGCTCCGTACCGGGTGGACGCGCCGCCCTGATCGCGCCTCGGCCGGCGATGCTTCCGGCTCTTGCGCCTGGCATCGCCGGTACACCGCGAGGAGTTTCGGCGTGCGGGCGACCGCATGTGTTGAGGCGGCGACGGGCAGCTGTATCTGAGGATCGCGAGCCGGCGTACAATCCGGCACCACATCGAGAGCGTCCAGCATGAGTGAATATTCGAGTAGATGGACCGAGAGTGCTGCGCGGTCAGGCAGAGCCGTCTTGTTCATCTGCGCGCTCGCTTGGATCGCCGCGACGCGCTGCATGGCACAGGGCCTGGTATGGCCGGCGATCACAGAGCCGCCGACAGGGCAGCATGTCCCGGGGATGTGGGTGTGGGAGGAGCTCCTCACCGAGGATACCCACGTCGCGATCCAGTTCTACCGCACGGCGTTCGACTGGACGTTCAAAGAGTTTCCCGCTGCGCGCGGGTCCGGCTACACGCTGGCGCTATCGGAAGCCGACCCCGTCGCGGGAATCATTCAGCGTGAGCATGCTTACGAGAAGCAGCCGGGCAGCCGTTGGCTGGGCATGCTCTCGGTCCCGGACGTCAAGCTGGCCGCGCGCTACGCCGCGGATCACGGCGGCAAGGTGGTCGTTGCGCCGAGGCTGCTCGCGGGCCGCGGCGAGGTGGCAATCCTCGCCGATCCCGAGGGCGCGCCGTTCGGCGTGATCCGCTCGTCTGCCGGAGATCCGCCCGACTACCTGGGCGAAGACGACCAGTGGGTGTGGATCGAGCTGTGGGCGAAAGATGCGAAGGCGATGGCGCAGTTCTACAGCGGCTTGGCTGGCTATCAGATCGAACCCGTGGAGCGGCCGGACGGGCGCATGGCGTACTTTCTGGCCTCGGGCGGCTACACGCGCTGCGGGATCATCCCGTCTCCGGCTCCCGCGATCGCGCCGGCATGGCTGCCCTACCTGCGCGTGGATGATGTGAAAGCGGCAACCGCACGCGCCGAGCAAGCGGGCGCGCGAGTGGTGGTGCCGCCGAGCGCGGAAGTCCGCGAAGGCCGTGTGGCACTCATCGTGGACCCCACGGGAGCGGCGCTCGGCCTGGCCGAGATCACCCAGTCGGAGGCAAAATGAGCCGCGCTCAGCATGAAGGGAAGTTGCGCGGCGCGTTGGCCGCTTGCGCGTGCGCGGCCGCGATCGTGACCGGCGGCTGCGCGGGCGGAGGCAACGGTTACGGCAGCGCCGGCTACAGCTACGGCGTGGGCTACGGCAGCATGTATTATGGTTCCGGGTGGTATGGGGGCGGCCCCGTCTATGTCGGGCCGCCGCCTGCGGGCTCATCGCCACCGCCGAGCACATCGCCTGGGCCTAGCCCGCGCCCGCCGCACGTTTCCACCCAGCCGTTACCGCCTTCGCGCCCGGCCAGGCCCGGCGGGGGTGGCAGAAGAAGGTAACGCCGCCGCCGGAACGATCAGATGTCGGCGCTCACGCACAGCACTCGCGGCGAAGGAATCTCCGCGTAGAGCTCGGCCACCAGATCGGCGCGGTGCTCGAGCACCGCGCGCTGATTGATCGATCCCTTGTCGGTGAGCTCCGAAGCATCGATCGAAGGCGGCACTTCGAGCAGCAGCCCGCGCTCGATGCGTGTCGAGGTGCCGGTCGCCTCGTCTGCCATGCGGTCCAGCAAAGCCCGAAACCAACGCCGCACCGCCGCGTGGGAGAGGACCTCGGAAGCGGATGCTCGATCCGGCAGATCCGGGCACAGGCTGCGGCATTCGGCAAGCCGCGGAAATACCAGCACGCCGATGTAGTCGCGGTCGGGAGCCGCAATGACGACGTCCTGGACCATGGGCGCACCGGCCGCGATGAACTTCGCGCGCAGCGGGCCCACGCTGGCCCACGTCCCGCTGCTCAGCTTGAAGTCTTCGACCAGCCGCCCGTCGAACATCAGACCCCTTTCGGGATGATCCGGATCGGCGAAGCGCACCGCGTCTCCCATCCGGTAGTAGCCCTCTTCATCGAACGCGGTCTCGCTGAGCTCGGGCTGGCGCCAGTAGCCGGGCGTGATGTTGGGTCCGCGAAAGCGCGCCTCGAGCTTCTCGCCCACCGGCGTGAGCTTCATCTCCAGTCCCACCGCAGGCAAGCCGATGAGCCCGGAGCGTCCCGCCTCCCAGTTCGCGCAGGTGGCAAACGGCGCAGTCTCGGTCGAGCCCAAGCCCGTGATCCACAGGATGCGTTCGCCGCAAGTCTGCAGCGCCAGCTCGTCGAAGGCATCCCATACCGGTTGCGACAGCCCGGCGCCGGCGTAGAACAGCATGCCCACTCGGCTGAAGAAGTTCTCTCGCAGCGCGGGTTCGCGGCGCAGATAGGGCACCAGCTCCTCGAACCCACGCGGCACGTTGAAGTACACGGTGGGCGCGATCTCGCGGAGGTTGCGTACCGTGCGCTCGAACTGGCCGGGCAGCGGGCGGCCGTCGTCGATGTAGAGCGTGCCACCGTTGTAGAGCACCAGCCCGATGTTATGGTTGCCGCCGAAGGTGTGGTTCCAGGGCAGCCAGTCGACGATGATCGGAGGGACCTGGCGCAGGTGCGGCAGCGCGGTAGCGAGCATTTCCTGGTTGCTGCAAAGCATGCGCTGCGTGTTGATGACGCCCTTCGGATGGCCGGTGGAGCCGGAGGTGAACAGGATCTTCGCGACGGTGTCCGGTCCCAGCGCCGCGTGCGCGCGGTCCACCGTGTCCGTTGCTGCGGTCGCGAGCAGCTCGCTGAACGGCGTCGCGGCGCGCGCCGCGTGCGCTCCTTCGGTCAGAATCAGCTCTGCCTGCGGCGACACCGCCGCGGCGATGGCCTTGGCATATCGATCGCCGTGCGCGGCGAACACGAGCCCCGGACCGAGCAGTTCGAGCACGAAGCGAAGCCTCGCGTAGTCCTTGGAGAGCAGCGAATACGCCGGCGAGATCGGAGCGTACGGGACGCCGACATGCATCGCGGCCAACGCGAGCAGCGCATGCTCCAGATCGTTGTCCGACAGGATGGCAACCGGCCGCTCGGCGGACAGGCCCCGGTCCAGCAGCGCCTGCCCGATGGCACGCACGTGCTCATAAGTCTGCCCGTAGCTCAGTGCGCGCCATGCTCCGCTCGCGTCTCGCTGGGCGATGAAGGTGCGCTGCGGCGCTGCGTGTGCCCAGTGCACGAGCCGCGCCGTCAGCGTCGCGGGATACGGCGGCAGCGCATGAGGCGAGCGGATCAAGATCGCGCCATCTCCGCGGCCGGTGAAGACCGCAGCCGAGGGGCCGAGCGCAATTTTGCGCACCGGAGTGTCGTGCATAGAAGCGGGCTACGCGCGCGGCATGCTCAGCGCACGCCCGCGCCGCGAGAGTGATCCTCGTCGAACACGCATAGGGTATGTGGGGCGGGCCGGCTCTGGGACTGCGCTAGCGCTGCGGCCTGAACTCGATCACGATCCCGCGCAGCGGCGCGTCTCCCACGTTCTTCACCACGTGGATCACCGGCGGGCTGAACATGGCGCGGTCCGGCACCGTCTCTACGGTGACCATCGGCTTGCCCTCCGGCCACTGCTCCAGCCGGGTGCGGTTCAACTGCATCACGATGCGCTGGCTGTGGCTGTGCCGCGCGCGCGTATCGCCGGGAGCCAGCCGCTCTTCGAACACGAAGAAGCTTTCGCCCTCGTAGCGCAGCGCGTTCTTCTCCGGCGGGATGATCTCGCCGGGCGACTGCACCGGCGGATGGGTCGCCTTGATCGCGACCTCGAAGTACGCGCCTGACATGGGCGGCTCGTACGACTCCCCGGGCTTGAATACGGCGATGTCGCCTCTTCTCATCTGGCGGCGCGTGCCGGCGGAGACCAACTCGATGTCGCCCAAGGCGACGATCACACGGTCCGCGCAGTCCGGCTCGGCGCCCGAAGCGCAGGGGGCCTCGTCCCGCGAGACTCGTACGTATTCGTTGTCGATCGCCACGAGACTCACCGGGAGTAGCCAAGCAAGCAGCATGAACGTCACAAGACACCTCGCGCAAAAGCTTGAGCTTGCGGGACCGGAGCGCGGCGGATGCCCGGCCGGGACAGGCAAGACTTTACCATGACCCAGCCGCGCGCCATCGCGCGCGCTCAGCTTGCGGATGGCACCCCGCGCAACGCACGCAAGAGCGCCTTCTCCAGCTCCACGGCTAGCCACACCGCTGCGCCGAACAACAACAGCCAACCCCAAGTCGCCGCGTCGAGAGCGGCGGTGCCGAACAGGTCCTGCAGCGGCGCGAGGTAGGTGAAGGCGAGCTGCAGCGCCGCCAGGATCGCCACCGCCGCCAGCGAGATCCGGTTGCCGGTCAGCGCTTCCCACGAAAAGCAGGACTCGAGCAGATGCCGGCTGTTGAACAGATAGAAGATCTCGCCGATGACCAGCGCGTTGACCGCGGCCGTGCGCGCCATCTCTTGCGTGCCGCCGCGGTCCAGTTGCCAGAGGAACAGCGCCATGGTGCCCGCGAACAGCAGCACCGACACGAACAGAACGCGCCAGAGCAGGAAGCGCGACAGCAGCGGTTCGCCGGGAGAGCGCGGGCGAGCTCGCATGAGGGACGGTTCGCCGGGCTCGAACGCCAGCGACAGCGATAACGTCACCTCCGTGACCATGTTCACCCACAGGATCTGCACCGCCGTGATGGGCAAGGTCACGCCGAGCAGGATCGCGACCACGATTGCCGCCGCCTCGCCACCGTTGGTCGGCAGAATGTAGACGATCGCCTTTCTGAGGTTCTCGTACACCGTGCGCCCCTCCTCCACCGCGCTGGCGATGGAAGCGAAGTTGTCGTCGGCGATCACCATATCGGCCGCCTCCTTGGCCGCTTCGGTGCCCTTGAGCCCCATCGCCACACCCACGTCGGCGCGCTTGAGCGCGGGCGAGTCGTTCACGCCGTCGCCCGTCATGGCCACCACTTCCCCGGAGTCCTGCAGGGCGCGCACCAGCCTCAGCTTGTGCTCCGGGCTCACGCGTGCGAATACATCCACCGTGCGCGCCGCCAGGCCGAGCCGCGCATCGGACATGCGCTCCAACTCGGCGCCCGTGACCACCTCCTCGCTCCCGAGCCCGACCTGCGCAGCGACCGCGAGCGCGGTCACCGCATGGTCGCCGGTTACCATTTTGACCCGCACTCCCGCACGCTGGCACCGGGCGATCGCATCGATCGCCTCTTCGCGCGGCGGATCGGCCATGCCCACCAATCCCAACAAAGTGAATCCGTCCTCGGTGTCCGCGAACTCCAGCGCGTGCTGCTCGGGCCGCGCGGGCTGGGTCGCCAACGCGAGCAGGCGCTCACCGCGCGCTGCAGTGGCTTCGATCTGCCGCTGCCAGTAGGCGTTGTCGAGGGGGGTGGTGCGATGTCCCGATCGTTGGGTGCTGCAGCGCGCGAGCACCCGCTCGGGTGCGCCCTTGAGATAGATGAAGGCGTGGCCGCGGTGATCGTGATGCAGCGTCGCCATGAAAGAATGCTGAGATTGGAACGGGATCACGTCCAAACGCGGCCGCGCTTCGGCCTCCGCGCGCGGCTCGAGCCCTGCCTTGAGTCCCAGCGTGTACAACGCGCCCTCGGTGGGGTCGCCCTCCAGCACCCAGCCACGCTCCGCCTCGCGCACGACAGCGTCATTGCAGAGCAGCGCGACCCTCGCGATCTCGATCAACGCCGCCTCGGACTCCGGCAGGAGCTGCTGTCCATCGCGGAAGAAGGCGCCGTGAGGCGCGTACCCCGCCCCGCTCACCTCCAGCTCGGCTTCGGCCACGAGCACGTGGCGCACGGTCATCTCGTTGCGGGTGAGCGTGCCCGTCTTGTCGGTGCAGATCACGCTCACCGAGCCCAGCGTCTCGACCGCAGGCAGCTTGCGGATGATCGCGTTGCGCCGTGCCATGCGCTGCACGCCGATGGCGAGCGCGATGGTCATGATGGCGGGCAGCCCCTCCGGGATCGCCGCCACCGCCAACCCGGCCACGGCCATGAACATGTCGAGCCAGCGGTACTGGCGCCCAAGCACGCCGACGGCAAACACGATCGCGGAGAGTCCCAGGATGAACAGGGTCAGCGTGCGCGAGAAGCGCGCCATCTGGCGCAGAAGCGGCGTGGCCACCTCCTCCACCCGCTCGAGCAGGGCGGTGATGCGGCCGATCTCGGTGCGCAACCCGGTGGCCACCACACAGCCCCGCGCCTGCCCGTAAGCCACCAGCGTGCCCGCGTAGGCCATGCAGGTGCGGTCGCCGAGCGCAGCCTCTGCGCTCACCGGCGCAACGGACTTGTCGACCGGCTCCGATTCGCCCGTGAGTGCCGCCTCGTCAACGCGCAGCTGCTTCACCTGCAGCAGCCGCAGGTCGGCCGGCACCTTGTCTCCCGACTCCAGCCACACCACGTCGCCGGGGACCAGCTCCTCCGCCGGGATCTCGTGTCGCGCTCCGGACCGCACGACCCGGGCCCGCAAGCCGAGCATGCCGCGAATCGCTGCGATCGAGCGTTCGGCCTTGCCCTCCTGCACGAAGCCGATGACCGCGTTGATGAGCACCACACCGAGCACGACGCCGGCATCCACCCATTCGCGCAGCAACGCCGCGATCAGGGCCGCGCCCAGCAGCACGTAGATGAGCAGATTGTCGAATTGCGACAGCAGGCGTGCCCAGGCGCTGCGCGGCTTGACCCCCGGAAGCGCGTTGCGGCCGAATCGGGCCAGGCGTGCCGCAGCCTCCTCGGGAGAAAGGCCGAGCGGCGCGCTGTCGAGCGCGTCCAGTGCGGCTTCCGGCGTCAGCGTATGCCATGCGCGAGTCGCCGATGCGGCCATCAGAGGAGCGGAACCGTGCGGGGCCACGACTCTGCGCGGATCTGACATGACTAACGACAGAAGCCTGCGCTGCGGCTCGACGGAGCTCGTCCATGCACGATTCGAGTGCGGCTACAATCTCGAACGGCGCGGGCGCTGTCCGACCTGAACGCGGGCAACGCACCCGCTACGGCATCCGCCGCGCCGGGATCGGCGGTGCTTGGACGCACGTTAGCCTGCCTGGGGCCCGCAGCAGCGCGGACCTCGGACAGCCAGCTTGCGCGAAGAACCAAGCCCGCCGGAGACGGTCTCACTGACGCCATGGAGAACAGCGGTCCCGATCTCAAGAGACGTCGTGTCTTGCTCGCCGCTTCGGGCGTGCTGGGCGCGGTCGCCGCCGTCGGCGCGGCAACGCCGTTTTTCCTGAGCATGTTGCCCAGCGCGCGGGCACGGGCCGCGGGTGCGCCCGTCGAGGTGGACCTGTCCAAGATCGAGCCCGGCATGCTGGTGCGTACCGAGTGGCGCGGCATGCCGGTGTGGGTGCTCCACCGCACGCCCGAGATGCTAGCAAGCCTCCCCAAGACCGATGGCATCGTCGCCGACCCGCACTCGGAATATCCTCAGCAGCCCGACTACTGTCGCAACGAGGACCGTTCCATCCGGCCCGAGTGGTTCGTGGTCATCGCGATCTGCACGCACCTGGGCTGCGTGCCGCTGCCCGTGCTCACCGTCGCCGAGCTCGGCCCGGATTGGCCCGGCGGGTTCTTCTGCCCCTGTCATGGCTCGAAGTACGATCTGGCCGGGCGCGTCTTCAAGGACGTCCCCGCGCCGCTCAACCTCGTGGTACCGCGCTACGAGTTCCTGTCCGACACTCGCTTGCTGATCGGCGCGGACAAGCTGAGCAGCTGAGCCGCGCTGGGGTCGATGCAACCTCGCGCGCGCGACGCGCTGCGAGCGGATGCACTCAGTAAACGGCCCCTGCGCCGGCTTTGGCCGCAGTCGCTCTCATCTCTTGCACGATCTGGCGCGCGGCTTGAATGAGCAAGCGCGTATCCGTCATGAGCGTCACGAAGTCGAACCCCTTGGCGACCATCGCCTTGGCATAGGCCGAGCTGCCCGTATGCAGGCCGGCGTGGATGCCGTGGCGCTTGCAGCCGGCGAGGATCTGATCGATCGCTTCCACCACCTTGGGGTCGGTCGAGTCGATCCCGGGCTTGCCGCCCAACGAGATGGAGAGATCCGAGGGCCCGACATAGACGGCGTCGAGTCCCGGCGTGGTGAGGATCGAATCGAGATTTTTCACGCCCTCGGCCGTCTCGATCATGGCGAAGGTGAGGATGGTGTCGTCCGCCTTGGCGTGATAGTCGTCGCCGGCCCAGACCATGGCGCGGATGGGGCCCGAGCTGCGGTAGCCCCGCGGTGCGTAGCGGCAGGCCTGCACGAAGCGCTCCGCTTCGGCCCGGTTGTTGATCATCGGGCAGATCACGCCCAACGCCCCGGCGTCGAGGCACTTCATGATCAGGGCGGGATCGTTCCACGGCACGCGCACGATGGGCGTGACCGGGGTGGTGCAGATCGCCTGCATCATCCCCACCGCCATCTGATAATCGATCAGCCCGTGCTGCAGGTCGACGCACAGGGAATCCCAGCCCATGTGCGCCATGACCTCGGCGGAGAAGCTGCTCGGGATCCCGAGCCAGCCGTTGACCACATGGCCCTTTTGCTCCCAGACCGTCCTGATGTTGTTCGGTTTCATCTGCGCTCCCATGGTTGTAGCGGTGCCGCCGCCGGGCGAACCCGGCCGCCTGCTCAGGATCATCGCCTGCGGCGCGAGGATGTGCAAGCGAGTGCCCGGGGCCTTGCTCAGCACTCCGCGCGCCGCGCGGGGCGTAAACTGTCGCATACCCGGGTTGCGCCAGCGACCGGGCACAGGGAGGACAACAAAATGCTGAGCTACGACGTAGTCGAATGGGGCAAGCCGCTGCAAAAAGCGGTGCGCGATACGCCCCAACCCACCGGCACCGAGGTGCTGCTCAAGCTGAAGTACTGCGGGGTGTGCCACAGCGATGTCCACATCCGCGACGGCTACTTCGAGCTGGGGGGCGGCAAGCGCTTCCACATGAGCGAGCGCGGCATGAAGCCACCCGTAACCCTGGGCCACGAACCTTACGGCACGTTGATCGCGGCCGGACCAGAGGCCGGCGAGGTGCCGATCGGCGCCGACCGCTTGGTCTGCCCGTGGACCGGGTGCGGCGAGTGTCCGCGCTGCCGCGAAGGCAACGACAACCTGTGCATGACTCCGCGCTTTGTCGGCGTGCAGCGCCCCGGCGGCTACGCGGACTACCTGTTGGTCCCGCATCGCCGCTATCTGGTCGACGCCACCGGCATCGATCCCGCGTGGGCTGCCACACTCTCCTGCTCGGGGCTCACCACCTATTCCGCTGTCTCCAAGCTCAAGCCGCTCCCGCGTGACGAGTGGGTCGCGGTCATGGGCGCCGGCGGTCTGGGATTGATGGCGATCGCCATGCTCCGCGCGCTGGGGCACGAACGCATTGTCGCGGTGGACATCGATGCGGCCAAGCTGCACGCCGCGCGCGCCGAGGGAGCGGCCGCGCTTCTGGACGGCCGCGACCCGGAGGCGGCGAACAAGCTGAAGCAGATCGCGGGCGGGCCGATCTACGGGGCAGTCGACCTCGTCGGCGCGACCGGAACGGTCAGCCTGGCCTACGGGGCGCTGCGCAAAGGCGGCCGGCTGGTCCTCGTGGGGCTGTACGGCGGCGAGATCCCCTTGTCGGTGGTGCAGGTCATCCAGCGCGCGGTCACGATCCAGGGTTCCTACGTCGGCACCGTGGCGGAGCTCAAGGAGGTGGTTGCGCTCGCGCGGGAGGGCAAGCTCAAGCCGATCCCGATCCAGAAGCGTCCGCTCTCGGAGGTGAGCAGCACGCTGGACGAGCTCAAGGCGGGCACCATCGTCGGCCGCGTGGTGGCCCAGATCGACTGAACCCGTTCGAGCGAGCGGCGCAGCGCGTCGCCAAGTCCGCTTCCGAGCGCGATCGTGGCAGACCGGCGAGTTTCGAGGCGCGCTGACGGGAGCGCTTCCATGTCCCTGCCCACGCGGTGCTTCCTCCTCGTCCTGGCGTTGATCGCATCGAGCGCGGTGCGCTCGGCGAGCGGCCCGATCCCCGAGGCGGATGCACGAGCGATCCGATCGGTGATCGAAGCGCAGCTCGCCGCCTTCGCCGCCGATGACGCCGAGAAGGCATTCTCCTTCGCCTCCGAGGGCATCCGGCAGACCTTCGGCACGGCACAAGTGTTCATCGCAATGGTGAAGCTCAACTACTCGGTCGTCTACCGCCCCGCTTCGGTCTCGTTCCTCGACCCGGAGCAGGTCGACGACAACGTCATGCAGCCGGTGGAGATGTCGGATGAGGACGGCACGCTGTGGCTTGCCTTGTACCGCATGCAGCGCCAGCCCGACCAGTCCTGGCGCATCGGCGGATGCATCCTCAAGCGCTTGAACGGGTCGAGCGCCTGACTGCCGGTGACGCCGTCGGAGCCGTGAACGGTATGCGGCTCAGGTGACGATCCGAGGATACAGACGGGCGCTGAGCGTCACCAGCACGACCAGGGCTGCGCAGAGCACGCCCAGATCGGCTTCCAACCCGATCCGCGCGAGACCCACGCCGGGGAGCAGCAGTTGCCTGAGCGCGTCGACCTGGTAGGTGAGCGGGTTCAGATGCGACAGCACTCTCAACCAGCCCGGCATCATGGCAGTCGGATAGATGGCGTTGCTGGCGAAGAACAGCGGCATGGTGAGCACCTGCCCGATGCCCATGAAGCGCTCGCGCGTCTTGACCAGGCAGGCGATGATCAGAGAGAAGGTCGAGAACACCGCCGCGCCCAGCACGACGAACAGCACCACGCCGGTGAGCGCCAGCGGGTCCCAGCGCAGCCGAACGCTGAGCAGCAAAGCGAGCAGGATGACGACCACCGCCTGCGTGACCGCGCGCACGCCGCCGGCGAGAGCTTTGCCGAGGACTAGCGAGGCGCGCGGAGTGGGGCTGGCGAGGAACTTGTGCACAATCCCCAGGTCGCGTTCCCAGATGACCGAGATGCCGTTGAAGATGGCGATGAACAGCACGCTCTGCGCGAGGATGCCCGGCACCAGAAAATCCAGATACGGCAGATCTCCCGTGTCCACCACATGGCCGCGGCTGATCACCTGACCGAAGATCAGCAGCCACAACGCCGGCTGAATCGCACGGGTGAACAGCTCCGTGGGATCGTGCCGCAGTTTGCGCACCTCCATGTCGGCGATGGCCAGCGTCTTGCCCACCGCGCGGACCGACGCCCGCAGCCGACCCCGGCGCTGCGGCGGATGCGTGTCAGCCGACTCGCTGCGTGAGATGCCGGGTTCGAGAGACGTCGACATATCTTTCCGTCTGCTCCATCGAGTCTTCCGTGTACTGCGCGAACACATCTTCGAGCGTCGCCTCCGGGCCCGATTTCGCCTTGAGCTCGGCCGGCGTGCCGAGCGCCACCAGCCGTCCGCGGTGCAATATCGCCACGCGATCACACAGCCGGTCGGCTTCGTCCATGTAGTGGGTCGTCACCAAAGTCGTGCTGCGGTATTGCGCCTGCAGACGCTCGACCTGCTCCCACACCGCGTGCCGTGCGAGCGGGTCCAACCCTACAGTGGGTTCATCCAAGAACAGCACCTGCGGCCGGTGCAGCGTGGACTGCGCGATTTCCAGCCGGCGGATCATCCCGCCGGAATAGGACTTGACGAGGCGGTCGGAGGCTTCGCTCAGCCCCATCGACTCGAGCGATTCGCGGATGCGCCCCTCGCGCAGCCGATGCGGCACGTCGAACAGCTTGGCGAACACCAGCAGGTTCTCGTAGCCGGTCAACTCGCCGTCCGCGGACAAGGCCTGGGGAACGTACCCGATCACGCGCCGCACGTCGGCCGCCTCGCGCACCACGTCGAAGCCGGCAACGCGAGCTACCCCCTCGCTCGGCGGCAGCAGCGTGGTAAGGATCTTGATGACCGTGCTCTTGCCCGCGCCGTTGCGGCCGAGCAGGCCGAACACTTCTCCGGGCTCCACGGATAGCGTCAACCCGTCGACGGCAACGGTAGTGCCGAAGCGCCGTACCAGCCCCTCCATCGACAACATTGCTTGCATCACCCTCGACCTTGCCGCACCGAACGTCGATCTCTCATGATACCGAGTGCGTGCTATGCGACTCGGCTCACTCGCGCTTACGCGGGGCTGACCGGAGCATCGCACCGAGCGCACCGGCGCGATGGCGTCCAGCACAACGTTCCAGCCACGTATCCCGATACCTTATCATCGCACCTATGCCGAAGACCGAAGCGGCCGAGAGGAGGCGTAAATGAGATCCTTGCGTCACGATGAGGGGCCGTTTGCCCGTCGCCAGTTCCTGACCACGTGCATCGCGCTGACCGGGGGAGTGCTCCTGGGCGCTTCCGGCCGCGCACGCGCGCAGCTCGCGTCCGCGGGGCCCGCGAATCCGGCATTGATCGAAGACCTGGTGGCTGCCAATCATATCCTCGCCGATCAGGGTGTGGTGGACGGCTACGGCCACGTGAGTGTTCGGCACAACAACGATCCCAATCGCTTCCTGATGTCCCGCTCGGTGGCGCCGGAGCTCGTCACCTCTGCCGATATCCTCGAGTTCGACCTCGACTGCAACCCGGTGGATGGGGGCAAGCACAAGCTCTACCTGGAGCGCTACATCCACGGCGAGATCTACAAGGTGCGTCCGGATGTGATCGCGGTGGTGCACCACCACTCTCAGGCGGTGATCCCGTTTGGCGTGACCAAGGTTCCGCTGCGGCCGGTGTTTCACATGGCCGCTTTTGTCGGCTTGGGGGTGCCGGTGTTCGAGATCCGCGAGGCGGGCGGGACCACCGATATGCTGGTGCGCACGCCGGAGCTAGGCGCGGCGCTTGCGCGCACACTCGGCGACAAGCCCGCGGTCCTGATGCGCGGACATGGCGCTGTGGTGGTGGGCAACTCGCTCCCGGTGGCTGTAGCGCGCAGCGTCTATCTCCAGGTCGATGCACGGCTGCAGGCACAGGCGATGGCGCTCGGTGGCGAAATCACCTATCTCGATGCGGGGGAAGTGCAGAAGGTCGGGGGGCTCGGCGGCTATGACCGCGCCTGGGATCTGTGGAAGCGCAAGGTGATGGGGTCGAAATAACCCTCCAGTGCCCGCGCTTCGTTTCCGGCATATACTCGCCCGCTGTTGCCCAGAGGGAGTCTCACACTCGTAGCCCGCCATCCATCCGTCGTTTGACCCCAGCCGGGGTGCATCGCTTTCTTGGACAAGTTGACCATCAGAGTCGAGGGGGAGGAGAGAAAGACGCGAAGCAAGGCCAGTGTCAAGCAGTGCGCAGTCGAAAGCATTCTGGGATTGCTGTTGCTGGGCGCCGCGGCAGTAGCCGCAGCAGACACCGTCTACCTGCCCATCACACGGGAAGGCGCATGGCCGGTCAAGTGCGCCAAGGAAGCGTTCGGGACCTGCCATAACCGCTGGCATCCGGACATCAAGCCCGCCGCCAAGGCCAACCCCGGCGACACCGTGATCTTCGAAACGCGGGACGCGCTCGATACACCATACAACTTCGAGTCCGGCCCGAAGACCGTAGCGGCAACCAACCTCAATCTGGTCCATCCGCTCACCGGGCCGCTGTATGTCAACGGCGCCGAGCGGGGCGACGTGCTGGCGGTAACCGTCCTCGACGTGATCCCGGGACCGGATCGCTTCGGCTATACCATCATCGTGCCGGGATTCGGATTCCTGCGCGACGTATTCACCGAACCCTACATCGTCCGCTGGAAGCTGCTGCAGCGTCCGACCGGCGTCTACTACGCGATCTCCGACGACCTGCCCGGCGTCGAGCTGCCGCTGCACGGGTTCACCGGCACCATCGGCGTCGCCCTGGGCATGCCCGAGATCGAAGCCGCTTACGAGCGTGAAGAAGAGCTGCGCAAGGCGGGCGGGTTCGTCCTGCCCCCGGAACCGACGGACGCTCTCCCCGCCGATCTGTGCGGCCCGGGCGGGCGCGCGGCCAGCCGGTGTTTGCGCACCGTCCCGCCGAGAGAAAACGGCGGCAACACCGACGTGAAGCAGATGGTACGCGGCACCACGCTGCTGTTCCCGTGCTGGACCAAGGGCTGCCTGCTGTCCATGGGCGATACGCACTTCGCGCAGGGCGACGGCGAGGTGTCGGGCACCGCGATCGAGATGAATGCGATCGTCACGGTCAAGGTCGAGGTGCGCAAGGGACAGGGCGCCTTCGTGCGCTGGCCGCAGATCGAGGGCAAGGCCGTGCCTGGGATCCTCAAGGACCTGGAGCCCGAGCGCTTCGTCGCTACCATGGGGATCCCGATCAAGCCCAAGGGCGAGCTGGCCGCGCCGTTGAAGTACCTGGACGGCGCGCGGCTAAGCAACCTCACCAACATGTCCGAGGACACGACCTTGGCCGCACGCGACGCGCTGCTGAAGATGATCGACCTGCTGACCGGGCCTCAGTCGCCGTCGAAACAGAAGCTCACGCGTGAGCAGGCCTACATCTTGTGCAGCGTGGCCTGCGACATGAAGATCAGCAACATGGTCGACGTGCCGAACTACGTCGTCACCGACGTGCTGCACGTGGACGTGTTCAAGTAGCCACCGGCGGCAGGGCGAGGCACGGGCTCGCCCTGCGACTGCGATGCATCGGCGCATGCTGCTCCGGACCGCGCTGGCGATGGCCGGCGCGGTTCTGCTCTCCGGCCACTCGCCCTATCGGCAGTGGTACGTGTTCAGGGCCAAACACTGGATCGTGGTCGCCGCACACGCGGACCCGCAAGCCTCGCGCCTGGCCGATCTGGTCTCGACCGAGCTCGCATCCCGCATCCCGGAGAGCCACGCGATGGCCGCCGAAGCGCAAAGCGAGCGGGAGGTTGTGCAACTGCTGCGCACCAGCCAACTTCAGTTGGCGATCCTCAGTTCCGCGACCGCCGGTGACGCCGTGCAGGGAAGCGGACTTTTTCACGCCGACGGGCCGGTGCCTCTGCGTTCGTTACGTTCCTTCGGGTCTCATCTTCTGGTGACCGTAGAGGATTTCCCTGCGGAGCGAGCGGCCCAGATTGTCGCCGCGCTGGAGGATGTGGCTCGCGAGAACGGCGGCGCGCCCGCCGAGGCCTCGACCCCAGGCTCTCCCGTTCCGGTGCACTCCGGCGTGTCGCGTCCGCCTCCGACGCAGGACCCGAAGACCAGTCAGTAGGCGCGAGCCGCCTCCCAGCGCGCGCCTTCGACCCCGTCGGCTGCGAACACATGTGCGGGTTCCTGCGTCGCGTTCGGATGATTCCTGGCCGCACGCTCCTCACCGCGGCCTTGATTGTTGTGCTGCCGGCCTCGGGGCTCTGCCACACCTTGCTGGATCCCGAGTCGGCACATGCGCTGCTCGACGAGATCGCGCGCTATCGGAAGGCGTCGCAGGTGGAGCCAACGCGAGAGGCGCGCGCCGACGCATTGTTCGCGATGGGCGCCAAGGTGCAGGCGCTGGTCGCGCTGCTCAACCAGGATGTCGACGCGCACGGCACGCCCGGTCCGCTCACCGGTCAGGTCGCCAAGCAGCTCGCCGAATCGGACATCAGAGTGACCTGGTCGGATGAGCGCCGGCGCTATGCCTACGACATGGATGCCTTTCGTCGCTACTGCGCGCTCGCACCCAGCGGCGTGCACGCGGCCGATGCGAGATTCCAGGTTGTCTCCGCGGGCTTCTACGCCACGCTCGAGCGCGACCCGGCAAAGATCGCCGCCGGCGATCTGCCGGCAGTGGTCGAAGCCGTCGAGCAGGAGCAGCGGTTTCTACGAGACTACCCGACCCATGCGCGCGTTCGCGAGGTGAGCTTCTATCTGGGCGTCGACTGCTATCGTCTGTCGCGCAACCTCGCCGACGGCGCTCAAGCGACCGGATACCGCCACTGCGCGAGACAAACGCTGCAGGCGGTCGCCTCCCGCTATCCCGATAGCATCGAAGCGCGGGCGGCGGGTCCGTTGCTCGAGGCTCTCGACCGGCCGAGCGGCCGGTGACCAGACGAGCGCACTCAGTCGAGCACGTGCGACACGAGCCCGTCGGCCAGCTTAGGCTCGAACCAGGTGGACTTGGGCGGCATGACCTCGCCGCGATCCGCCACCGCCATGAGGTCTTCCATGCGCGTGGGATGCAGGGAGAACGCGGCGACCATCTCACCGCTGTCGACGCGCCTTTCGAGCTCGGCCAGTCCGCGCACGCCGCCGACGAAATCGACGCGCTTGTCGCGCCGGGAGTCGTCGATCCCGAGGATCGGGCCGAGGATGTGATCGGCGAGCAGGCTCACGTCCAGACGCGCGACGGGAGCCGAGATCGGGATCAGCCCGGGATGGATGAACAGCCGGTACCACTCACCGCGCAGGTAGAGTCCGAACTGGCCGGGGGCCTCAGGCGCGACCGCCTCGGCCGACGCCTCGACGTTGAAGCGGCCGCGTAGCCGCTCGACAAACCGTTCGGGGCTTAGTCCCCCGAGGTCCGTCACCACCCGGTTGTACGGCAGGATCTTCATCTGCTGTTGCGGGAAGGCGACGGCCAGGAAATATTGGTGACCATCCTCTCCGGTATGCTTCTTGCGCGCGCGCCATCGGGCCGCGACGCGGGCAGCGGCGGCAGAGCGGTGGTGCCCATCGGCGATGTAGAGCGCAGGCAACGCGTCGAAGGCCGTGGTCAGCCGCGCGATGCGATCGGGTTCGCGGATCGGCCAGATCGTGTGCCGCACCCCGCCATCGGCCTCGATGTCGGCGTCGGGCATCCCTCCAGCGGCTTGCAGCAGGATCTCGTCCACCTGCTCCGCCGAGGGGTACGCCAGCAAGACCGGGCCGGTCTGCGCATTGACCGCCTCGATCTGCCGCACGCGGTCGTCTTCCTTGTCCGGGCGCGTGTGCTCATGCTTGCGGATGCGGTTCGCCTCGTACTCGGCCACCGATGCCGTTGCCACCAGACCGGTCTGCACATGGTCGCCGAGGATGAGGCGGTACGCATAGTAGCCGGCCTCCGCATCACGTCGCAGGACGCCGGCGGCGATGATGCGCTGAAGGTTCTCGGCTGCCTTCGCATAGACCGCCGGCGAGTGCGGGTCGGTGCCGGGCGGCAGATCGATCTCGGCTTTGGAGATATGCAAGAAGCTCCACGGCCTGCCCGAGGCGCGGCTGCGCGCTTCTTCGGTGGACAGCACATCGTAGGGTGGCGCGGCGACGTCCGCGGCGCGCTCGGGGATGGGCCGCAGCCCGGCGAAGGGTCGGATCAGAGGCAAGGCGCGATCTCAACTCACGGGAGTTGCGATTCTAACCCGGCCCGCGATCGCGTCGGGCCTCCGGATTGTCCAAAGTAGTGCGGCGCTCGCAACGAGGAGAGGAGGGGTTTCGGCGCATGATAACGAACAGCTTTCTCGGTCTGGGACCGCATGGCTTCCACCGCATCGCCTACACCGAATGGGGCGATGGCGACCATCCGCATGCAGTCATTTGCGTGCACGGCCTGACGCGTAACGCGCGCGACTTCGATTGGCTCGCGCAGTCTCTGCAGCGAAGCTGCCGTGTGGCATGCATGGACGTGGTCGGCCGTGGGGAGAGCGACTGGCTGGCGCACAAGAGCGACTACACCTTTCGCCAATACCAGTCCGATGCCGGTGCGTTGATCGCTCGCATCACCGCAAACCGCAACCGCTCCGGCCTCTCGCGCTGGCTGCACCCTCGTGTCGCCGCGCCCGGTTCTCCGAGCGTGGATTGGGTCGGCACTTCCATGGGCGGGCTGATCGGCATGCTGGTCGCGGCGCAGCCCGGGAGCCCGATACGCCGGCTCGTGCTCAACGACGTGGGGCCGTTCATCCCCTGGCCGGCACTGATCCGGCTCAAAGGCTATCTGGGCAGCCGCAGCCGTTACGAATCGCTGGACGAGGTGGAGCGATGGCTGCGCCAGGCGTGCGCGGAGTGGGGCCCGATGAGCGACGACCAGTGGAAGCACCTCGCCACGCACAGCGCGCAACCGCTCGACGACGGTGGCTATCGACTCAGCTTCGATCCGGCCGTAGGTGCCGCCACCGCGTGGGGCTGGGACCCGGACGCAAAGCTGGGCAACCGGGGTCTGCTCGGCCTGGAGCTTTGGTCGGTATGGGAAGCCATCAGCTGTCCGGTGCTGGTCCTGCGCGGCGCCGAGTCCAGCGTGCTGCCGCCGGAGACCGTGGCACGAATGCGCGACCGCGGCCCGCCCGTCGAGGTGATCGAGCTGCGCGGCGTCGGCCATGCGCCGTCGCTGATGCAAGACGAGCAGATCGAGGCGGTACGCCGGTTCTTGCTCGCGAAGTGAGTGTGAGTGCGTGAAGCGCGTGAAAGCAAACGAGGTGAAGAGGTGAAGAGAAGGTTCCTCTCCCCCGGTGACGGGGGAGAGGGCAGGGTGAGGGGGATCACCCCTTCACTCTTCACCCTTCACTCTTCACCTGTGTGTTCGCCGCCCCTTGACATCCGCCGCACCCTCCGGCTACATTCCGTTCTCATGAGCTTGAATCTGCAGACCCGCCGTCTCCTCGCCAGCGCCCTCCTGGGCCTGGGTCTGCTGCTGCGCGCATAGCGCGCACATCTCACTTCCCTCTCAAATCGTAGTTGCGTGACCTCGGCCCAGCCGAGGTGGGGATCGCGTTTTCGCGCACGGTTTCTCCCGGAGATCGATATGCACCAAACCATTGCTCGTACTGCCCGGCTACGACTGCCGCACGGTTGCCGGGCCATGGATCCGTGGCAGCTCGGCAGCCTCTCGGTCGCCACTCTCGCTATCGACGAACGACCGCAAAGGAGAAGACGATGTTGAAACAGCCCGCCCGCAAGTACCGCCCCTTCCCGCCGATCGCGTTGCCGGACCGGACGTGGCCCGCACAGACGATCACCCGCGCGCCCATCTGGTGCAGCGTCGACCTGCGCGACGGCAACCAGGCGCTGATCGAACCGATGAACGCGGAGCGCAAGCGCCGCATGTTCAGCACGCTGGTGCGCAGCGGCTTCAAGGAGATCGAGGTCGCGTTTCCCTCCGCATCGCAGACCGAGTTCGACTTCGTGCGTCACCTCATCGAGGCCGACGCCGTCCCCGATGACGTCACGATCCAGGTGCTCACGCAGGCGCGCGAAGACCTGATCCGGCGCACGTTCGAGTCGCTGCGCGGCGCCAAGCGCGCCATCGTGCACGTATACAACGCGACCTCTCCGGTGTTCCGCCGCACGGTCTTCAATTTGGATCGATCCGGCGTGACGGACATCGCGGTGCGCGCCGCACGACTCATCCGCCAGCTCGCAGAAGAACGCCCGGAAACCGACTGGCGCTTCGAATACAGCCCCGAGACCTTCACCGCCACCGAGCTGGAGTTCGCGCGCGACATCTGCGAGGCCGTGCTGGACGTGTGGCAACCGACCCCATCCCGGAGAGCGATCATCAATCTTCCGGCCACCGTGGAGGTGGCGACTCCCAACATCTACGCCGACCAGATCGAATGGATGCACCGCAATCTCAGTCGGCGCGACAGCGTGGTGCTCTCGCTCCACCCGCATAACGACCGCGGCACGGGCGTCGCGGCGGCGGAGCTGGGAATGATGGCGGGGGCGGATCGCGTGGAAGGCTGTCTGTTCGGCAACGGGGAGCGCACCGGCAACGTCGACATCGTCACCCTCGCGCTCAACCTCTATACGCAAGGTGTGGATCCCAGGCTGGACTTCGGCGATATCAACGCAGTCGCTCGGACCGTGGAGTACTGCAACCAGCTCCCCATCCATCCGCGCCATCCCTATGTCGGTGATCTCGTCTTCACCGCCTTCTCGGGGTCGCACCAGGACGCCATCAAGAAGGGCTTTGCCGTGCAGGAGCCCGACGCAGCCTGGGAGGTGCCGTACCTGCCGATCGATCCCGCCGATGTGGGACGCACCTACGAGTCGGTGATCCGGGTCAACAGCCAATCGGGCAAAGGCGGGATTGCGTTCCTGCTCGAGCGCGATTATGGCATCGTCCTACCCCGCCGGCTGCAGATCGAGTTCAGCCAGGCCGTGCAGCGCGTGACCGACGCCACCGGCAAGGAGATGACCGCGGCCGAGATCTGGGAGCTGTTCGCTCAGGAGTATCTGCAAACCCGTGCGCCGTACGAGTACGTTTCGCACCATCTTTCGGAGGATCCGACGCGGCCGAACGTGCAGGTGATCCAGGGCCGTTTGAGAATTCGCGGCGTGGAGCGCGAGGTACGCGGCGCCGGGAACGGACCGCTCGACGCGTTCTTCCAGTCGCTTCAGGTGCCCTTCAGCATCCAGAGCTACGAGGAGCGTGCGATCGGGCGAGGCAGCGACGCCACGGCCGTGGCTTTCGTCGAGGTGGGTGGCGGCGGGATGGCGGGCTCGGTCTTCGGTGTCGGTCTGCATCCCAACATCGTCACCGCCTCGTTGCTGGCGGTGCTCTCGGCGGCAAACCGGGCGATAGCGAAGGCACAGATCGAGGTGCCGCCGTCGAGCGCAGAGGTCCGCCGGGTCGCGTAGCCGCGCGGTAGACCTCAGCGCGCCGACGCGAGGAGCGGGCGTACGGCTTGTGCGAGCGCCTCACCCAGCCGCAGATGCTGGTCGGCATCCAGGTGAACACCGTCGACTCTGCTCGCCGTGGTCACCGAGCTTGCATCGAAGAAGTGGCAGTCGAGCGCGGCAGCGGTCTGCCGATAGGCCTCGGCCAGGCCGGCGCACCGGAGCTCGCCGCCGGCGAACTTGGGAGCGATGGGGCCTTTGGGAGTTTCCAGCGGCGGTGGAGCGACGATCAGGATCGGGGCCACAGGCATCCCCGGCTCGATGGGCGCCTGGCGGATCGCCGTCACCAGCGCAGCGATGCCTTGTGCCGAATGCCAGGCGTTGTGCGCATGCATGGACTGGAAGTCGTTGGTGCCCAGCATGAGGATCACCAGCGCCAACGGCGAGTGGATCTCGATGCGCTGGGCGAGCCCAACGAGTCCGTTGCGGCCGGCCTTGAACGGGTCGTCCCATACCGTGCGCCTGCCGTTGAGGCAGTCCTCGATGACACGTACCGAACGGCCTCGCGCGTTCAGCGTGTTCTCCAACACACCGGGCCAGCGCGAATCGAACGGCAGGCGTTTGCGGGTCATCGGGACGATGCCCCAAGACAGCGAGTCCGCGTATACGAGTAGATCCTGCATCGAGTGCTCCCGTCCCGTGATTTAACCAGCGGCAAATGCCCGGGATGCTCACGCTGCAGCCACTGCCGCATCATGGGTCCCTCCGCCGGGGCAACTTACGCCATTTCCGCGCAGCTTGGCAACCGCCCTAACAAGAGCTCTTGATCTAGGTCTAACCCATACCATCGAGACAGACGACAATTGGCGTGAGCCCTGTGGCTCAATAAACGGAGAGGGTAGAGACAGGAGCTGTTGAACTGCCCAAAGTCATGACCGAAACCATTCACTCCCAGGATGCACTGATCAGTGCGGCGATCACCCGCCTCACGCACGGGCTGTCGCCGTCTTCGATCGTCGGTGCATATCGAGACTGGGGCGCACACCTCGCCGCCTCGCCGGGCAAGCAGGAGGAGCTGCGCGAGCGAGCGATCCTGCAGCTCCTGCGCCTTACGTCCTACGCCGCGCAGGCGGTGGCCGCCGAACCACCCCCTTGTATTGAGCCGCTGCCGCAGGACTCCCGCTTCCGCCATCCCGCTTGGCAGCGCTGGCCGTACAACGTCCTGTACCAGTCCTTCCTGTTGCAGCAGCAGTGGTGGTGGTATGCCACGACCGGGGTTCGGGGCGTCACGAAACACCACGAGCACGTCGTGACGTTCATGACGCGCCAGTGGTTGGACGTGCTTTCTCCCTCCAACTCCGCGCTGACCAACCCCGAAGTCACGCTCGAGACGCTGCACCGGGGTGGGATGAACTTCGCGGAGGGCGCAGCGAACTGGTGGGAGGATCTGTCGCGGCTGCTACTCGGTGCACCGCCGGCAGGGGCCGAGGCGTTCCGTGTTGGAGACAACGTCGCGGCAACACCGGGCAAGGTGATCTTCCGCAACCGGCTGATCGAACTGATCCAATACGCACCGCAGACCGAGAGCGTGCGGCCCGAGCCCTTGCTCATCGTGCCCTCTTGGATCATGAAGTACTACATCCTCGACCTGTCCGCACACGACTCGCTCGTGCGCTACCTCGTGCAGCAGGGGCATACGGTGTTCATGATCTCGTGGAAGAACCCGGACGCCGAGGACCGCGACCTCGGCATGGAGGACTATCTGCGCCTGGGCGTGATGGAGGCCCTGGACGCAGTTTCCACGGTCGTGCCGGGAGCGAAGATCAACGCGCTGGGCTACTGCCTCGGCGGAACCCTGCTCGCGATCGCTGCGGCAGCCATGGCGCGCGACGGTGTCGAGCGGCTCAACACCGCGACGCTGCTCGCCGCCGAGCTGGATTACACGGAGCCCGGCGAGCTCGCCTTGTTCATCGACGAGAGCGAGATCGCGTTCCTCGAGGACCTCATGTGGCTCCGCGGGTATCTGGACAGCAAGCAGATGGCGGGTGCGTTCACCCTGCTGCATTCGCGCGACCTCATCTGGTCGAAGATCGTGCGCGACTACCTCATGGGCCAACGCGCACCGCTCACGGATCTGATGGCATGGAACGCGGATGCGACACGACTGCCGCAGCGCATGCATAGCGA
>Ga0335083_10000340_pt1 | contig 73345 bp, 59 predicted proteins | sample Lox_Sample_42_FD_206716 | JGI IMG/M metagenome (GOLD analysis project Ga0335083, IMG submission 206716) | Soil microbial communities from Loxahatchee National Wildlife Refuge, Florida, United States - Lox_Sample_4.2 | ecosystem: Environmental > Terrestrial > Soil > Wetlands | place: USA...
TCACGCGGCCGTACCGCGCGAACGCACGGCGTCGAACAGGCGCGCGAGGAGATCCTCGGTCGGGCGGCGCGCGACGAGCCACGCGCCGCCCGCGTAAGCGAGCGCCCCGGCAATGACCTGCAGGGCGAGCGAGACCCAGGGTTTCGGCTCGCCCCAGGCGGCGAGCCCGGCGCGCAGAGCCAGCACCGCGGCGACCATCGGGACGCAGGCGCCGAGCGCGGGCAGGAGGCTCCCGATCGACGCCTTGAGCGGCAGCGCCTCGACGCGAGCCACGACGACGAGCGACGCGAGGGCGTGCAACGCGAACGCGAACCCGACGGCGCCGCAGGTCCAAAGCGGGCTCACGCGCCCGAAGGTGGCGATGCCGCCCATGAGACCGACGAGCTTCAAGAGCTCGAGCCAGAGAATGAGTCCCGGCCGCTGCAGCGCCTGCAGGTACGAGGCGACCGTCCAGCCCACCGGGCGCGTGACCGAGAGCGCCGACAAGAGGACGAGCATCGGACCGATCGAGCGCCAGCGCTGATCGAAGAGCACGCTCACGAGCGTCGGAGCGACGGCGCCGAGGCCGACCGCCAGCGGAAACACCACGAGACCGAGGAGCGCCATCGAGCGCAAGAGCGCCGGGGCGCGCCGGCTCGGCTCGAGGCGCGCGAAGGACGGCAAGAGCACGTCGCCGATCTGCTCGCCGACCTGGATCGCGGGCACGTCGGCCAAGTTGTAAGCGAGATTGTACGCGCCGGCGGGGCCGGGTCCGAAGAAGTGGGAGACGAGCAGGTTGTCCCAGCGGCGCGACGCGAACTGGCACGACGCTCCGAGCGCCATCGGCACGCCGAACGCGAAGAGCGTGCGCGTCTTGTCGCGGCTGAGCGAACCGGGCTCGAGCCAATCACGCCGTTTGACGGCGAAAAGAAAGAGCGTGCCGCGCAGGGCCGAGCGGGCGACGTTGCCGGCGACGACCGCCATGGCGCCCCAGCCGAGCGCTGCGAAAAGGACGCTCGACGCGCTGTACGCGAGCTCGGCGGCGCTGCGGGCGCCGCTCAGCGTGCCGAAGCGCAGATCGCGGACGAGCAGTCGCTCGGGCACGTAGGCCACGCGATCGCAAAGCGCGGCGGCGACGAGCCCCGGCAAGAAGCGCGTGAGGTGCGGCGCGTCGACGGCGCCGCCGAGGAGCCCGCCGCCGAAGACGACGAGCGCGAGCGCGACGATGCCGGAGAAGAAGTGAAACACGGTGACGTGGAACGCAGTGTTGCGATCGGCCGTCGGCTCGGCGATGAGGTACTGGCCGAGGCCGAGCGTCGAGAGCTGCGTCGCGGTCATGACGAGCACGGCGGCGACCGACACCTCGCCGTACTCACGCGGCGACAGGAAGCGCGCGAGCAGCAGGGTGCTGACGAGGCCCACCGCACGCGCACCCATGCCGGAAGAAATCGAGAACAGGGCGCCGCGTGCGGCGTCACGAGCGAGCGCCACGGCTCAGGGCACCCGCACGGCGTCGCCGGCCTTGAGCACGATGTCTTGCTCGGGGTTTTTGCCCGAAAGAATGTGGTCGTAGTCGATGGCGATGCGTTGCGGGCCGCTCGCGCCCGGGCGCACGACCACGACGTCGTGGGTCGAGGCGTAGCGATTCGGTCCCCCCGCGAGGGCGATCGCTTCGGACACGGTGAGGTAGTAGCGCGAGGTGAAGAGCCCGGGGTGTTCGACGTTGCCGGCCACCGTGAAGCGATAGCTGTTCACTTCCGACACCGATACGGTGACGACCGCGTCCTTCACCAGCGTGGCCACGCGCTGCTGCGCTTCACGTTGCAGGTCCGCGATGGTGCGGCCGGCGGCGCGAATCTCGCCGACGACGGGCATCGTGATGGTGCCGTCGGGACGCACGGCGGCTTCGGTCGAGAGCCCCGGGTCCTTCCATACGGTGACCGTCACCACGTCGGACGGGCCGATCACGTAGGGCTCGCGGCGCGGATCGTCGTTGGGGTTCGGGGCCACGAGGTGGCCGCTGTTCGCGGCGCACGCCGCCGAAGCGAGCGCCGCTCCGAGCATCATTGTCCAGATTCGAGTGTTACGTGAGGTTCGCATCGGTCAATACCTAAACACGAAATACCATGTTCGCCATACCCGGAATCATCGGGCTCGTATTTTTAATTTACGTGCGCCCACAGGAGTTTCTTGGTCCTTTTCGGGCCGTGCCCTTCCTCTATCTGTTCTTCGGATTGTGGCTCTTGGGCATGATCATCGATTTACGGACTGGCAATCTGCGCTGGCGCAAAACACCACAGTTCTGGCTGGTGGTCGTGTTTTTCGTCTTCGCGTCGGTGACGGCCGTCGTTTACGACCCGAGCACGGCGATCAAGTCGATGACGACGCTCGCGGTGTGCGTCACGCTGTATTTCGGCATCGCTCACGCCGTGCAGTCCTTCCGCGCGCTCGAGATCGTGTCGGGGACGGTGCTCGCCGTGGTGCTCTTCGTCTGCGGGGTCGGGACGGAGCAAGGCTTCGCGAGCAACGGCTGCGTCGTGATCGACGAGACGACCGCGTCCGACACGGCCTCCGGCACCCCCGACGGCCGCCCGTGCGAAACGGCGCGTAGCTGTTACCAGGGCGACGCCGAGCCCGAAGCCGAATACATGTGCGAACGCATCGGCCTCTTCGGCACCACGTCGATCGGCCAGGGCCGCGTGCGCTACCGCGGGACGTTGCAGGACCCGAACGAGCTCGCGCTCGCGGGCGGCGCGGGCCTGCCGCTCGCGTTCGCGTTCGGCCGGCGCCGAAAATCCGTCAAACAGGGCTTACTCGTGGCGCTCACGCTCGGGCTCGTGGGCTGCTGCGCCGTGCTCACCGAGTCGCGCGGCGGGCAGCTCGTCTTCTTGGCCGTGCTCGCGGTCTTCTTCGTCAAGCGCTTCGGCTTCGGCGGACTCGCGGTCGGTGGAGTGCTCGCGCTCCCGCTCCTCGTGCTCGGCGGGCGCAGCGGCGCGGAGGCGACGAGCTCGACCGTCGAGCGCATCGATTGTTGGGCCGAGGCGCTTTCGATCTGGCGCTCTCATCCGCTCACCGGCGTCGGCCTCGGTCGCTTCGGCGAGTTTCACTACATGACCGCCCACAATTCGTACCTACTGACGCTCGCCGAGCTCGGGCTGCCGGGCATGTTGCTCTTCACGGCCATCGTCTACGTCTCGGCCAAAATTCCGGTCGAAGTGCTGCGGCGCTTCCCGCGGCCGCGCCGCGGCGAGCCCGACGACGACGCCGCGGTCGCGAGGCGCTGGGCGACGGCGTACCTCGCCGCCTTCGCCGGCCTCGTCGTCGGCATCTTCTTCCTGTCGTTCGCCTATCACTACGTCCTCTGGATCTACATCGGGCTCGCGGGCGCGCTCTACTCGGCGGTCCGCGCGCACGCGCCGTGGTTTCGCGTGCGCTTCCGCTTCTTCGACGCGCTCGCCGTCGGCCTCATCGACGTCGTCATCATCGCGGCCGTGTACCTCTACACGCACGCCGCGCAGGCTTGAAAGGACGAAGCATGCGACACCTGCGCTTGGCCATCGTGATCGGCAGTATCCTGATGCTCGCCGCGGCGTGCGTTCGGCTCGGGTTGCACCGCATCTCGTCGCGCGAGCGCGAGCATGAGCCCGTGGCTCGCACTCCCGTCGGCGGACTCGACCGGGACAACGTGAAGGTGACGGGGACGGCCGACGGCACGCACCGTCTTTTGCTCGACGCGCCGGCGCTCGCTCGGCTTCGCGACGCGGCACGCGCAGGGACGCAGGCTTATCGGTTCGTGCTCGCCCGCGCCGACGAGGCTGCCGACAAACCGGTCGACTCCGGCTACCAGGGGTTCGAATGGGCGGACGCGGTCGCCGACTGCGCGCTCGTCTGGCACGCGACGGGCGACGCGAAGTACGCGGCCTGCGCGCTCCGCTACCTCGGCGCGCTCCTCGACGATCGCTTGCGCGTCGGCGACGGACAGGGCGGCGACGAGGTGATCCGTTACGACTCGGGCTACGGCATCCGGACGTTCGGCGCCTACACCGCGCTCGCCTACGATTGGTTGCGCGGAGCGCCCGGTTTCGACCAGGCGCTCCGCGAACGCGCGCTCGCCCGGCTCGACAAGTGGCTCGCCTGGTACGCGACCGACGGCTACCTCCACGACACGCCGATCGCGAATTACTACTGGGGTTATCTCACGACACTCGCGTTCGCCGGGCTCGCCGCCGCGGGCGAATCTCCGCTCGGCGATCGCTGGCTCGAGACGGCGCGGAACGAGCTTTCGACGCGCGCTTTGCCCGCGTTCCGCGACGAGCTTCGGGGCGGCGGCTGGCCCGAGGGGTATCAATACGGCGAGTACACGACGGCCGAGGTCGCGCTCGTGGCGGAGGCGTTTCGAACGGGCGCGCACGTCGACATCGCGCGCAAGCTCCCCTGGCTCGCCGACACCATCGCGCACCACACGCACGCGCTCTTGCCCGACCAGCGCACCGTGTACGACGGCGGCACGCAAGGCGAGCATCCGGTGGTCCCTTCGGCGCTCGCGGTCTCGGCGGTCGACCTTGCGCTCGACGGAATCGGTGACGCGCGCGCGGCCGAGGGACGCTGGCTCGTACGCCATGCGCTGCCTCCGCTCCGGCGCGAACAGGCCTGGGTGGGGCTCTTGGCGGAACGGCCGGGCGCCCCCGAACAATCCCCGCGCGACCCGCAGAAGACGAGCCTTCACCTCGACGGCGAGGGCCTGACGTTCGCGCGCAGCGATTGGTCGCCCGGGGCGACGTGGGTTTCGTTCCAGGCAGGCCCGTGGCTCGCCGAGGATCACCAGGACGCCGATCAGGGTCATTTCGAGCTGTTTCGCGGCTCGGACGGGCTACTCATCGACGCCGGCGACGCCGAAGGTTCGGCCACCATCAATCACAACACGCTGCTCATCGACGACGGGGGCCGGCACCTCACGTACCCGCCGAACCAAGGAGTTTGGGGAGGCGACCGCGTGAAGACCACGCGGTTCGGTGACGACGGGGCGGTCATGGTCGCCGTCGGCGACATCGGCGAAGCGTACGCTCCGAAGTGCGCGCGCGACGGCTGCAAGACGCGCACGATCGAGAGCGCCGTGCGAAGCCTCGTCTTCGTGCGGCCCGATCTCCTGTTCGTCGACGATCGCGTCGCGCTCGACGAGCCGGACGTGAAGGTGACGTGGGCGGCGCACCTCACGCAGCTACCCACGCTCGACGGCGACCTCGCGAGCGCGGTCATCGGCGCCTCTCGCGTCGACGTGCGTACGCTCGAGCCGAGCGGCGCCCGGCACGGCGCGCCTCGCGAGCCGACGCCGTCGGGCGAGGGCTCGCACCGTGCCAACAAGACGTGGGGTCCGACCTGGCGTCTCGAAGTCGAGAGCCCGACCGGGACGCGAGAACGCGGCTTTTTGCACGCGATCAGCGTGGGTCCGGCAGCGAGCAGGCCGCCGGACGCGCGCACGCTCGCGGGCGACCACCTCCGTGGCGCGGCGGTGCGCGGCGCACGCGCGGTGGCCGTACTCTTCGCGTCGGGCGAGGGGGCAGGGCGCGTCGCGCTCGGTGGGCCGATGGAGAGCGTGGTCGTCGCCGGACTCACGCCGGGCCGCCGTTACGGCGTGGCCGTCGATGCGGCGTGTAACCTCAGCGTGACGCCTTCGGACGCGGGGTCCTTCGCCGCGAACACGGGCGGCTTCGTGCGTGCGAACGCGTCGCACTGCGGAGCGCCATGACCCTCAAAGTACTCGTCGTCGCGTACGCGTTTCCGCCGGTCGGCGGCGCCGGCGTGCAGCGCATGCTGAAGCTCGTGAAGTATTTGCCCGAGCACGACGTCTTGCCGAGCGTCCTCACGGTCGCCCGGCCGTCGGTGCCCGTGATGGACGCGTCGCTCCTCGCGGAGGTGCCGAAGGAAGTCGCGGTCCTGCGCGCTCCGACGCTCGAGCCGAGCTATTCCGCGAAAGATCTCGCCTGGCGCGCGCACGCGGACGCGCCGAAAAAATTCGCGGCGCGGCCGCTCCGCGCCGTTTCCAGGTTCGGCCGCGAGCTGCTCGTGCCCGATCCGCAGGTGCTCTGGTTACCGGGCGCCGCGCGCTCGCTCCTCCGGCGTTTGCGGGGTGAACGCGAGGACGTGGTGCTCATCAGCGGCCCTCCGTTCTCGCAGTTCCTGCTCGCGCCGCTCGCCGACCGGCTACGGCACACGCCGTACGTCCTCGACTACCGTGACGAGTGGACGACGACGAGCTCGGTTTACGAGATGTCCGGCTCGGCGCGCGCCGCCGAACGGCTCGAACGCGCGATCCTACGCCGTGCGAGCGTCGTCACGACCGCGACCGAGGAGTTTCGCGAGAACCTGCTCGCGCGCTTCGATTTTCTCGACCCGGAGCGCACGCTCGCGATTCCGAACGGCTACGATCCGGCGGACTTCCCCGACGTCCTTCCGTCGCCACCGAGCGACCGCTGCCTTTTGACCTACACGGGCACGGTGTTCCGGCTGACGAGCGCGCGCGGTTTCTTGTCGGGCGTACGCCTGCTTCACGAGCGCGAGCCGGTGCTCGCTCGGCGTCTCGAGACGCGCTTCGTCGGACGCATCGTCGAGACCGAAGCCGACGCTTTCGAGGACGCCGACGCGCTCGGCGTGCGCCGGTTCGGCTACTTGCCGCACGCCGAAGCGCTGCGCTTGCTGGCCGAGAGCCACGTCCCGCTGTGCTTGCTGGCCGATTTGCCCGGGTCCGAGCGCATTTACCCGGCGAAAATTTTCGAGATCATGCGACTCGGGCGGCGCGCCTTGGTTCTCACTCCCGAGGGAGCGCTCGCTCGCTTGGTGCGCCGGCACCGCTTGGGTGACGTCGTTCCGCCCGGCGACGCTCCGGCGGTCGCCGCCGCGCTCGAGCGCTTGCTGCGCGCGTTCGTGGCAGGGACGCTCGAGCACGCCGAGCGCCCGCTCGACACCGAGCGCTTCGACCGCCGGCACCTCGCGGGCGAGTTCGCGCGCGCGCTCGAGCTCGCCTGCGGGCGTTATGCCCGCGCCGGGTAGCGTTTGCTCATCGTGAGCACGTTGGGCTCGCCGGGTGGGCTGCCCGGGCGATAGCTCACCTGGTCCATGCACGTGCGCATGATGTAAAGGCCCATGCCGGAGTCCGGCAGCGCATCGAGGACGGGCGTCGGCGTGCGCGTCGGGTCGTAGCTCGTCCCGGTGTCGGAGATGCGGATCGTCACGGCGTCGTCCGCGACGTCGAGCTCGAGCTCGACCGCGCCCGCCGAACGGCCTCGGTAGGCGTGAATTGCCACGTTGTTGAATGCCTCGCCGACGGCCGAGACGACCTTGTCATCGAAGTCCGCTCCTTCACCCTCGCGGCTTGTTTCTTGCTTCGCTGCTCGTTGCGGTCGCAGCAGGCGACACGCCGATGCAACCACGCGCAGGACGACGTCGCGATAGCGCAGGGTGCCCGGTACCGAAAGGCGAATCATGGCAGTTCCTTCCTCAGTCCGACTCGCTTCAGCATCGTATCAGATCCCTCAAGAAGTGGCGGTCTCGGTGCCCGTCGAGGCGTGGCCGCGGGGCATCGCCGTCCGTTTCACGAAGCGCGCCATCGACGTTCTGATCGCGGGGCTCGGACTCTTCTTCGGCGCGCCGCTCTTCGGGTTGATCGCGCTCGCGGTTCGCTTGGATTCCAAGGGTCCCATCTTTTACCGCCAGTGGCGTGCGTCGATGCTCGAGGCGCGGCGGGCAAACGGTCATCTTCATTTCAGCCGCTTTCAGATGATCAAATTCCGGTCCATGCGCGTCGACGCCGAGAAGCTCACCGGCGCGGTGCTCGCGGAAGAGAACGATCCCCGCATCACGCGCGTCGGCCGTTTCCTGCGCAAGACGCGGCTCGACGAGCTGCCCCAGCTCTGGAACGTGCTCATCGGCGACATGAGCGTCGTCGGTCCGCGTCCGGAGCGACCCGAGCTGCTCGAGAATCTCGCCTACGCGATCCCGTTTTTCGAAGAGCGGCTGCGCGGAACGAAGCCGGGCATCACGGGGCTCGCGCAGGTTTCGCTCACCTATTCCGGGCGCGCCCCGGCGGGCAGCGAGGTGGCGGCGCTCGACGCGACGCTCGTGAATCCCTATCGCTTCGACGAGGCAGAGGGTTCGCTCGCCGACGACATGCGCACGAAGCTGCTCTTCGATCTGGCGTACGTCGCCTCGCTCGAGCACTTCTGGACCTTCTTGCGCATGGAGCTTCTCATTTTGCTCAAAACACCGTGGATCATGCTGCGAGGAGTCGGCCGATGAGCGCGCTCACCGTGGTGCACGTCCTCTCGTCGTTCGGCGTGGGCGGGCAAGAGCGCATGGCGCTCGAGCTTGCCAGCTGGCAAAAACGGCGCGGCCACCGCGTGCTCGCCGTGTCGCTCGCTCCCGACGGCGAAGGTCCGCTCGGCGAGCTATTTCGGGCGGCCGGCATCGAAGCCGAGACCGTGCCGAAGCACGCGGGGGTCGATGCGTCGCTGCCGGTTCGGCTCGCGACGGTGCTCGGCGGAGCGGGCGCCGACATCGCGCACACCCACAACCCGCACGCCATGATCTACGGCGCGCCCGCGGCCGGCCTCGCCCGCTGCAAGAGCGTCCACACCAAGCACGGCATGAATCCCGACCAGACGCGCCGGCTCTGGCTCCGCCGCACGGCGGCGACGCTCGTCGACGCTTACGTGGCGGTGACGCCGCTCCTCGCGCAGGTGGCCGCCGAGCGCGCCGAGTGCGACCCGTCGCGCATCCACGTGGTTCCGAACGGCATCGACGTGACGCGCTTCAAGCCGGATCCGGAAGCGCGCGCGCGTGTTCGCGCCGAGCTCGGCATTCCCTCGGGCGCCTGGCTCGTCGGCACGGTCGGGCGGCTCGCGCCCGAGAAGGATCAGGCGCTGCTCATTCGCGCGATGGCGCCGCTCCTCGACGAACGGCGGCAGCTCGTCGTCGTCGGCGACGGGCCGGAGCGCGCGGCGCTCGAGCGGGCCCGGGCGGAAACGTGGCGCGCCGAGTTCGTGCATCTCATCGGCGCCCGCTCGGACGTCGCGCCGTACCTCGCCGCCATGGACGCGTTCGTCTTGAGCTCGCGCACGGAAGGCTTGCCGCTCGTGCTGCTCGAGGCGATGGCCACGGGCGTCCCGGTCGTGAGCACGGCGGTCGGCGGCATTCCGGATCTCGTCGAATCCGGGGTGAACGGCATGCTCGTGCCGCCCGAAGACGAACGCGGGCTCGTGCGCGAGCTCGTTTCACTCGCCAATCAGCCGACGGCCGGGCTGAAGCTCGGACAAGCGGGCCGCGAAGCGGTGCTGCGGCGTTATTCGCTCGCGCAAATGGCCGAACGCTACGAAGAGATCTACCAACAGGTCACGAGCGGCGTGCAGCGCAAGCCGCGCCTGGCCGTCGCGGCCGCAGGCGCATGACGCTCGCGGCGTTCGGCGCGCTCGCGCTCCTCATCTACACGTACGCGGGGTACCCGCTGCTCGCGCTTCTCTGGTCGCGTCTCGCGCCGCGCGGCGTCGCGCGGCGTTCGGACTTCGAGCCCACGGTGAGCGTCTGCATCGCCGTTCACGACGGCGAGCGTTACCTCGAAGAGAAGCTCAGAAGCCTCGACGGCCTGGCTTACCCGCGCGAAAAAATCGAAATCTTGCTGTGCTCGGACGGCTCGACCGACGGCACCGAAGAGCGCGCGCGGGCGCTCGCCGAGCGCGACACGCGCATTCGTGTTTTTTCCCTGCCTCGCCGCTCCGGCAAGCCGAGCGCGCTCAATCTCCTCCGGCGCGAAGCCAGAGGCGACGTCCTCTTGATGACGGACGTGCGGCAACGGCTCGCTCCGCCGGCGCTCCGCGCGTTGCTCGAACCGCTCGCCGATCCGGAGGTCGGCTGCGTCTCGGGCACGCTCGTGCTCGCCGGCGAGACGGGTCCGAGCGCCTACTGGCGTTACGAGTACTTCATCCGCTCGTGCGAGGCGCGTCGCGGTTCGATGGTCGGCGTGAGCGGCAGTCTGTACGCGGTCCGTCGCGGCGACTTCGACGAGCTCCCCGCCGACGTCCTGCTCGACGACATGTTCGTGCCGCTCTCGCTCGTGCGCTCGCAGAAGCGCACGGTGCTGTCGCCGGAAGCGGTCGCGTACGACGAAGCGTGCGACGACGAGCGCGAGTTCGGGCGCAAGGTGCGGACGCTCGCCGGCAACTACCAGCTGCTCGCGAAAATGCCGTGGCTGCTCCTGCCCGGCAAAAACGGCGTTTGGTTCGAGCTCGTCTCGCACAAGCTCTTGCGTCTCGCGTGTCCGTGGGCGCTCGTGCTCCTTTTTTGGATGTCCGGCGTGCTCGCCTTCGACGCGCGTCTCGGCGCGGCCGCGGCGCTCGGCTGGCGCTCCGTCTGGCTCCTGCAACTGCTCTTCTACGCGCTCGCGCTGCTCGGTCCGCGCGCGGGGCGCGTGGGCGTCGTCGCGAGGACGTTCGTGGTGCTGAACGCGGCCGCGGTCGTCGGGCTCTGGCGCTTCTTGGCCGGCTCGCAAGCCGTGACCTGGTGAGCGCCGCCTACTCTTCGGGCGGCGCGTCCGGTCGCCGTCCGTGGTGGTGCCCGTGTTTTCGCCCCGGCAGGCGGACTTTGCCGCCCTCCAACACCAAGAGTCGCGCGACGACGGGAACCTGCAGCTCGGTGTGCGGCAAATCGAGCGTCGGAATTGCGTGCCACTCGGCGGCGGACAGGCCGAACTGCCGACGCACGAGCCCTTCGAGCGTGGCTTGGCGATCGGGCATCCGCACCTCGAACTCCGCGACGACGTAGCGGTTCACGCCGGGTCGCGGCTTGAATCTCTCGAGCCAAATCGGCCGGCTGCCGATGTCGTACACATCCATGATGCGCTCGGCGAAGAGCCCCTTGAAGCCGACGAGCGCGGTGTCTGCTTTGAAGTGCTCGAGAAAGTAGCTCTGAAGTCCGCGATAGTCCTCTTCGCCGACGCCGAATTCGCGCGGGTACGAACCCACGCGGGTCAGCATCGCCAAGAGCAGCGGCGCCCACGCGACAGGCTCGAGGAGCTTCGGGCGGCTTCGAGCCGCAACGCGCGCGAGCCGATCGCCGAGCGCGAAGAGCGCCGTCACGGCGCCGAGATGGTAGAGCACCCACGACGGCGCGAGGTAACGCGGCGCCACGAAGTGCCCTGAGCTGATGAAGAGCGCGAGCACGCAGGGGCCGAACGCCAGCGCCGCGGGAACGACGCGCACGATGCCGGGGAGGGGCCGCGCGAGCAAGACGAGGCCCGCCGCCGCGAGCGGGATCTCGAGCTCCGCCGCCCCGGGCGTCGCGCCCGTGAGCGAGAATTCGTCGATCATCTCGCGCAAGAGCTCGCGCCACGGCAGCGTGTCTTCGGCCATGCCCGGGCGCGCATAGAAGCGTGCGAGCGCGACGGCATCGCGGAGAAACCAACAAAAAATCGCCAGGAACGCGCTGAGAGCGAGCCCGGCAAGCACGGTTTGCCGGCGCGTGAGCTCGGAGGTCCGGTAGCGCGGCACGACCGAGACGAGCACGACCCCGAAGAGCGCGCCGGCGTAAGCCAGGCCGAAGTAGTGCGTCATGCCCATGACCGACGCGCTCGCGGCGAACCCGGCGAGGTAACCGACGCGCGTGGGTTCGCGGACGGCGCGGAGCACGCACCAGAACGCGAGCGCGCCGGCGGCCGGAAAGAGCATGTAGTGGCGCGCTTCGGCCGCGTGCTCGGTGAAGAACGGGGCCAGCGCGACCGACCCGACGACGAGGAGCGCGCGGCGCGGGGCGAAGCCGAGCTCCCGGCAGAGCGCATCGACCGTGACGAGCAGCGCGCAGCCCGAAAGGAGCGAAACGACGCGCAGGCTGAGCGCCGACAGGCCGAAACACGCGACCACGAGCTTGACCAGCACGAACACCAACGGCGGGTGCTGGAGTTCCGCGCCCGCGAGCACTTGGGGCCAGGGCAGCCGGACGTCGCGGTACGTATTGACCTCGTCGAGCCAGAGCGAACAGCGGCTCGAGACGTAAAGCTCGAACAGGAGGCTCGCGAGGACGATGGCCGCGAGCGCGAAGGCGTGCGGACGGCGGCGGATCAGGGTCGCGAACATCGAAAGGGGCGCATCCTCCCTTACGACGCCTCGCTCGTAAAGCCGCGAGCCGCGCGACCCCGCGGCGCCCTCGTTCGCGCGTCGCGCCCGCGCGGCCTATTCGACGGTGACCGATTTCGCCAGATTTCGCGGTCGATCCACGTCGCAGCCGCGCGCGACGGCGATGTGATACGCGAGGATCTGGAGCGGGATCGAGTAGAGGATCGGCGCGACGATGGGGTGCGTCACCGGCAGCTCGAAGACGGCGTTCGCGAGCCCTTCGAGCGCGTTGTCGCCCTGGGTCACGAACGCGATCACGTTGCCGTCACGCGCGATGGTCTCCTGCAAATTCGAGAGCGTGCGCTCGCGGTGCTCGTCGCGCGGCATGAGCGCGACGACCGGCATGCGCGCGTCGATGAGCGCGATGGGGCCGTGCTTGAGCTCGCCGGCCGGGTAGCCCTCGGCGTGAATGTACGAGATTTCCTTGAGCTTGAGCGCGCCTTCGAGCGCAATCGGATAGAGCGGACCGCGGCCGAGATAGAGCGCGTCGTGCGCCTCGTGCCAGCGCTCGGCTACCTCGGCGATGGCCGGTTCGAGCGCGAGCACGCGCTCCACCTGCGCCGGCAAGGCGCGCAAAGCGGCGAGCAGCTGATCGGCGCCCTCGTGCGTGAGCGTGCCGCGCGCCATGCCCGCTTCCATCGCGAGCAGCGTGAGCAGGAGCACCTGCGTGGTGAAGGCCTTCGTGGAAGCGACGCCGATCTCCGGTCCGGCTTGCGTGAGCAGCGTGCCCTGCGCGACGCGCGTGATCTGCGAGCCCTTGGCGTTGCAAATCGCGAGCGTGGTCGCGCCGAGCGCCGACGCCTCCGCGAGCGCACCGAGCGTGTCGGCCGTCTCGCCGCTCTGCGTGATGGCGAGCGCGAGCGTGCGGTCGTTCACGATCGGCGAGCGGTAGCGGTACTCGGACGCGTAATCGACCTCGACCGGCAGCCGTGCGAGCTTTTCCACCAGGAACTTGCCGACGAGCCCCGCGTGCCACGAGGTGCCGCAGGCCAGGATCGACAGCCGTTCGGCGCGGCGGAACCCGTCCGCCGAAACCGGCAGGGAGAGCTTCAGATCGTCGCCGTTCAGATGCCCGACGAGCGTCCGCGCGAGCGCTTGCGGCTGCTCGAAAATCTCCTTGTGCATGTAGTGCGCGTGCCCGTCGAGCTCGGCCGCCGACGGGTCGAGATCGATGCGCGAAACGCTGCGCACGACCGAGACCTCGTCGTCGTCGAGGATCGACAGGCCGTCGGGCGTGAGCACGCCCATGTCGCCGTCCTCCAAAAACACGATGTCGCGCGTGTGCGTGAGCAGGGGCGCGACGTCGGACGCGACGAAGTACTCTTTCTCGCCGACGCCGACCACGAGCGTCGGCCCGGAACGCGCGAGCAACATCTTCTCGGGGTGATCGGCGTGGAGGCACGCGATGGCGAATTTGCCCTCGACCCGGCGCGTCGCGGCGCGAAACGCGGCCTCGAAACCGTAGCCCTCGCGCATGAGGAGCGAGACGAGCAGCGGGAAACACTCCGTGTCGGTCTGCGTCTTCGGCGCCATGCCGTAGGACGAGAGCTCGGCGCGGAGCTCGACGAAGTTCTCGAAGATGCCGTTATGCACCACGAGCACCTTGCCGTCGTGGCTCGTGTGCGGATGGGCGTTCGATTCCGTGGGCCGACCGTGCGTCGCCCAGCGCGTGTGGCCGATGCCCACGCGGGCGGCGAGCGCATGGCCGTTCAGCCGATTCAGCTTGGTTTCGAGCCCCGTGAGGCGCTCGGTCGAGCGGTGCACCTCGGCGCCCGTCGGCAAGAGCAGGCCGACGCCCGCGCTGTCGTAGCCGCGGTATTCGAGCCGCTTCAGGCAATCGAGAAGGATGGGAGTTGCTTCACGCTTTCCGAGGTAGCCGACGATGCCGCACATGGTGACCTTTCGAGGGGGCTCGCTGGAGCCGATCCTTCCGAGTTCTTCGAATAGTTGACGAAATGCGAAATGGGCGAGATTAAGGAGTGAGCTTCGCGAGATAAGCGCGCTCGTTCGAGTCGAGGGTGGGCTCCGCCCCGACCGACCACAGCACCGAGCCGCAGCTGCCCACCGCCACGCCGCGGCCGGCGCCGAGCCCGGTCTCGGGCCACTCCGTGCGTTGCCAGAGCGCCTGTCCGGTGGGGTCGAGCGCGAAGAGGATCGGGATGCGGTAGGGGTCGGCGTCGCCGGGGGTCGCGCCCGAGACGACGACGTTGCCCGATGCCGTCGCGGCGAGGCCCGCGACCGCCCGCATCGGGCCGCGCGCCACGCTCCAGAGCGCGACGCCGGTCGGGTCGAGCTTCGCGACGAAGCCCGACTCGTTGCACCAGGCTTCCGAGGGGCAATGCGCCAGCGCGAGCGCGCCGGTGCCGAAGTCGAGGCTGCCGTCGAAAACGCCCGCGACGAACACGTCGCCGTCGAAATCCGACGCGATGGCCTGCCCGAGCTGATTCGCCCCCGCGTCGCCGTAGCGGGCGCTCCATTGATGGTCGCCCGCCTGGTCGAGCTTCACCACGAAGACGTCCTTGCCGCCCGCGCTCGTGAGCGTTCCGCCGCCGAAATTAGTGCCGCCGACGAGCGCGCCCGTCACGAGCACGTCGTTCGCCGCGTCCGTCCCGAGCGCCCCGAAGTAGTCGACGCGCCACGCCGGGGCGTCGGTCTGATCGAGCGCCACGGTGCCGAGACCGGAGCCCGAGACGACGGCTCGCCCCGCGTGATCGACGACGAGGCTCGTGACCGTTTCGTCGCCGCTTCCGCCGAGCGCGACGGCGCGCACGACGTTGCCGTTCGCGTCGAGCCGCGCGACGAAGACGTCGCTGCCGCCCGCCGACGTGAGCACGGTGCCGTCGAGCGTGAGCGTCCCGGTGAACGAGCCGCTCACGACGACGTCGCCCGTGTCGCTCACCGCGACGAGCGTTCCGAAAGGCTTGCTCCAAACGAGCGTGCCGTCGGCGGCGAGCTTGCGCGTGCCGCCGGTGAGCGTCGTCAGGTAGGCGTCATCCTGCGCGTCGACGGCGACGCTCGAGGGGTTCGTCGCGAGGTCTTCTTCGAACTGCGAGAGCCACGAAATCGAGGCATTTTGCCCGGAATTGGGCGCGGGGCATTCGGCCTCAGGTGAGTCTTTATCGGCGCTCGAGGGCGTCGTGTCCTCCGCCGTCGCGGAGCCCTTCGTGCCGTCGGGTTGCCCATAAAAGCCGGCGTCGAGTCCCTCGCCGCACGAGGGGAGCGCGAGCGCGTGAGAAGCGATAAGAGCGAGTACGAGCTTGGTCACCTCGCTTGCTCATACAAGCCGCGTGCCGACGCGAACCAACGCGACGCGTCAGCTTCTGACACGTCGCTGACAGAGTCATTCGTGATGGGTGAGAACGGCGTAACGCGACGCTCGATGCTAGATGCCACGGGATGCCGCGTACCCTCCGACGGACTTTTGCCCTCGGTGCCGCCTCCGCTTTCATCACGACCCTCAGTCACGTTTCGAGTGCCGCTCCGTCGGGCGCGCATCCGCGACTTTGGCTCGACAGCGACACGGTCTCGGGCCTGAAGGCTCAAGCAGGAGTGAAGGACAGTCCGGTCGAACGCGGCGCGGCGCGCTGTTCGGCGGCGCGCAGCAGTCCCTCCGACTATTCCGACGGCGGCTGGCAAGGGTTCGAGTTCGTGACGACGCTCTCCGGCTGCCTCGTGTCGTGGATCGCGTCGGGCAGCGCGGATGACCTCGGAACAGCCATAAAATACTGGAATGTGCTGCTCGACGACTACCAGACGGTCGGCGACGGGGCGGGGGGCGACGACGTCGTCACGCACGACACCGGTTATGCGATGCGCACCTTCGCGCCGTATTCGGCCGTCGCCTACGACTGGCTCCACGACGCGCCGGGCGTGAGCAGCGACTTGCTCGCGCACGCGCGTGAACGCTTCGACGCCTGGGTGACCTACTACACGAGCGGCGGCTACCTGAAGGACATGCCGGGCGCGAACTACGAGGCTGGTTACGCTTTTGCTGCAACGCTCATCGCGATCGCCGAGGCGGGCGAAGCGGGCAGTGCCGGCGACACGCACTGGGCCACCGTGCACGACACCATCTGGGGCAAGGATTTGATTCCGGCGCTCGCGCCGGGCGGCGTGCTCGAGGGCGGTGACTGGCCGGAAGGGTGGGAGTACGGGCCGCTCAGCGTGCTCGAGCTCGGCTTCGCCGCGCGCGCGATGATCGACAACGGCAATGCGGTGGCGAATGCGGACACGTGGGCGAATGCGCTCGTCCTCCGCTTCGCGAACGGCCTCACCCCGGCCACGCGCCAAGCCTTCGTCGGCGGCGACACGCAGGACGACACGCCCGAACAGACGGTCGACAACGGGCCGCTCTTGGCCGCGCTCGCCGCTCCTGCGAGCGATCAGGCCAAATCTTGGGCCCGCGAGCTCAACCAGGACCTCGCGCTCGAAAACGACAATCCGCTCTTCGACGCCGTCGCGCTCGCGCAGGCGGGCAGCGCCGCCGCGCTGCCGAGCGATCTGCCGACGAACTACCTCGGCAAGGGCGCCGGCAACTGGTACGCGCGCGGCGACTGGACCGACCAGGCCGTGTGGAGCGTCTTTCAGTGCACCCACCGCTTGGTCGACGACCACGAGCACAATGACGCCGGCAACTTCGTGCTCACCCGCGGCGCCGACGACCTGGTCGTCGATCCGTCGCCCTACGGCACGCTCTCGACGCTCACGAGCAATGCGCCCGCCGTCGACTCGAACATCCTGCCCGACGGCTACTCGCCGAGCCAAGGCAACTGGGGGAAAACGACCGCGCTCGTGTGGGAGCGTCAATCGAGCTCCGGCATCGCCGTCGCGCGCTGCGACTACGCCGACCAGTTTCGCTCGGACGACTACCCGAGCGACGTGAGCGTGGCCCTGCGCGACTTCGTGCTCGTGCCGGACGGCGGCGACGGCGAGGTCGTGCTCGTCGACCGCGTGGTCACGGGCGACGCCTCGCGCGGACTGCACCTCCGCGTGCGAACGCCCGGAGATTTGGCCCTGAAGGGCGATCTCGCGCAGGCGACGCTCGGCGCTTCCGCGCTGTCGGTCGAGCACGTCTGGTCCTCGAGCGGCGCGCCGAGCGTGCGCGAGATGCCGCAGGCGTCGGAGTGTCCGTCCTCGGATCACACGTGCGACGTGTCGCGACTGCCGGCGGGCAGCGAGTACCGCATCGACGTGGACGGGCCGTCGGCGATGGCGCTCCACGTGGTGTCGGCGCGGGCCGGCGCGACGGGCGCGCACGACGTCCTGAGCGGCGACGGCTACCGTGGCGTCGTGATTCCGCGGGCGAGCGGCGCCGTCGCGGTGGTGACGAACGGAGCCGTGGACGGAACCCGCGCGAGCTCGCTCGTGTACGACGCTCCGGCGAGCGCGGTCCACGTCGTCGTCGACGCGCCGGTCGACACCTCGGGCAAGAGCGACGTGGCCGCCGCGAAAGACGGCACGAACTGCCGCGTGACCGTGACGCCGCACACGGGCTCGAAGGGCGGCTACGACGGCTCGCCGCTCGTCGTGGCGCTCGCCGCCGACTGCACCGTCACCGACGACGGGGCTCAAATGATGCCCCCGATGACGACGGGAGGCGGCTCCACGGGCGCCGGCGGCAAGGGCGGAACGGGGGGAACGAGCGCTCGCCCGACGAACGACGACTCCGCGGGTGAAGGCGGCTTCGGTGAAGGCGGCATGGGCCAAGCGGGCGAGCCGAGCGCTTCCGTTTCGGGCGGTACGACGAGCAGCGCGGCGAACGGCGGGACGTCGAGCGGGAGCGTGACGAGCTTCGGCAGCGCCGGGACGTCGGGGTCGGGCGGCGCGCCGGGAAGCGTCACGGCGTCGAGCGCCGCGGGTCAGCCGGCGACGCTCGACGTGCCCGACTTGAGCCCCGGTTGCAGCGTGAGCTCGTCCCCGAGCGACCGTGGTGCGCCGGGTTCGTTCGCGGGCGCGCTCATCGGCTTGGCGCTGCTGGGGCGCAAGCGGCGTCGGGCGGGTTCCGCTCGACGATGATGGTCTGGAGCTTTCCGCTGCGGTGATGCGGCTCGATCGCGTCGTGAAATTCGATGCGGAACGGCAACCCGCGAAGGTAATAGGCGAAGCGCCCGGTGACGTGCTCGAAGGCGTCCTCCGCGAAATCCCGCCCGCGCACGACCTTGAGCGTGACCTCGCCGCGCACGTTCTGGACGGCCTGAAATTGCCGCACGAGCTCGCGCCGCGCGTCGCTGAACAGCACGTGGAAAACGATGCCCGGTACGGCGTTCCCCTCGCGGTCGATCATCGTGTCGGCGCGCCGGCCGTCGACGCGCTCGAGCCGCGCGAGGCCGCGCCCGCACGCGCACGGCTCGTGACTCGCGAGACGCGCCACGTCGCCGTTCACGTAGCGGATCATCGGCATGCCGTAATTGTGCAGATCGGTCACGACCACGTCGCCCGCTTCGCCGGGGAGCGCTCGCCGTCGGTCCTTCATCACCTCGAGCACGAGGTTCTCTTCGGAAAGGTGCATGCCCGCGTGCGCCTCGCACTCGGCCGCCATGAGCATCGTCTCGCGCGAGCCGTAGGTCTCGAAAATGGCGGGGCCGAAGGCGCGCTCGAGCACCGCCCGGTCGCCGAGCAGCACCGCTTCCGCGCCGCAAATCACCGGGATGTCGTCCCAATCGCGAAGTCCGCGATCGACGATCCAGCGCGCGAACTGCGCGCAGGATTGCGTGTAGCAGACGATGATGTCGGGCCGAGCGCGCCGGAGCGCCGCGAGCGCGGCCTCGCGCGCCCGTGCGTCCTGCCGCATCGAGTCGACGAACGTCTCGCGCCGGAACGCGCGATCGAGGCGAATTTTGAGGGTCGGCGCCGCCGACGAGACCGCCGCCCAATAGTAAAAGGTCTTCTTGCCCGGGCGGTAACCGGCCCAGCCGTAGCCGCGAATTTTCACCGCCTGGCGCCAGCATTCGCTCGCCGGCGAATACTCGAACTTCAGTGGGTTCCCGGTCGAGCCGCTCGTGCCCTTCTTCAGATTCTTGCCGCGGTGTGCGGGGTCGACGAGATCTTCGTAGCGCTCGCGAATGATCTCGCGCGTGAGGACGGGGAGCACCTCGAGATCCGAAGCGGCTCTCACGTCGCGCGGGTCGAAACGGTGCGCGCGAAAGAGCTCGCGGTAGTAGGGCACGTTCCGTCCCGCGTGCGTCAGGAGTGAAATGAGTGCGGTAAGCTCGTCCTTTTGGCGGAGCTCGGGCGCGAGCCACTGGCTCCTTTCGAGATACATGAGGTGCTTGCGGGTTTCACGTCGGCGGATCGCGGCGTCCCACACGGGCCAGAGCACGCGCTCGAACATCGCGGCATAGGCGCGGTCTCCGTATTTTCGCGGGCTCCACGCATGCAGCTCGGGCGGGTGCGGGTCTCGGCTCGACACGGCGTCAACCCACGTTTCGGTGCAATTCATGTACCGCCGAGAGGAAACGACGCGGACAAGTAACCCCGGGTGTTTACGAGCAGGCCACGCGCGCGCGGGCGAGGCAGCGCGCCACGAGCGGCGCGGAATGAGACGACGCGCGCGCGTTCGTTGCGAGGCGTTCGGCGTGGCTCGGTGTTTGCTACCGCTCGCCTGAGTGACGACGAGCGACGAGGCGACGAAGAGCGGCAGGATTGGAAGAAGTCTGCCGCACGTGTGGGCGGTGACGTGGCGCCTGCTGGCGGTACTCCTGGCGCTCGAGTTCGCTTACCTCACGCTCGCGAACGTCGCGCTCCTCACGCCCTTGGTGCGCTCCTTCGCGACCAACGACGACATGCGCCTGAAGTACGATTGGGCGTACAGCCCGTGGCCCGGACACGTCGTGGTGAAGAACCTGAGCGTGCGGTTCCAGGACTACAACGTGCAGTTTCTCGTCGGCGTCGAGCGGGGCTCGCTCGATCTCAGCCTGCACGAGCTCGCGCTCCGGCGCTTTCACGTCGTCCGCCTCGACGCGGACGCCGTGTCCTACCGCATGCGCCACAAAGTGAGCCGCGTGGGGCTCGAAGCTCCTCGCTTGGCGGCGTATCCGCCGATCGAAGGCTTTGCGGATCCGCCGCTCTACGTGGGGCCGCACCCGAGGGAGATCCCGGACAGCCAGTATCACCTTTGGGACGTGCGCATCGAAAACATCACCGCTCACGTCAAGGAAGTCTGGATTCTCGAATATCGCTACCAGGGCGGCGGCATCGCGCGCGGCAATTTTCACGTGCAGCCGGCGCGCTGGTACGAGGTGTACCCGGCGTCGCTCGAGCTTCACGGCGGCAAGGTCACGCTCGGTAACACCACGGTGGCGGCACACGCCGACCTCTCGATCGCGTGCCGCGTCGAAGGCAGCGATCCACGCAAGCTCGAGGGGCTCGACCCGTTCCACAAGATCCACGCCGACGCGCGCGGCACGCTCGCGGGGACGGACCTCGCGTTTTTGGACGCGTATCTCGTGCCGCGGGCCGGACTCTCCGCGACGGGGAGCGGCAATGTGGAGCTTGCCGCGAAGCTCGAGCGAGGCGTCGTGGCGCCGGGGACGGACATCGCGATTCGAAGTCCCGCGGGCTCGCTCGGCAACGAGCACTTTCGCGTCGAAGGGGCCGCCGAATACCGCCTGCACGTGCCCACCGGAGCCGAACACCCGCCGATGGAGCTCGGATTTCGGGCGCCGCGCCTGACGATTCTGGGCGCGACGCGCGGCCATGAGTCGCCGAGTCTCGAGCACGTCGACGCGCGCCTCGACGTGACGCCCGATCTGACGGCGCCGCTTCGCATCGTCGGCGCGGACCTCGCGCCGCTCGATTTGAAGGTGCCGGATCTCGGCTGGTTCTCCGGCGTCGCGCCCGACGCGCCCACGCTCTCGGGTCACGCCCTCGCCTCGCTCCAAGCGCAGCGCGACGCGAAGGGCGGCTGGACCGGAACCGCGCACGCGCTCGCGCCGAACCTCGGGCTGACCGCGGGCAAGGTGAAGCTCGGCGGCAATGCCAAGCTCGACACCCATTTCGTCGCCAACCGCGAGAACGACGGCGTGAAGTTCGACAAGGTCCGGCTCGATCTGACCGGAACGAGCTTCGCCGTGGACGAGCGCGCGACCCGCCCCTTCGCGGCGGAGCTCACCAGCAATGACGTCGAGTTCGGCACGAAGGACCGAGAGAGCGCGCACGGCACCGTCGAGCTTCACGCCGACGACGCGAACGCGCTCATGCCGCTCGCCGTGGACTCACCTTTCGCGCGGCGGCTCGAGAGCACCTTGCTCGGGCTGAAATCACTCGACGCCAAGGCAGCGTTCAGCCTCGGCGACGTGTCGCGGCTCGAGCTCGTGCGGGCGCAGGCGGGCATCGCTCGGGCGCACGGCGTGCTGTCGATGACGAAGCAAGGGCCGGTCGGTGCGTTTCTGGTCTCGACCGGCTTGGCGAACCTCGGCGTGCGGGTGCGGCCGGGCGAGACGCGCGTCGTGCTTTTCGTCGGCGACAACTGGCTCGACCGCCAGCCCATCGCGCATCGAAATGCCACACCCTGACACGGTGCCCCGTCGCCGCTCCGCTGGCCGAGTCGCGAACCCCGCGTTTCGTCCACGAAGACGGCTGGCACGTCGACTGCATGGGCTCGAGGGCCATGAGCGAATACCACGAGCCGGTCGCGGAGCTCGACGACGAAACGCGTGACCTTCATCGCGCGTTGACCAGCGTCAAAGAGGAGTTCGAGGCGGCCGACTGGTACCAGCAGCGGCTCACGAGCTGCAAAGACCCCGACCTCAAGCGCATCCTCACGCACAACCGCGACGAGGAGTTCGAACACGCGTCGATGCTCGTCGAATGGCTTCGGCGGAGGAAGCCGTCGTTCGCCGAGCGTCTCGCGAAGATCGCGTTCACCGATCGCACGCTCGGCGTCGAGCTCCCTGACACCGGACCGGCGAAGGGAGCCGCGGGTGCGCTCGGCGCCGATGCGGGGCGCGGTCTCGGCGTCGGCTCGCTCAAAGGACACAAGTCGTGATCACCGGACCCGGACCGGCCCCGATCGCGCCCGCAGTGTGGGCGAAGCTCGAAGCGGACGTGAAGGAGGTGCTCGAGGAGCACTTCGTCGGACGGCGCATCGTGGACTTCGACGGCCCTCACGGACTCGGTTTCTCCGCGCTGAATCTCGGCGAGCTCGTGCCGTGCGACGTGGGTCCGGGAATTTCCGCCGGGCAGCGCGCGGTCCTGCCGCTCATCGAGGCACGCGTCCCGTTCGAGTTGCCGCGTTCGGCGTTCGATGCGCGCGAGCGGGGCGCGCCCGATCTCGACGACGACGCCGCGCTCACGGCGGCGCGCACCCTCGCCGAGCTCGAGGATCGCGCCATCTTCTACGGCATCGAAGCGGCGGGGATTCGCGGGGTGCTCGCCGAGTCGTCGCATCCGCGCATCCCGCTCGGCGGCGACGTGGCCTCGACCATCGACGCGGTCACTCGCGCGCTGCTCGTGCTCGACGAAGCGACGGTCAAAGGACCGTATGCGGTCGTGCTCGGCAACGCCGCGTACCGCCGGCTCGCGTCCGCGCCCGAATACCCGCCGCTCCGCCAGCTGCGCGAGCTCGTGGGCGGGCAGGTGCTCCATTCACGGGTGCTCCGCGGCGGCGTCGTTCTCTCGTTGCGCGGCGAGGACTACCAGCTGAGCGTCGGCCAGGACGCCGCGATCGGCTACCTCGCGCACGACGCGGACAAGGTGTCGCTCTACCTCGTCCAATCGTTCGCGTTCGTCGTGATGTCGCCCGAGGCCATCGTCGGGCTCGACGAGTGAGGCTCGCACGCATCGCGTTCGTCGCCTTCGTTTCGGCCTGGGTGCTCCTCGGCTCGGTCGAAACGGCGGTCGCGGCCGACAAGCACGACGATCCCGAATTCACGATCGTTCCGATCGTGGGCGGCGACAGCGACGTGGGCGTCGGCGGCGGTTATCTCACCTCGCTCGCGCACGTGATGCCCGGCGTGAAGCCGTACGTCTGGCGCCTGGAGAGCGCGGGGGCGATCGCGTTCAAATTCGGCGGCGGCGCGCACCTCGGTTACCTCGACGACTACGTGCTCTTGGTCGTGCCCCACGCGTGGCTCGAAGGGCTGCACGTCGAGGCGCGCGGCGGTTACACCTACGAACCCACCCTTTATTACTACGGACTCGGCAACGCTTCGAAGATCGACCGCGGCCGTTCGGACTCGGATCTGTACTACCAGTACAAGCTCTCGCATTCGATCATCGCCGCGAACGCGACACTCCACCTCGGACACGCGCTCTTGCTCTGGGGTCTCGCCGAGCAGCACGTGCAGGCGACCTATCCCGCCGGCGGCAGCGTCGCGCGCGACGAACGGTCCCCGGACGCGCGAACGCGCGCGTTCATGCGCACCGATCAGGGGCTCGATGTCGCGAAGTTTTCGTACGGCGTCGGTTGGGACTCACGCGACAGCGAGGTTTCCTCGCACCGCGGGCAATATCACACGCTCCGCGTCGATCTCGCTCCGGGTGGTTTCGGCCGCTTCCACTACGCATGGATTCGCGTGAATCTGGCCTTGCGCGGCTTCGTCACGCTCGTGCCGAATCGTTTGACCTTCGCCGCGCGCGGCGTCGTCGACGTGCTCGAGGGCTCACCGCCGTTTTACGAACTCGCTCGTTCGATCCAAAACTTCAGTGACGACACCTTCGCGGTCGGCGGCGGCAAAGGCCTGCGGGGAGTGCCGGCCGGCCGCTATTTCGGCAGCGTGAAAGCCTTCACGAATCTCGAGCTCCGGAGCGAGCTCTTCGCGTTTCGCGCGTTCCAAAAGCGAAACTTGTTCGGTCTCACGGCCTTCGTCGACACCGGACGCGTCTTCAGCGGGCTCCCGAGCTCGGCCGAACTCGACGGGAAAACGCTGGGGATGAAGCTCGGCGTCGGACTCGGCGCGCGCGTCACGGCGGGTGAATCGTTCGTCGTACGAGGTGACGTGGCCTGGTCACCCGACGCGCATCCCGTCGGGGCATATTTGCTCGGAGGTCAGCTTTTTTGACTATGGCTGTGGAGCTTCGGAGCGAAGCGCCCGGCGCGCGACTGAGGTAGAGTGCGCCATGGGAACGAGCGAGCGCGAAGGGGTGCCGCCGAGCGGTTCGCACCGGCGCGTGCTGATCGTCGAGGACGACGACGACGTTCGCGACGTCCTCGGTGAGCTCGTCGCCGCGCTCGGGCACGAGCCCTTGCCCGCCGCCACGGCCGAGGAAGCCATCAAGCACGCGAGTGAATCGCCGGTCGCCGTGGCGTTCGTGGATCTCGGGTTGCCCGTCGTGGACGGTTACGAGGTGGCGCGGCGCCTCCGCGCGAGCGCGTGGGGCGCCGACATGCGGCTCGTTGCGCTCACCGGCTACTCCGATCACGAGACGCGCCGGCACGCGGCCGCCGCCGGCTTCGATCATTTCCTGGTCAAGCCGGCCGACCCGGCCGCGATCGAGCGCGCGCTCGCGACGCCCGCCTGAACTTCGGCGCCGTCAGACCGCGATGCGAGTCCGAGACGGCTCCTCGCCGAGCGGCTCTTCGAGCGGGGGCGGCGGCGTGCTCTTGCCGCGCACGGCCGCGGCGCGCGCCTCGCGCACGATGCGGTGCACCGCCTCGAGCTTGTCCCGCACCACGGGTGAAATCGCGAACGGATACAGGTCGGGGAGCCCCATGCTGCGGCTCACGGCGTTGAGCGCCACGCTGAGCTCGCTCCACGCGTCGATCATGAGATCGAAGTCGGTGCTGCCGGGGACGCCGAGGTCGGGCGCCTGTGCGTTCGCAAAACCGAACTCGCGCGAGGTGTCGAGCGTGTCGAGCATCAAGAGATAGTGCGCGAACGTCTCGGCCCAATCTTCCCAAGGGTGGGAGCTCGCGTAGGCGGTGATGAAGTCGGTGCTCCAGGTGCTGTCCGGCGCCTTCGCGTGGTGCGCGGCGAGGCAAGCCGAGTAGTCGCGCGTCTCGTCGCCGAAATGGGCGCGAAAGAGCTCGAGCTTGTCGCCGTCGCGCACGAGTCGCTCCCAAAAATAATGGCCGATTTCATGGCGAAAATGGCCGAGCAGCGTGCGGTAGCGTTCCTTGAAGGCGATGCGGACGCGTTCGCGCGTGAGCGCATCGGCTTCGCCGAGATTGAGCGTGATGAGACCGTCGGCGTGACCGGTGAGCACGCGCCGGGCGCCGGTGTCGGCCGCGATGTCGAAGGCGAGCCCGTTCTCCGGATCGTCGCGTTGCGAGACGACCGGGAGGCGCAGCTGGTCGAGCGTGTAGATGAGCCGGCGCTTCGCCTTTTCGACCTCGCCCCAGAGCGCGAGGTTCTCCGAGTTCGAAAGGTCGGGCACGACGTGATTCAAGCGGCACGCGCGACAGAGCGTCTCGTCCGAGTCGATGGGGACGAGCCAGTTGCACACGCCGCGAGCCGCGTAGTTCTCGCATTTGCGGCAGGGTCCGTACGGAGTCGCGTGGACGCCGTCGACGGCGGGCTCGAGCCCGACCACCGTGCCCGCTTCGGAAAAAAAGCCGAGCTCGCGCCCGCACGCGAGGCACTGAGTGTTGTCGAAGAAGACGCGTTCACCGCACGCACATCGAAAGGTTCTCATGGTCTTCTGAATCGCCTCGTCGGTTAGCTCGCCTCGGTGCACGCGATGTGCCAGTGCTGCGACGACACCGGAACGCCGCGCGCCGGAGGACGCGGGCTCGGTACGACGCATTTCCCCTCTCTCGGGGCGCTTCGCCTCGCCGCTCCACCCCCCAATCGGGCCCAAATCGCCCAGGGAGTCGCGGAGACGTTGCACGGAAGTTGCTTCACGTGGGGTGTACGCAGCCCCGCCCCAGGAGTTTCGCAGATGTGCGCCGATATCGTTCCGAGGCCGAGGTCGCACTCCACCGAGTCGTGGGATCCCGACAATCTCGCGGATATCGACGAATTCGAGGACACCGAACCGTCGGTGTTCTTACCCTCCGAAGAGGAGTTCACCGACGCGCCTACCGTGCCGGGCTTTCGTCTCCGGTCGGGCGCGGGCGAGTACGGCGGCTCGCCGAGCACGCGGGACGACGGCCACTGGGAGCGGACGCTCCGAACGGTGGCGCAGGCCGTGAAGCGCGTGTTCGCGAGCCATTCGATCAGTTGAGCTCACACGAGGTCAGTCATGCGTTCCCCCATACTCTCTCAGGCGTTCGTTTTGTCGCTGCCGCTCGCGCTCGTGCTCGCGGCTTGCAGTCACGAAGAGCAGGCTCGCTCTCCGTCCGGTTACGAGGCGACCATGACGCCGGCATCCGGGACGAGCATGCCGGCGAGCACTCCGGCGTCCGGCAGCGCGGCGGACGCGACTCGAACGGACGCGAGTCAGGGTCTCAGCGACGGACAGATCGCGGCCATCGTGCGTGCGGCGAACATCGCCGAGATCGACGAGGGGAAGATCGCCGCTTTGAAGGCGCATGACCCGGCGGTCAAGCACTTCGCCGAGATGATGATCGCCCAGCACGGCCAGGCCGTGAGAGACGTCGACGACCTCGACACGCAGCTGAATCTCCGCCCGACGGAGAGTCAGCTCATGACCGAGCTTCGCGTGAACGCGACGAGCGTCGAGAACGAACTCGGCAAGAACGACGGCGCGAGCTTCGACAAGCAGTACATGCGGAGCCAGATCGACGCGCATCGTCAAGTTCTCGACACCATCGACGGGCAGCTCATGCCCGCCGTGCGCAGCGAGGAGCTGCGCGAGATGCTCGTGAACCTGCGGCCGCGCGTCGCCGATCACCTGCAGATGGCGCAAACCATCTTCGACTCGCTCAAGTGACGCGGACGGCGCCGGCGCCGGTCAGCCGAAAATTTCGCTGAAGGCGGGGGGAACGGCGGTGACCTGCGCCCCGAGCGCGATCGTCGTCGCCTCGATGCGCCGCCGTTGCGCTTGTTTGAGTGCGCCGAGCAACGCCTGCGTGGGGTTCGGTCCCCGGTGCGACGGCTTGACGCCCGAGAGCGTGTCGATGAGCACGCCGGCGTCCTGAATCGCTCCGAGCTCGTCCTGGAAGAGCTTCATCGCCGAAAGCGCGCGCTCGGCCTCGCGCGGGAGGAGCGGCAGCGCGACCTCGACCGCGTAGCGGTACTTCTTGAACGCCACGCGCACGGCGTGGAGAGCATGCCGGTCGTCGCCCGCGACGGCGCGCCGGCGCCGGTCGAATTTCGTGTAACGGCGCACGATGGCCGCGAGCACGAGGATGCGCGCGACCTCGGGCACGGAAGTCTCGGCCTCGAGCTGCTGGGCGCCGTGATCGAGCGCCCGTTCGACGAGCTCCGGCGCGAAATCGTCGAGTTTTTGAGCGAGACGCCGCGCGAGCGCCGCGCGGCGCTGCGCAAGGCGCTCGGCGACCGGCAGGAGCTCCGGGTGATCCTCGCCCAGGCGCTCGAGCGTCTGCTTCTGCACTTCGAGATCGCGCAGCGGCGACAGCGAGCGCAACAAGCGTTCGAGGGATTTTTGCGTCTTCGCGGGAAGCCGCACGTCGAGGCACTCGGCGATCTCGAGCGCCGAGAGCAGGCGCCGGAGCGCGACGCGGAGGTCGTGGACGTGCTCGTCGAGGCGCGGTCCGCAAACTTTCATGAGTTCGTCGCGCGTTCGTCGCCAATGCGTGCGAATGGAGGCGGCGACGACCTGGGCCGCATTGCGCTTGCCGTGCCCCGCCTTGGCCGACGGGGAACGGGCCGGGGGACGCGTCGCGTCGTTGCCGCGGCTGCTGGGCGCTCGTGCCATTCCACCGTGCCTACCACCCTTTTCCCGCGAAGAGAGAGGGAGTAGCGTCGCCGGTCCCGCCCGTGACCCGCTCCGACCCGCTCCCCGAAGAAGCCGTGCGCGACCTCCTCGGCATCGCGCGCGCCCTCTACGCCGCTCGCAAGCGGGAATTTGCGTCGAAACGGGATCTCGACGAGCTCGCCCAGATCGGCAAGCAGCTCGCCAACGCCCTCCGGCTGGCAAAAAAGAGCAGGCCGGACACGCTCGGGCACCGGGCCGCGTGGCTGCAGGCCGAAGACGCCTGTTCCCGCCTGCTGCGGCTGATTTCCCTGGAAACGCCGGCCGCCGCCGTGCTCGAGGCGGCGGTCGTGCGCATCCGCCGCATCGGGCCGCGACCCCCGAGCGAGCGCGAGGAGCGGCGGGCGGCCGCGAAGATCCGGAGCTGAGCCGGTCGCGGTCGGTGGTAGGTTTTACGCGCGAGAATGGTCGGAAAGAAAGAGGAGGCGGCGCGTCAAGCCGTCCGAGCCGCGTTCGAGACTTGGAGCGGCCGCATGCCGGCGCGCTCGCCGCCGAGTCGCCGCGGGCAGAATCGAAGCTTCGCGCAAGGCGGGGTTCGGACCGAGCTCTCGACGACCGTGTTCAGCGCCGAGCCCGAGGAGTGGGTCCAGTACCTGACGCTGCCGTATTCGGATCGTTACGAACCGGACATCCGCGTGCGCGTTCATCGCCACCGCGGCATGAAGCTCGTGGCGTTCGAGGCCGAAAATGAGCAATCCGGGTGGCTCGCGGGCATCCTCGACGAGGGGTTGCGCGCCGTGCGGCAGCGGCTCGAATCGAAGCCGCACGTCCTCGCCGCCTTCGAGGAGCTCTTGTTCGGCGCGATGCAGGGGCCGAACCAGACGCTGAACGTGCTCCTCAGCGTGCGCTTGCCGAGCGACGGCACCCGCGAGTCCGCGCACGAGAGCGAAAATCAGGGGCCCGATTTGCGCATCGTGCTCCATTCGCGGCTCGCCCATTTCGTGCAGGAGACCGTGCACGGGGGCACCTGGCTCCCCGCCGACCAGCGCGTCGGCGTGTATTGGCCGCTGGTTTCGCGGCTCGCGTCCGAGCTCGCGTACCCGCCGGCGCCGCTCGACCGCTACGCCGCCAAGATCGACGTGTTCGCGAAGCTCACGTACGTGACGCTCAGCGTGCTTTACGACGGGCGTCGCACGGGCATCTTGGTCCGGAGCCCGGCGGGCCAGATTTACGAAAACCAGATCGCCGAGTCGCTCGGCATCCCCGCGGCCCGACTCGAGGAAGATCACGCGTACTTCCGCCTGCTCTCCACGCTCGGCTTCATGTCGCGCGGCGACCCCTACGCGAGCTACGCGAACGAAGCGAAGATCGCGACACGCGAGTACCTCGACGATCTCTACCTGCGCCTGAGTCTGTCGGGCGCGATGCCCGAGATCCCGGCGGCGATGCAGCCGATGCCGTTCGAGCGCAGGGGCCGCGAGGTGAAGACGCCGAAGCCGCGCCTCGGCGCCTACGGCGTGCAGAGCGGCGAAGATCTCGACGCGTGGAAGGCCGTGGTCGGACCCTTCGGCGATCTCGGCTTCACGCTGCTGCGCCAGCTCGGCATCGGGGAGTTCGGCCGCGTCTACGAGGTCTTGAACGATCACAATCCGCGCTACCCGTCGCACCTCGCGCTCAAGGTCGATCGCATCCAAGGCAAGAAGAGGGCTGCGATCATGCAGGCCGAGCAGGCGATGGTGGTCGGCCGTGATCTCGCGCCGGCCGTGCACCTCATCCGCCTCTACGACAGCGGCAAGCTTCGCGGCGAACGTTACACCTACCACGTGCTCCAGCTCGTCGAAGGCGACACGCTCGACAACTTGATCGGCGTGACCGGCACCGAGCACGCGAGCGTCTCGCGCCCGCCGCCCCGCCGCTCGGTCGAAGAAGGCGCCGAGGAATACGAGCGCGCCGTCAGCCAGCGGAGCAGTCAGCTCTGGCGCCGCCAGCGCATCGCCCTCCCGTTCACGCATCAGCTCTCGCCCGCGATGATCCTCGATCTCATGAGCAGCATCCTGCTCTGCCTGATGGAGGTCCACTCGATGAGCTACGCCGTGAACGATCTCAAGAACGGCAACTTGATGATGAGCCGGCGCGGCCAGCTCAAGGGCATCGACCTCGACGCGTACGCTCCGGTGCATTCGACCAAAGACAAAGTCACCGATTTCATGTTCCTCGCCGTGTCGCTCGTGCTCTTGCTTTCGAGCGCGGGCGGGCGCCTCAACGTGCCGGTCGTGCCGTGGGAAGAGCTGATTCGCGACGAAGCGCGGCTCCGCGAGGGCCTGAAACGCGCCTGGCCGTTCGGCGACGTGCAGGCGCTCAGCGAGGGGCGCGTCTCCTACGACGAGCTCCTGACGACGCTCGTGGACCTCGTGCTGCGCAGCCGCCAGCTCGTTTACGCGAAGGAACCGGCGCTCTTCATGGCGGACGTGGCGCGCCTCGTCGGCATCAAGCGCCGACTCTTGCCCGAAGAAATGGTGATCGACTGAGCGCGCCGGCTCGGCGCGCGATCAGCTGAACTCGCCGCGGATGTACGCGCGCGTCTGCTCTTCCTTCGGATCGCCGAAGAGATCCTGCGTCGGACGATATTCGATGAGGTAGCCGGTGCGGCCGCCGCCCGACGTGTCGACAAAGAAGAACGCGGTGCGATCCGCGACACGCTGCGCTTGCTGCAGGTTGTGCGTGACGATCGCGATCGTGTAGCTCTGCTTGAGCTCGAGCATGAGCTCTTCCACGCGGCGCGTGGCGATCGGATCGAGCGCGGAGCACGGCTCGTCCATCAACAGCAAATCGGGTTCGACCGCGATGGCGCGCGCGATGCAGAGGCGTTGCTGCTGCCCGCCCGAGAGCGCGAGGCCGCTCGAGTGGAGCTTGTCCTTCACCTCGTCCCAGAGCGCTGCGCCGCGCAGCGCCTTTTCGATGCGCTCGGCGTAGTCGCCCTTGAAGCGGTTCAGTTTCAAGCCGAAAGCGACGTTGTTGTAGATGCTCGTCGCGAACGGATTCGGCTGCTGGAACACCATGCCGATGGAGCGCCGCACGGCGACCGGGTCGACGCCGGGCGCGTAGATGTCCTGGCCGCGGTAATGCACGTGGCCTTCCATCCGGAACCCCGGCACGAAGTCGTTCATCCGATTCAGGCTGCGGAGCACGGTGCTCTTGCCGCAGCCCGAGGGGCCGATGAAGGCCGTGATCTCGTTCGCGATGATCGGCACTTCGGCGTCGCGTACCGCCAAGAAGGAACCGTAGAAGATGTGGTTAACGTGGCAATCCATCAACACGGGACCCGCCGCCTCCGCCTTCGGAGACTCCGAAGCGACGCGCGGTGCTGCGGCGAGCGTGGCCTGCATGGGCATGTCGGCATTCATGGAGGGTCTTCTTTCGGTTGGCTAGGTGAACACTCGAATCGATCCGAGTGCCGTGATTTCACTCAGATTTCCTTGGGGCGCCGGATGAGCAGTTGTGCTCCTACGTTGAGCACGAGCACGAGAAACACAAGGATCAAGGACGCCGCCCACGCGAGCTTGACGAGGTGTGGGAACGGGCTACCGGAAAAGTTGTAGATGAGCACGGCGAGCGACGCGATCGGCGACCCGAACTGACCTTCGAACCAGTAGTCGCTGAAGAGCGCGGTGAAGAGCAGCGGCGCCGTCTCGCCCATGGCGCGCGCGAGCGCCAACATCACGCCGGTGAGAATGCCCGGCAGCGCCGTCGGCAGCACCACGCGCAGCGTCGTCTCCATGCGCGTCGCGCCCATGCCGAGCGCGGCCATGCGCATCTTCTCGGGCACGGCGCGCAGCGCTTGTTCGGCGGTGAGCATCACCGTCGGCACCATCAACACCGACATGGCGACGCCGCCGGCGAGCGCGCTGAACGACCCCGTGGTCACGACCACGAGCGCGTAGGCGAACACGCCGGCGAGAATCGACGGCATGCCGGTGAGCACCTTGCCGGCGAAGCGCACCAGCGTGCCGAGCTTCGATTCCTCGGCGTATTCGGCCAGGTAAATCGCCGCCAGCAATCCGAGCGGCAGGCTCAAGACGCTCGCGATCGCGACCACGACCAGCGTGCCGAGCACCGCGTTGCCGATGCCGCCGCCCTCCATGCCGGCGCCGGGCGTGAGCTCGGTGAAGAGGCTAGGCGACAGGAGCTCACCGCCGCGGACGAGCAGCATGTAGAGCACGGAGAAGAGCGGGAACAGCGCGAACAAGCTGAACCCGATCGCGAGGACCGTGAGCACGCGATCGAGCAGCGTGCGCGAATTCGCGAGCGAGAAGCCGAGCGGGGCCGAGTTCGACGGCAGCGACGACTGGGCCATCAGCGGAGGCCTTTCAAGCCGGCGGTCGCGCGCAGCATGATGAGCGAGCCGATGATGTTGACCGCGAGCGTGATGAGCAAGAGCACGAGCGCGGCGTACATGAGCGCGCCGACCTCGAACTCGCCCGCTTCGGGGAAATGATTCGCGAGCAGCGCGGCGAGCGTGTTCCCCGGTGAAAACAGCGACCAGCTGAAGTTTGGCGCGTTGCCGGCGAGCATGGCGAGCGCCATCGTCTCCCCGAAGGCGCGGCCGAGTCCGAGCACGAGCGCGCCGAAAATGCCGCCCGACGCGGTCGGCAGCGTCACCCGGAAAATCACTTCCCAGCGCGTGGCTCCGAGCCCGTAGGCCGCGGCCGCGAGCCGTGGAGGCACGGCCGCCATCGCCTCGCGCGACACCGCCGTGACGGTCGGCAGGATCATGATCGCGAGCACGAGCGACGCCGGCAGAATGCCCGGGCCGCTCAGGCGCGTGGAGAAGAGCGGAAAGTTCGGGAAGTGGTCGTTCAGAAAGCCGGCGGGGCCGCGCAGGAGCGGCACGAGCACGAAGATGCCCCAGAGGCCGTAGACCACGCTCGGAATCGCCGCGAGGAGCTCGACGACGTTCTTCATCACGAGCTCGGAGCGCTTGCCCAGAAAGCCCTGGCTCAAGACGAGCGCGAGCGTGACGCCGAGAAAACCGGCGAGCAAAAGCGCCCAGAACGACGTGTAGAGCGTGCCGCCGATCTCGGGGAGGATGCCGAATTCGTTGCGGTTCGCGTCCCACACGGAGCCGGTGACGAAACCGGCTCCGTATTTCGCCATCGCGCCGCTCGCGTGGCGCATCACCTCGAACACGATGCCCGCGAGCAACACCACGACCGCGCCCGCGAAGGCATGCGTGAGCCCGCGGAAGACGACGTTCGAGCCCGTCTGCCAGGCCGTGGGCGGCCTGGCAATCTGCGGGCGGGGTGTTGCAGCGGTCGCGCTCACTCGATGGTCTCCACCGCTTTGCTCACCTTCTCGGTGACGTTCGCGGGCAGCGGCAGATAGTGGAGCTCCTTCGAGAGCGCCTGTCCGTCGGCGAGGCACCACTTGAGGAGCGCCTTCAGCGAATCCGCCTTGGTCTTGTCGGCGTACTTCTTCTTCGCGAGGATCCAGGTGTAGGTCGCGATCGGGTACGAGTCGTCACCCTCGGGGTCGGTCACCCAAGCGCGCAGATCGGCGGGGAGCTCGACGTGCGACAGCGCCGCCGCGGCGGCTTCCGGCGTGGGCGCGACGTACTTGCCGGCCTTGTTCTGCAGGATCGCGGTCGGCTGGTTGCTCGTCGCCGCGTAGACGTACTCGATGTAGCCGATGGCGCCGGGCGTGCGCTGGATGAGCGCGGCCACGCCGTCGTTCTTCGCGCCGCCGACGGCGGCCTTCGCGGGCCAATTCACCGATTTGCCGGTGCCGGGGCCCTTCTTCCACTTGTCGCTGATCGCGCTCAGGTGCTGCGTGAACACGAACGTCGTGCCGCTGCCGTCGGAGCGGTTCACCGGCGTGATGGCCGTGGCCGGCAGCTTCACGCCCGGGTTCTCGGATGCGATCTTCGGGTCGTTCCACTTCGTGATCTCTCCGAGGAAGATGCCGGCGTATGCGTCCCGGCTGAGCTTCAGCTCCTTCACTTCGGGCAGGTTGTAGGCGAGCACGATGTGCCCCGCCGTCATCGGCAAGAGGACGACGTTGTCCTGCGCTTGCTTGATCTCTTCGTCGGTCATCGCCGCGTCGCTCGCGCCGAAGTCCGTCTGACCGGCGGTGAACGCCTTGATGCCGGCGCCGCTCCCCGTCGCTTGGTAGTTCACCCGGATGTTCGGGTTTTTGGCGCTGAACTCCCGGAACCAGCGCGAGTAGAGTGGGGCAGGAAAGCTCGCCCCGGAGCCCTGCAGCGTGACGGTCGTCGGCTCGTCCGCCTTTTGGGGTGCAGCCGCCGAACCGGCCGCGGGAGCGCCGCCTTCGCTCGCAGGCTTCTTGCAGCCGCCGACGAGCATGAGCGCGAGCGTGAGGAGTGCAAAGAGAGTGCTAACGGAACGGTCCAAGTGACGCATCAGTGGGCTGCCTCGCGATGATCCGCAGAGAGTGCGGTGGGGTTTCTCGGTTGCGTCCCCCCTTAGCGCGAACTGGGATGGAAATTCACCCGAAGACCGCGTTGACATCGAAACGTCGCGAAACCTCCATCGAGTAGTTGCCTGCAGCACCGCGACACGGGAATTTGTTCACGTTAGGACTTCCGCCATGTTGGAAACGGGCTCATCGAACGCGACGTCCCACGACGACGTCGCCCTTGACGACCCAACGCTTTATGTGAACCGGGAGCTCTCCTGGCTCGCCTTCAACGAGCGCGTGCTCGAACAGGCGAGCGACCCGAGCTGGCCGCTCCTCGAGCGCGTGAAGTTCTTGGCGATCTACGCCGCGAACCTCGACGAGTTCTTCATGATCAGGGTGTCGGGTCTGCACGACCGGCGCGCCGCAGAGACGGGCGGGCACGAGGGCAGGAACAGCGCCGTGATCGAGGAGCTCGCGACGATCCGTCTCACGGTGAGCGAGCTCTCGGAGCGCGCACAAGCGCTCTTCGTCGAGCTTGCCGCCGAGCTCGAGAGGAACGGTATCCGACTCAAACGCTATGCTGCGCTGTCGGAGCGGGAGCAGCGCTGGACGCGCGATTATTTCCGCAAGCAGGTATTCCCGGTGCTCACTCCGCTCGCCGTGGATCCGCTGCATCCGTTCCCGTTCGTCTCGAACCTCTCCTTGTCGCTCGCCGTCGAAGCCGAGGACCCGGAGACGCGGGAGCGCCGTGTCGCGCGCGTGAAGGTCCCCGAGAGTCTCGAGCGCCTGCTCCACGTGCCGAGCGAGACCAAGCCGGCCGGCGACGCGCCCGCGCCGCTCGACGTCCTGCTGCTCGAGGAGCTCATCGCGGAGAATCTCGGCGACCTGTTCCCCGGGATGACGATCGTCGGCTCGTGGGCGTTCCGCGTCACGCGCGACATGGACCTCGAAATCCTCGAGGAAGAAGCCGCCGATCTCCTGTCCCTCGTCGATCGCGAGGTGCGGCGCCGGCGCTTCGGCGAGGCCGTGCGGCTCGAGCTCGCGGCCGACGCGCCCGAGCGTATCCGGCATCTCCTGCTCGAGAACCTCGAGCTCGACCCGACCGACGTCTACGAGACGCGCGGCTTGCTCGGACTTTCGAGCCTGTTCGCGCTCGCGAAGCTGCCCGTCGCCGCGCTGCACGACGCGCCGCTGCACCAGTTCCTGCCGCCGGGTTGGGGCGGCGATCCGTTCGCGCGCATCGCCGCGGGTGAGCTTTTGCTGCATCACCCCTACGAATCCTTCACGCCCGTGCTCGATCTGTTGCGCGCCGCCGCGCACGACCCGAACGTCCTCGCGATCAAGATGACGCTCTACCGCGCGGGCTCCGACGCCGAGGCGGTGAAGGCGCTCGTCCGCGCCGCCGAAAACGGCAAGCAAGTCGCCGTGTCGGTGGAGCTCAAGGCGCGCTTCGACGAGGAGAACAACATCGGCTGGGCGCGGGCGCTCGAGCGCGCGGGCGCGCACGTGTTCTACGGCGCGTCCGGGCTGAAGACGCACGCGAAGGCCCTCCTCGTCGTGCGGCGCGAGGCGGACGGACTGCGGCGTTACGTGCACCTCTCCACGGGCAACTACAACGCATCGACCGCGCGGCTCTATACCGATCTCGGCTTCTTCACCACGGACGAGCTCATCGGCGAGGACGTGACGGAGCTCTTCAACGCGCTCTCGGGTTTTTCACGCGAGGTGTCGTACCGCAAGCTCGCCGTCGCGCCGCGCACGCTGCGCCCCACGCTCGTCGCGCAGATCCGGCGCGCGGCCGCCCCCGCGCGGCGCGGCGAACCGGCGCGCATCTTCGCGAAGCTGAACGCGCTCGTCGATCCGGAGGTCATGCGCGAGCTCTATCGCGCGTCGCGCGCGGGCGTGCCGATCGATCTGCTCGTGCGCGGCACCTGCTGTCTCCGGCCGGGCGTGCCCGGCGTTTCGGAGAACGTGCGGGTGTATTCGCTGCTCGGCCGCTTTCTCGAGCACGAGCGCGTGTATCTCTTCGGCACGGGCGAGACCGAGGAGTTCTATCTCGCTTCGGCGGATTGGATGCCGCGAAACCTCGACCGCCGCGTCGAGGTGCTCTTCCCCATCGAGAGCGGGGCGCTCCGCGCGCGCATCCGGCACGAGGTCATCGAGCCGTTCGAGCTCGACGACTGCCGCGTGTACACGATGGATCGCGAGGGCAAATACCAGCGTAGAAAGCCCGCTCCGGGCGCCGCGTCGATCGACGGTCAGGTCGCGGCGCAGGAACGCGTCGCGGCCGATCGCGTCGCCTCAGTGCGGGGGCGCGTCGAGCGCCTCACGCACCTTGCGCAAGAGGAGATCGGGCGTGATGGGCTTCTGGAGGAAGGCGACTTCCCCCTCGAGCAAGCCGTGTCGGACGACGGCGTCGTCCGTGTAGCCGGACATGTAGAGTAGACGCAGGCCCGGGCGGCGCCTGCGGAGCGCGCTGCCGAGCTCGGGCCCGCCCATCTCGGGCATCACGACGTCGCTCACCAGCAAATCGATGCCTTCGGCGTAACGCTCGGCGACCGAGAGCGCGTCGCCGCCCGAGCGCGCCTCGAGCACGCGATAGCCGGCGCGCGCGAGCACGCGCATGACGACGGCGCGAACCTGGTCGTCGTCCTCCGCGACCAGCACCGTTTCGCCGCGTGACTTGTTGCCGACGGCGGGCAGGCGCGTTTCCGAGTTCGTCCGGCGCTCTTCCGCGCGCGGGAAATAGAGCTTGAACGTCGCGCCGCGTCCGGGCTCGCTGTACGCGAAAATCGAGCCGCCGCTCTGCTTCACGATGCCGAACACGGTCGAGAGACCGAGCCCGGTGCCCTTGCCTTGCTCCTTGGTCGTGAAAAATGGCTCGAAAGCGCGCGCGAGCGTCGCGCGGTCCATCCCGACGCCGGTGTCGCTCACGGCGAGCATCACGTGCGGGCCGGGCTTCACTTCGGGGTGCGTCTCCCCGTAGTCGGTGTCGAGCTCGACGTCGGCCGTCTCGATCGTGAGGCGCCCGCCGCGCGGCATCGCGTCGCGCGCGTTGACGACGAGGTTCAGGATGACCTGCTCGAGCTGGCCCACGTCGACCTTGACGCGACCGAGCGCGGGCCCCGGCACGTAGACGAGCTCGATGTCCTCGCCGATCATGCGGACGAGCATTTCACGCGAGCCGAGCAGGGCGGCGTTCAGATCGATCACGCGCGGCTCGAGCAGCTGGCGCCGCCCGAACGCGAGCAGCTGGCGCGTGAGGCGGCTCGCTCGTTCCGCGGCGAGCTGAATTTCCCCGAGATCGCTCGCGACCTCGGCGCTGTCGTGAAGCGAGCCGAGGGCGAGCGCCGTGGCGCTTTGAATCACGGAGAGCAGGTTGTTGAAATCGTGCGCGACGCCGCCCGCCAGCCTGCCGACGGCTTCCATCTTTTGCGCCTGGCGGAGCTGCTCCTCGGTGTGCTCGACCTTGAGCGCGAGCTCGTCGTGCGACGCCCGCAAGAGGTCCTGCGCGCGCTTCTTGTCGGTGATGTCGATCGAAACGCCGAGCAGGTGCTCCGCCCGCCCGCTCTCGGCGTAGAGCGGGATTTTGCGGGTGTGGAGCCAGCGCTCGCCGTGCTTGGTCCGAATCGGCTCCTCGGGCACGTCGAGGACACCCGAACGCAAGACCTCGCGATCCTTCGTGACGAAGAAGTCCGCCTGCTCTTTCGGGAAGAGATCGTGGTCCGATTTCCCGAAGAGCTCTTCGCGCGTGATGCCGAGGAGCTCTTCGCCCGCCCGGTTGAAGCGCTCGAAGCGCAGGTGCTCGGCGTCCTTCATGAACACCATGGCCGGCATGTTCTCGATGATCGAGTCGAGAAAGCGATTCAGCCGCGTGGCTTCCGTTTCGGCGCGCCGGAGCGCGTCCTGCTCGTCGACGAGCACCGCGACGGCGCGCTCGCCCACCGGCAGCGCGCGCACGAGCACCGAGGTCGCCCCCGCGCCCGTCCAAGTCGTCGCGCCGAAGTCGTGCGGCCGACGGCTCGCGGCAACCTCGAACATCTGCTCGATCCGCCGCGGCTCGGCGCGCGGAAAAAGCTCGTGCATGCTGCGCCCGACGCTCGTCTCGGGGTCGAGCGAAAGCCACTCCGCCGCGGTGCGATTGACGTACACGAGCCGCAGGTTGTGCCCTTCGCGCGGCCCGCTCGGATCGTGCGGTTCCCACACGAGCACCCCGGACGCGATCGCGTCGAGCAGCTCCGCCTGGATTGCCGAATCCACCCGCAAGTTTCTTTTGGTGCGGCGAGCGGCTATGCTCGCGCGCGACGAAAACCGAGCGTATCACGCTCGTAGCGGCTTTTCTGCCGACGTCAAGCCGCGCCGCTGGCCATAGGCAGACGGCGCGAAGGTTTCACGAGCGGTGCCGTGAACCCGCGATCGTCGGAGATTTCACATGCGAGTTTCGGATACGAATTGTCCTCACCCTGCGTACGGTTTCCTCGATGGCCCACTCGGGTGGAACCGCGTGCGGCCGGTTGCCGAGCAGCGCGGGGCTCGGTGTTGCACTCGAGCGCGATTGCGACGAGAAGTAGCCGCCATGCGGCCTGCTTCGGTTCTTTCTCGATTGTCCGTCGTCCTTCCGCTCCTCGCGGGTTGCGCCGCGCCGGCCCAGCCGGCTCCGATCACGCCGTGTCCGGCGCCGCCCCCGGTCACGGCGGCGCCCGTGGCCGTCGCTCCGCCCGCGCCGACCGCGCCGGCCGTCGCGACGAACCCGCTGCCGACGTGCTCGAAGGGGCTCGAGCCGGCGCCCGACGGCCTCTTCGACGACTTCGAGGACGGTACGAGCCAGGTCGCGCTCGAAGGCGGCCGTAACGGCTATTGGTGGATCGCCAAGGCGCCGCACGCGACCGTGGACGTGCCCGGCCCCGAGTTTCGGATCTCCGACGGCGGTCCGGAGGGCTCGAAGCGCGCGGCGCACGTGGCCGGCAAGACCGACGAGCAAGACGAGTGGGGCTTCTCGCTCGGCGGGAACTTCAGCGTCGGCGGCTTTTACGACGCGTCGAAGTACGCCGGCGTGAGCTTCAAAATCAAGGGCACGCCGAAGAGCTTCGTGCGCTTCAAGGTCCACGACGTGAACACGCACCCCGACGGCGGCGTGTGCCACGAGTGCTGGAACGCGTTCGGCAAGACGCTGCAGCTGAACGGCGAGTGGCAGACCTTCGAGCTTTCGTTCGCCGAGCTCCGCCAACTCGACGGCTGGGGCAGCCCGCACCCGCCGAACCTCACGAGCTCGAAGGTGAAGCACCTCGAGTGGGCGGTCGATCAGGGGACGCCGTTCGACTTCTGGATCGACGACGTGAAGCTCTTGGTCTGCAAGTAGCGCCCCGGAGGCGCACGCTCACGGGTCGAGGAGCGCGTGCCGGAGCCCTTCGTTCCAGTTGCCGGCGTAGACGTTCATCGCCTTGAAGCTGCCGCCGTCGTCCCAATACGCCCAACCGATGCCGCGCCGCTCCGCTTCGGTGCGCACGAGCCAGACGTAGTTTTCGCGTGACTGCTGGTCGGCGTTGTCGACCGCGCCGAACTCACCGAGGTAGACGCGCCGCCCGGTCGCCTTCACGTACTTCGTCGCGAAATCGATGTAGTCGAACACGGCCTTCGGGCCCCCCGGGTTCTCCGCGGCCGGCAGCGCGTCGTAGCCCTTGAACCACTCCGCGACCCACTTCTCCTTCGCGGCCTCGGGGAGCGGCGTGACCGGCTCCGCGGGCGGCCCGGGGAAAATCACGCCGCGCGTCTGGAACGGCGGGTCCATCCACGGCGCGCCCTGATGCGTGAAGAGGATGGGCTCGTACATGTGAAACTGAGCGACGACGTTCGGATCCTTCGGCAGGTCGAGCTCCGCCAGGCGACGCGCATTCGCCCAAAAATACGAATCCGCGAACACGATGCGCTTCGGATTCTTCGCGCGGATGATTTTGATCGCTTCGCGGGTGATCGTGTTCAAGAGCTTCGGCTCGAGCTTCTCGGTCGGCTCGTTCAGGATTTCGAACGCCACTTCCGGCGGGCGTTTGGCCAAGTGCTCGGAGAGCTGGCGCCAAATCGCCAAGAGCCGATCCTTGTTCGCGTTCGGGTCTTTGTTCATCGCCTCGAAGTGATGGACGTCGACGATGATCGAGAGGTGGTGCGAGAGCGCCTGATCGATCGCCCAATCCACGCGCTTCAAGAACTCGTCGTTCAACTTGTAGGGCGGCGTTTCCCCCGAGCGCTCCGGCGTGCTGAAGCGCACCGGCAAGCGCACGTGATCGAAGCCGGCCGCCTGCGCCATCTCGAAGTGCTTTTCGGAGAGCATCGCGCCCCACGCCCCCTCGGCCGGCGCGTCCAGACAATTGCCGAGATTGATGCCCTTCATGAAGCCCGGAAGCGGCGCTGATTTCGCGACCAGCTCGGGCCGCGCGAGGTTCTTGTCGAGCGGCGCGGCGACGGGGCCCTTCGGGGCGGGCGGAGCGGGTGGAGGCTCAGGAGCAGGAGCCGGCGCCGCTGCTACGGGCGGGGGCGCCGCCGTGACGGGCGGACAGGGCGGCGGAGCGACCGTCTCGGTCGCCTGGCAAGCGAGGAGCGAGAGACTCAGAGCGAGAGCGGCGGTCCGCGTCGGCGTGAGCATGAGGACCTGCACGCTACCCTCGGGGCGCGGCGCGCGCCATCGCGTTTCGGTGCCTCGGCTCAGGCCGGAGCGGGACTCAGCGTGAGCGCGTGGACCTGAAGCACGCTCTCTTCCGAGGGCACGCCGAGCCGCAACGGAAAGCCGTAGTGACCGGTGCCCCGGTGCACGTACAGACGATCGACGCCGCGCGCCCAGAGGCCGTGGTCCGGCGCGCTCACGAACGCGCGCATGAACGTCCACGGCAAGCCGAGGCTCACGAAGCCGACTTGCCCGCCGTGCGTGTGCCCCGAAAGGACGAGATCGCCCTCGCCGTCCGGCAAGTGCCGAAACGCGCTCGGATCATGCAGGAGGAGGAGCCTGAGCGCGCCCGGTTTGCGCGGGTGCGCGGCCGTCACGCGGGCGAGATGCTCGGCGCGCCCGCGCCACACGAAATCGAGCCCGAGCACCTGAACGTCGCCTGCCGGCGTTCGAAGCTCCGCCGCCTCATCGACCAAGAGCTTGACGCCGTTTTGGGCGAGCGCGCCTTGGACGATGTCGAGCGCCTCGTAGTCGTGATTGCCGAGGCACGCGAAGGTGCGTCCCTCGAGCGCCTTCAGCGGCGCGAGCGCGGTCGCGAGCAGCTCCGCCCGCGAGTGCGACTCCATCGTCAGAAAATCGCCGGTCAGGAGCACGAGGTCCGGCGCGCGTTCCACGGCGCGCTCGCAGATGCGACGCAGCCGCTCCACCGACATGAAGGGCCCGAGGTGCGGGTCGGTGATTTGCACGATCTTGAGCGGGCGGGCGACGCGGAGCGCGCCCGTCGCGTGCCGCTTGAGGCCGGTCACGTTCTCGCCGTCGGCGACGGTGAGATCGATCACTTCTTCACGCGTGGTGAGCGACTGCACGATGCCGACCCCCGCGAACAGAAACGGGAGCCAGGCGCCGTGCGGCGTGAAGCCGAACGCCGCGACGATTGCCCACGGCCACGCGAGGAGCGTCCCCGCGGCGAAAAACGCGGCCGGGACGCTGACGAGCGTCCGGTAGGCGAGCCCCCGGAGCCGCGGGCGAATCAAGACGAGGGCGCTCCCGAACACGGTGGCCTGAAGCAGCGCGACGAGCGGGAACAGGCGACCGAAATAGGGGACGAGCGCGCTCGCGATGAGCACCTGGAGGCCGAGCGTGATGCCCCGGTAAATCGCGTAGGCGCGGCTCCGGAGGGCCCAGCCGGCGCCGACCACGACGAGCCAGGCGGTCCAGGAGGCGACAGCGAACGAGCTCATTCTCTGCCTATGAGGCGCGAGGCGCCGTGACGCAAGTCGCCGCCCGTGCAACGCTCGGTCCCGCATGACGGAGCGCGATATGAGCGGGAAGGTGGTGCTCGTCACGGGCGCGTCGGCGGGTATCGGCGAGGCGCTCGGGCGCGAAGCGGTGCGCCGCGGGGCGAGCGTGGTGCTCGTCGCGAGGCGCGCTGAACGGACGCAGGCCCTCGCGTCGGAGCTCGGTGAACGGGCGCTCGCCGTGGCCGGCGACGTGACGCGCGACGGCGACGTGGCACGGGCGACCGCCGCCGCACGGGAGCGCTTCGGCGGGCTCGACGTGTTGCTCGCGAACGCGGGCTTCGGCGTGTCCGGCAACTTTCTCGACCTCGAGCTCGAGGACTACCGGCGCCAGTTCGAGACCAACGTCTACGGCGTGCTCCGTTCGGTGAAGGAAGCGATGCCGGAACTCGAAAAGCGAGGCGGCGCGATCGGCGTGGTCGGCAGCGTGAACGGCTACGTTTCGATTCCCGGCTGGTCGCCGTATTGCATGAGCAAGCACGCGCTGCGCTCGTTCTGCGCGGCCGTGCGGCTCGAGCTCCGCGCGCGCGGCGTGTCGCTCACGCACCTCGCGCCCGGCTTCATCGACACGGACTTTCGCCGCGTCGACAACGCGAATCGCGTCCACCTCGACGCCGTCGACCCGACGCCGCGCTTTCTCATGATGTCCGCCGAGCGCGCCGCCGCCGAGATGCTCGACGCGACGCTCGCGCGCCGCGCGGAAGCCGTGATCACCGCGCACGGCAAAGCCGCGGTCGGGCTCGCGCGCCACACGCCGCGGCTCGTTTCGGCCGCGCTCGGCCTCGGCAGCAGCGTGACGGAACGACTCTCGAAGCGCCCGCACTGACGCACCGCGCGTCGCCCGCGGCCTCGAAAATCGAGGCGGCTCTAGCCGCCGTGCGCCGCGTGCCGGCGTTCGCTCGTGCTCTCGCGCGAGACGGGCACGCCCCCGCTCCGAACCGGCGAGAGGTCGTGCGGCCACACGCGATCGGCTTCGATGAGCGCCTTGGCCGCGAACACCGCGGCGAGCGCTTCCTCGGACGCTCCCGCGGCGCCGGGCGCTTCCGCTCCCAGATCATGGAGCTCGTCGACGTCGTTCGGCGCGTAGGCTTCGAGCGCCGGCGGCAACGCGCGCAGGATGACGCTGCCCGCCTCGCGCCGAATCCGCACGAGGCCGCCCGCGAGCGGGTTGAACGAGATCGCGCGCCGATCGGCGCTGGTGCTCGGAAGCGCGAGGTCGCGTCCCATCGCGGCGTGCACGGCCTGGACGCCGAGCAGGCCGAGCACCGTCGGCATCAAATCGAGGCTCGAGCAGGGGGCGCCGAACGCGGCATGGTCGAGTCGCGCGAGGAGCGCCGGGCGGCCCGGCGACCACACGACGAGCGGCGTGTGCACGTTTTCGTCGTAGAGCGCCGACGCCGGCATGCGGTCGCCCGCGTGGACTTCGGCGGGGTGACCGTGATCGCCGCTCATCACGACGAGCAGCGGCCGGCGCCCGGGGAGCCGCGCGAGCGTGTCGAGGGCGCGCACGTAATCGACGTAAGCGCTCGTCGAGCGCGCTTTCTGCCACGTCGCGCCGCCCGGCCCCGGCCGTGCGAACCGCGCGTCGGGTAGGGCATAGGGGTAGTGGTTGCTGATCGATTGCGCGAGCACGAACAGGGGCGGATCCTCGGGCGTGCGTCCGGCGAAAAGGTCGCGCAGTCGATGGAACAGCCCCGCATCGACGACGCCCCATTTCGTCACGCGCTGCACGCCTCCGATCGCGAGCTCGATGTCGCGAGCGCCCTCGATGGTCGAGAAGCCGGCGTGCTCGGCGAACACCCGCTGGTTGTCGAAATTCGGGTCGCCGTTCTGGACCATGCGCGCTTCGTAGCCGTGCTCGGCGAGGATTTCGGGGAGGCAGCGCATGCCGATGCCGCCGTAGGCGCGCGTGATCATCGAGCCGTAGTGCGGCAGGAGCGAGCACATCGCGGAGGCGAAGCCCGGCGCCGTCTGTCCGGCCGCCGTCTCGTAGTGGGTGAAGAGCCGCGCGTCGGTCCGGCGCGTGAGCGCGTCGAGCTCCGGCATCACGAGATCGACGCCGTGACCGCCCGTCGCGGCGAGCACGTGCGACGGCAACCCTTCGAGCTCGAGCACGAGCACGTCCGGCGCGCCCGCGTCGAGCCCGCTGCAATCCTGATCCACGCCGTCGCCCGGTACGTCGAGGGCGCCCGGGTGGATTTGCGCGTTCCGGTCGTCACAGTCGTCGCGGAGCGGCACGCCGTCGCCGTCCTCGTCGCGGTTGCAGCGGTCCCCGCCGAGCCCCGCCTTGCACAGGGCGTACGGCGTGCCGCGTACGAGCGGAAAGCGCTCGTCCACGAATTCGTCGCCCGCGGTCGCGGCCGGCGTGAGCAACGCGCGGCGCGGATCGGTGCCCGCGGGCAGCCCGAACGCGTGGCGGTCGAGCTGAAACGAGAGCCACGAGAAGCCGTCGGCGTGCGAAACCTGCGTCGCTCGATAATCGAGGTGCGACAGCGCCCGCGAACCGAAAATCAAGGCGACGGCGCCGAGGACCTCGAGCACGCGCGCCCGCCGACGAGCGCGCGGCGGAGCGAGCGCGTCGGCCGCGAAGCCGAGCTTGCGCGCGGCGAAAAGCGCGCCCCACGCGAGCGTGAGGTGGACGCCGAGCACGGCGAGCGGAATCGGCGACTGGATTTCGTTCGTGTGGAGCGGCTCACTCACGTAGGTGAGCATGAGCGGGTCGAACGGCACGTTGAGCGCGGCGAGGGTCCGCAGATTCAACACCGTGAGGAACACGCCGAACGCGAAGAGCCCGGCGCGCAGGGCGGAGAGGCGGCGCCCGCGCGGCACGAGCGCGAGCACGAGCAGCGCAACGCCGATGTCCTCGAGGAACCCCGCGACGAGCGCCAGCGTCGCCGCGCGCCAGAGCGTGTTCATCTGGTCGCCGAGCCAGATGAAGTCGGCTCGCAGCGCGGCGCCGACGAGCACGTACGCGACGGCCGTGCGCAGGTCCGCGTCGCGCCCGAGGCGCTGCAGGAGCGCACGCCCCCACGCACGAACGCCCCGACCTAGCGCCACCGAGCTCATCGCCGGGACATATTGCAGCGATCTTGCCACGCGCAAGTCACCCGAAGGCCACCGACGCATGGATCAAACCCGGATGAAACCTCGCTTCATGCGGGGGGTGGGGCCGTGGCTCAGGCGCTGCCTTCGGCCCCGACCGCGTGCTCCGGCTCGGCCGGCGCGTCGGATTCGACGCTTGCGCGGGGCGAGGGCGCTTCGAGCGGCGCGGGCGACCTCGCCGGCGCGGCGGTCGGCCGATAATGCCGCCACCAGAGCGCCGCGCGCTCTTCGGTCCAAGGGTGCTCGAAGTGAAGCGCGTCGAGCCGGTCGCGGAGCTCGCGCGCCGTTTGCGGCCGCCGGTCGGGGTTCTTCTCGAGGCACGCCATGATGACGGCCTCGAGCTCGGCGTGGAGCTTCTGCCCGATGCGCACGGACGGCAACACCGGACGCTGGTGCGCGTGCATGACGAGCATGTCGTGGCGCGTCTCCGCCTCGAAGACGCGCTTGCCCGTGAGCAGCCAATAACCGACGCAACCGAGCGCGTAGAGGTCGGCGCGGCGATCGACCGGCGCCTGGAAGCGCACCATTTCCGGCGCCATGATCGCCGGAGTGCCGACGAAGCGGCGCTCGTCTTCGAGCTCCTCCGCGGTCGGGTGGCGGTCGAGCACGAGGCCGAAATCGAGCACTTTGGCGAAATCGACGTCGCCTCCGAGCTCGCACGTGAAGATGTTCGCCGGCTTCACGTCGCGGTGGACGAAGTTCCTGTCGTGGGCTTCGGCGAGCGAGTGACACACCTGCCGCAAGAGGTACGCCGTGCGCTCGGGCGTCTGCGGGCCGAAGCGATCGACGAGCGTCTTCAGGTCGACGCCGTTCAAGAGCTCCATCACGTAATAAAAGGCGCCCTCGCGCGTGACGCCGAAGTCGTAAAGCACGATCGTGTGCGGGGAACCGAGCGACGCCGTCGTGCGCGCCTCGCGCAGGAAGAGCCGCAAGAGCCGTTCGGCCTCCTGCGGGCCGTGGTCCACGAGGATCTTCGGCCGGATGAGCTTCACCGCGGCGGGCCGCGCGAGCAGGCGATGGTCGGCGCGCCACACTTCGGCCATGCCGCCGACGCCGAGGCGCTCGACGAGCCGGTAGCTGCCGACCTCGCGCGCCTTGACGATGCCCTCGCTCAAACGATGCGCCACGCGGGCGATTTCGTAAGCGATGAAGGCCGCGACGAACGGTGACGAAAATAGGAGCGCCAGCTCGGCGAGCGGCGGCGTCCGGTCGCCCGAGCGCGCCATCACGAACGCGAGCGGGTCCATGCACGCGGCGCCGAACAGCGTGCCGATCGACGTGCGCGGCGCCGCCGGGATCAGCGCGCCGAACGCGAGGATCGGGAGCGCGACGGGCGACACTTGCCGCACGAGCTCCGGCGCGGGCCAACCCCCGGCATGGCGCAGGAGTCCGAGCAGGAGCGAGAGCAGGATCAGGTACGCGTAGCCGAGGTCGCGCGACAATTGCGGTTTGAGCTTCTCGATGCGCGTGACGAGGTGCATCGCGACGCTGAGCGCCGCCGCGACGCCGAGCAGCGTGAGGCAGTTCGCGCGCATGCTTGCCCAGCCCGGCGTGAACGGCACGAGCAATGCGAGCGCCGCGAGGTAGGCGACGAGCACGAGAGCCGCGATCGCCGTGAGGCCGCGCAGGCGCCCGACTCCCTCCGTGAGAAGGTCGGCGGGGAGCTCCAGGGTCGCCGCCGTGCGTACCGCGGCGCGTTCGTCCCAGGCCGCGCTCACGTCGATGGTCTCTTCCGGAGCGGGCTCCAAGCGCTCCGGCCCCGCAGCCTGTTTCGCCGGCGATTGCGGCTTCAGCTCGGAGGAAGGGACACGCACGGCGGCAAGCATAGGCCATCCCGGGATTTTCGTCCCGATGTCGCCTTAATCTGGTTCTCGAAAGCTTTAAGACTCACTTACGAAACAATGCATATGGGAAACCTCACTTCATCGCAAACGAGCCGAAACTTGGAGGTCCGAGCTCATGAAAAGGCTGCTCTTTTTCCTGATCGCATCGTTGTTGGCGAGCGTCGTCCTCGCCGTCCCTGAACGTGTCGCCCGCGCGGACGAGCCGGTCGCGGCCGTGCCCGCCGCCGCCGCACCCGCCGCGGCCACGAGCGACGTCGAAAAGCGACTCGCGGATCTCGAAGCGTACGTGAACAACGGCGCACGCGTAGACGACAAGAGCTCGAAGATCCTCTCGCCCGGCCCCGGTCACAACGGCTTCATGATGATCTGCGCGGCGCTCGTGCTCTTCATGACGTTGCCGGGCCTCGCGCTCTTTTACGGCGGCCTCGTGCGCCAGAAGAACGTGCTCTCGGTGATGGCGCAGTGCATGGGCATCGCCGCGCTCGTCACGCTGCTCTGGTGGGCGTTCGGTTACAGCCTCACGTTTTCACCCGGCACGCCGCTCCTCGGCGGCATGGCGAACGCGATGCTGCGAGGCGTCGGCGCCGAGCCGAACACCGCGTACGCCGGCTGGGTCTCGCAGAGCACCTTCTCGATGTACCAGCTGATGTTCGCGATCATCACGCCGGCCCTCATCATCGGCTCGATCGCGGAGCGCGTGAAATTCAGCGCGCTCATGGTGTTCGTGACGTGCTGGATGATCCTCATCTACTTCCCCCTTGCGCACATGGTGTGGGGCGCCGACGGCATGATGAACGGCGTCTTCAACAAGGACGCCGCGATCAAGGCGGTCGATTTCGCGGGCGGCACCGTCGTGCACATGTCTTCCGGCTGGTCCGCGCTCGTGCTCGCGCTCATCGTCGGGCACCGTGTCGGCTTCGGCAAAGAGGAGTTCGTGCCGCACAGCCTCGTCCTCACCATGGTCGGCACCGGCATGCTCTGGGTCGGCTGGTACGGCTTCAACGCCGGCAGCGCGGTCGCCGCGGACGGCATCGCATCGCAAGCGTTCATGACCACGACTCTCGCCGCGGCAATCGCGGGCGGCGCGTGGGCTGGCGTCGAATGGCTCACGCGCGGCAAGCCGACGGTGCTCGGCTTCTGCTCCGGCATCGTGGGCGGCCTCGTCGTCATCACGCCCGCGGCGGGCTTCGTCACCGCGAACGGCGCGATGCTCATCGGCATCCTCGCCGGGGTCGTGCCGTTCTTTGCGTGCACCAAGCTCAAGCACGCGCTCGGCTACGACGACGCGCTCGACACCTTCGGCGTTCACGCGATCGGCGGAACCCTCGGCGCCTTCGTCACGGGCTTGCTCGCAACGCCCGAGGCGAACCCGAACCTTCTTCTCAACCTCAAAGACATCGTCGGCAAAACGCTCTGGCTCGAGCAATTGAAAGCGATGGGCCTCACCCTCGCGCTCTCGATCATCGGCACGGCCATCCTCGGCTACGGCCTCAAGTTCACGCTCGGTCTACGCCCGACGGCCGAAGAAGAAGAGAGCGGCCTCGACCTGAGCGGCCACGGCGAAAAGGGTTACGACGTTTCCTAATCGCGCGCCTCGCGCTGAAACGAAGGGTCACGCGTTCGCTCTGAGCGAAGGGTCGCGCGTTCGCTATGAAACGAAGGCCCGGACGTGAGTCCGGGCCTTCGTCTTTGTGCGCACCAAGGGTTTCCGCGCGGCTCCCGAGTCACCTTGCAAGTCCGGGAGCGAGCCCCGAACTTTCACGCAATCCGCCACAACCTCGGGCGCGGCCCCCGAGGTTTCACGCAAATGCTTACAAGTTCGGGATCGCACCCCGAAGTTTCGCCCGCAGACGTGCAACTTCGGGATCGCACCCCGAAGCTTCACGCGCGACGTGCAAAGTTCGGGATCGCACCCCGAAGTTTCGCCCGCAGACGTGCAACTTCGGGATCGGAACCCGAAGTTTCGCGTGCGGACGTGGAAGTTCGGGATCGCACCCCGAAGTTTCGCCCGCAGACGTGCAACTTCGGGATCGGAACCCGAAGTTTTGCGTGCGGACGTGGAAGTTCGGGATCGGAAGCCGAAGTTGCGTTGGTGATCGGCGCGCGTGGACGAGGGGCACCGAGCGGGGGGAGGCTCGGGGGGCGAGGCTCGTCGCTGACGGGGAGAGTGACGTCGAGGGCGCGGCTTGGGGGGATTTAGGCCGCGCGGGGGTCGCGGAGGATGCGCAGGGGGCGGAGCGTCGTGACGTGGGGCGAGGAGCCGCCGGCGCGGGCCGCGAGCTCTTCGTCGAGGATTTCGGCGACCATCGGCTCGCAGCCGCCGCAGCACTCGGCCGCGCCGGTGCGTTCGCTCACGGCTTCGAGGCTCGATGCGCCCTCGCGGACGCTCGCGCGGATGGCTCGGTCACTCACGGCTCGGCAATGGCAAACGATCACGGCCCCAGGAACCTAGCGTATTGAAAACGACTTTCAACATCATTTGCAAGAAGTCGTGCGCTTTCGAGGGGTTGGGCGGCGCGGGTTCGAGCGGGTGGCGGCCGTTCGGTGGCCCAGCCTTCGGTTCGAGGCGGGCCGACGGCTGGTACGGCGCGCCCAAACCAGAACTAGAATCCGCGGCATGCAAGGCGACGCCGAGATCATCGAGCTCTTGAACGAGGTGCTGACTTCGGAGCTCACGGCCATCAATCAGTACTTCATCCACGCGAAGATGTTGAAGAACCAAGGCTACGACCGGCTCGCCAAGAAGAAGCGCGAAGAGTCGATCGAGGAGATGCATCACGCCGACGAGGTGATCGAGCGCATTCTGTTCCTCGACGGCGTGCCGAACATGCAGCGCCTGTTCCCGGTGCGGGTCGGCGAGGAGCCGGTCGAGATGCACCAGCTCGATCTCGCCGTCGAAAAGGAGGCGCACGCGCGGCTCAATCGCGGCATCGCGCTCGCCGTCGCCAAGGGCGACAACGGCACGCGCGCGCTCCTCGAGACGATTTTGAAGTCGGAAGAAGAATCGATCGATTGGCTCGAAACGCACCTCGGGCTCATCAAGGAGCTCGGGCGCGAGCGCTATTTGGCCGAGCAGATGCACGTATGACTCGCCGCAGAGGCGCGGGTTCGGCCCGAGAGGCCGGCGAGGCCGGGCTTTTCGTACGGCTCGGTCGGTGGTAGGCAAAGCGCCCGAACATGAGCGGCCATTCGAAGTGGGCGACAATCAAGCGCAAGAAGGGCGCGACCGACGCGGCGCGCGGTCGAGCTTGGACCAAGCTCATTCGCGAGGTCGTGACGGCGGCGCGCATCGGCGGCGGAGACGCGAATGCGAATCCGCGTTTGCGCAAGGCGGTGATCGACTGTCGCGCTCAGCAGATGCCCGCCGACAACATCAAGCGCGCGATTCAGCGCGGCACGGGTGAGCTCGAGGGCGCCGCGTACGAAGAGGTGCTTTACGAGGGCACGGGGCCGGGCGGCACGCTCTACTTGGTGGAGGGCATGACCGACAATCGGAACCGCACCGTCGCCGAGCTCCGGAAGATTTTCGAGAAGCACAACGGCGTGCTCGGGAGCTCGGGCGCGGCGGGCTGGGCGTTCGATCGCTTCGGCGTGATCACGCTCGAGAAGTCGGCGGCGACCGAGGATCAGCTGATGGAAGCGGCCGTGGAGGCCGGCGCCGACGACTATCGCGACGAGGGCGACACCTGGGGCGTGTACACGCCGCCGCACGATCTCGATCGCGTGACGAGCGCGCTCGAGGCGAAAAAGCTCGCGATTCAGTCGAGCAAGCTCGCGTTCATCCCGAAGAACAAGAAGCCGATGTCCGGCCGGGACGCCGAGGTCTGTCTGAATCTGGTCGAAGCGCTCGACGAGCACGACGACGTGCAGAACGTCTACGCCGACTTCGATCTGTCCGAGGACGAGCTCGCGCGCATCGCCGCCGGCTGAGCGTCACACCGGCCAGCGGAACTGCACGGCCGAAAAGTACGTGAACACGAGGTGCGCGACGGTGCTCGGCAAGAGCCGCCCGGTGCGCCCGGCGAGAAACGTCCACACGAGTCCGCAGCCGAACGCCGCGATGACGAGGAGCGGATTCGGGCCGGCGACGGGATCGCGCAGCGCGTAGGCGGTCGGCAGCGCCGCGAGCGCGTAGAGCAGCGCCGAGAGGACGAAAGCGCGACGATTGCCGAAGCGCTCGGTGAGCTCGTCGAGGACCATGCCGCGCCAGACGAGCTCTTCACAAACGACGATGAGCGCGAGCGCGCTCGTGAGGAACACGGAGTGCTGGAGCGTCTCGGGATCGCCGAGCTCCAAGTAGAGCCTGAGGAGCCACGCTTGTCGCGGCGTGCCGGTCGGGACGAGCACGGCGCGCGCGACCCACGACGCCCCGAGGAGCGCGATGCCCGGCAGCGCGCCGAGCGTGATGTCGCCGCCGCGCGGCGTGAGGCGCTCCCTCAGCACGCCGTCGCGCGCGAAACCCTGGACCGCGAGCGCGGCGAGCAGGAGATGCGGGACGCCGAACGTCAAATAAAAGGCGGGCCGCCCGGCGAAATCGGGCCGGAACGCCGCGAGGTACGTCGCCGTGACGACCACGAACGCCAAAAGGACGCGCTTCAACCGCGCCTCGCAGCGAGCTCGGCCGCGACTCGCGCGAGGATGCGATCGGCGAGCACGCGCTTCGGGCCGAGCTCGACGGGCTGTTCGTCGTTCGCGCCGACCAGGATGGCGCGGATGTCGTCCCTGCCGATCGATTCGTCGGCGTGGTTCGACACGACGAAATCGACGCGCTTCGAGACGAGTTTTTGGCGCGCGGTCGCGACGGCGCGCGCGTCGTCTTCCGTCCCGAGCGCGAAGCCGACGAGCAGCGGCTCGGAACCTTGGCGCGCCCGGCCGACTTCGGCGAGCAAGTCGGGGTTCGGCACGAGCTCGAGGGTGATCGGTTGATCGAGGCGGCGGAGCTTGGTTTCGCTCGGATGCGCGGGGCGGTAATCGGCGACGGCGGCGGCCATGACGAGCACGTCGGTACCGCGGAGATCGCTGCCGAGCACGCTCCAGAGCGCGCTCTTCAGCGACGCGGCGGTGCGCACGTCGATGCGCGTCACGCCCGCCGGCGTGGCGAGACTCACGGGGCCGGCGATGAGCGTGACCGCGGCGCCGAGCTCGGCCGCGCGCGCGGCGATTGCGAAGCCCATCTTCCCCGAGGAGCGATTGCCGACGTAACGCACCGGATCGATGTCCTCGGCGGTCGGGCCCGCGGTGACGAGCACGCGCACGCCCTTCAGCGTTTGCCCCTCGGTCAGCGTGCGCAGCACGGCGTCGAAGATGGTGTTCGGCTCCGCCATGCGGCCCATCCCGATGTCGCCGCTCGCGACCGGGCCCGCCACGGGGCCCACGAGCCGAACGCGACCGTCCGCCGCGAGTTCCGCCACGTTGCGCGCCGTGGCCGGATGTTCCCACATGCTCGGGTGCATCGCCGGCGCGGCGAGCACCGGGCAGCTGGCGCAGAGCACGAGCGCGCTCGTGAAGTCGTCCGCGCGGCCTTGAGCGAAGCGCGCTAGTGCGTCCGCAGTCGCCGGCACGACGAGCACGAGGTCGCTCGACTTGCCGAGCGCGACGTGCGGCTCGCCGCCGCGATCGGGCGCGAACATCTCACCGAGCACCGGGCGACCGGTGAGGCCAGAAAACGTGGCCGGCCCGATGAATTCGCGCGCGGCGTTGGTGAGCGCGACCTCGAGCTCGGCGCCTTCGGCGAGCAACCGGCGCGCGAGCAAGACGGCTTTGTAAGCGGCGATGCTGCCCGCCACGCACAGCGTGATCTTCTTGCCGGCGAGGGCGGGGGTGGCGGTCATCGACTGGGCTTTTTACCGCGACTGCCCGGCGCGCGCGACACGAAGGGATTCGCAGCCTCGAAGAAGCGCCACGGGCGAGCGGCCCACGCGCCGGCGTAGTCCACGCCGATGCGCGGCGAACGCGCGACTTTGCCGCGCGGCCCGTCGCTCAGAAAGAGCGGCGGCTTGCAGAGGTCGAGCCCGTAACAGCGCTTGTCGATGGCGAAGGCTTCGCAGAGCTTGCCGGGGCCGTTCGTGAGGTTCGGGTCGCCCGGCGCGAGACCGCGGCGCTCGGCCATGAGCTCGACGCCCGCGAGCGGTTCGACCGCGCGGATCAGGACGGCGTGCGGCGTCTCGTCCGCCGTGGTGACGAGGTTCACGTGCCAATGCATGCCGTAGACGAAGAAGACGTACGCGAAGCCGGGGGGACCGAACATCGCTTCGGTGCGCGCCGTGCGGCGGCCGCCGTAGGAATGCGCCGCGCGATCCTCCGGGCCGCGATACGCCTCCGCCTCGACGATGCGACCGGCGACGCGCCCCGCGGGCGTCTCGTGGACGAGGATTTTGCCGATGGCGTCGCGCGCGACGCTGAGCACGGGCCGCGCGTAAAACGAGCGCGGCAGCGGCGCGAGCCGGCCGAGCGTCGGCGCCGGGGCCGCGCGCCGTGCGGCCACGCGCGTCAGCCGAACCCCAGAAAACGCCCGCCCTGGTAGACGAGCAGGCTCGCGAGGTACGCGAGCGACGTCATGTACGTGAAGAGAAAGGCGGGCCAGCGCCACGAGTGCGTCTCGCGTCGCACGACCGCGAGCGTGCTCATGCACTGGCACGAGAGCGCGAAGAAGACGAGCAGCGAGAGCCCGACGAGCGGCGTGTAACGGGGCTTGCCGCCGAGCGTCTCGTGGCGGAGCTTTTCGCGGAGCGGCAAATCTTGCTGGTCGGCGTCGCCCACGCCGTAGACGAGGCCGAGCGTCGAGATGAACACCTCGCGCGCGGCGAACGCGCCGATGATGCCCACGTCGATCTTCCAATCGAAGCCGAGCGGCGCGAAGACGGGTTCGATGGCCTTGCCGAGCCGGCCGCCGTAGCTCTGCTCGATGCGCCCCTCGGAGCGCGCGGGCTCGGGCGCGGTCGGGTGCACGGACGGCGAGGCGAGGCGCTCGTCGGCGCTCGTCGCGTGCACGGCCGCGACGCTCGCCCCGTGCGGCTCCGGTCCGACCGGCGTCGCCGTGCGCGGGAAGGCGAGGAGCGCCCAGAGCGCGATGGTGCACGCGAGGATCACCGTGCCCGCTTCTTTCAAGAAGACGAGCGCGCGTTCCACCATGTTCCGCAGCGTGAGCCTGAGGCTCGGCAAACGGTACGGCGGGAGCTCGAGCACGAGCGGCACGCGCCGCCCCTTCACCGCGGTGCGTCCGAGCACGAGCGCGACGACCAGCGTCGTCACGATCGCGAACACGTACATGCTCACCATCAAGAGCCCCTGCAGCGGCACGAAGCCGAACATGCGGGAGGGCGGAAACAGCGTGGCGATGATCAGCGTGTACACCGGCAGGCGCGCCGAGCACGTCATGAGCGGAATCACGAGCATCGTGAGCAGGCGGTCGCGCTGCCGCTCCATCGTGCGCGTCGCCATGATGGCGGGCACGGCGCAGGCGAAGCCGGAGAGCATCGGCACGAACGCGCGGCCGTGGAGTCCGAGCGTTCTCAGCACGCGATCCATCAAGAACGCGACGCGCGCCATGTAGCCCGAGTCCTCGAGCAGGCCGATCATCAACGAGAGCAGGAGGATCTGCGGCAAAAAGACGATCACGTTGCCGACGCCGCCGAGGACGCCCTCGACCAAGAGGTCGCGCAAGAGTCCCGGCGGGAGCAGCCCGACGAGCGCGGTCGAGAGCCACGTCACGAGACGCTCGATGAGCTTGATCGCCGGATCGGACCAGGAAAAGAGCGCCTGGAACAAGACGAGCATCGAGCCGAGGAAGATCGCGAAGCCGAACACCGGGTGCAAGAGCAGGCGGTCGACGCGCTCCGAGGACGCACGCTTCGGCGGATGACGCTCGAGGCGCGGGTAGAGCGCTTCGAGCGCGCCGTCGATGCACGCGTAGCGCGCGGCGATGAGCTCGCGGTCGAGGTCGCGCGGTTCGGCTTCGCGCCGCACGCTTTCGCAGCGGGCGCGGAGCTCGTCCGGGATTTCGCGGAGCTCGTCGCCGGGCTCGATGCTCGCGAGGGCCCAGAGCGCGAGCGCGCGATCACGCGCCGGCGTCGAGCGCCAGGCGGCGGGCAGCGCCGAAACCACGCGTTCGGCGTCGGCCACGAGCGCGTCGGGGTAGTTCACGCGCACGTGCGCGCGCGGGGGTTTGTCGAGCTCCTCGGCCATCGCGCGCTTGAGCTCGTCGATGCCGGCGCCGCGCCGCCCGTCCGTCGCGACCACGGGCACGCCGAGAAAGCGCGCGAGCGCGGCCGGGTTCGGCGGGTTCGTCGCGACTTCGTCGAGCATGTTGAGCGCCACCACGATCGGCAGCTCGAGCTCCACGAGCTGGAGCACGAGGTAGAGGTTCCGGCTGAGCTGCCCCGCGTCCACCACGACGACGCAGAGGGCCGGGCGCGGCAGTCCGGCGCGCCCGAGCAGCGCATCGAGGGCGATCTGCTCCTCCGCCGAGCGCGCGGAGAGCGAGTAGGCGCCCGGCAGATCGACGATTGTCACCGAACCGCGGCCGGCGAGCTCGAGCGGGCCGCTCCGCTGCTCGACCGTGATCCCGGGGTAATTGCCGATGTGCGCGCGTTCGCCCGTGAGCTGATTGTAGACGCTCGTCTTGCCGACGTTCGGATTGCCGACGAGCACGACGACGGGCGCTTCGTCGGCTCGCTCGGGCGCGGCGCGCTCGACGAGCGACGCGCTCTCCCCCACGGTCAAGGCGCGCCCCGCACCGGCGCGATCGGCAGGTGCCGGCGGCCGGCCGGATCGAGCGCCGGCGCCGTGAGCTTCACGCCCGGGCGCACGCGCACGAGCGCCGCGTCGCCGCGCCGGATCGAGAGACTCGCGCCGCGCACGAGGAGCTCGAGCGGGTCGCCGAGCGGCGCGACCGCCTTGAGCTCGACGCGCGTCCCCGGCACGAGCCCGAGCTCCATCAGCCGGCGCCGGAAGGAGCGCTCGCCGCCGACGTGCTCGATGTCCGCGACGTCACCCACGTCGAGCTCCGAAAGGTGACGAACGTCGGGCGGCATGAAGACGACGTTCAGGCTAGCCTACCTGAAAACGACTATCAAATTCACGCGCGCTCGGCGCCGCCGTTCGGCCCGGGTGGGCGCGAGCGCCGTCCTCTCGCCGCGACGAAGCTCGGCGCGAGGGCGGAGGCGTCGGTGGTGGCGGGCAGGACGCGGAGCACGCTCCGGAGCGCTTCGAGCATCTGTTGCGCGGAGGCGAAGCGCCGTCCGGGCTCGCGTTCGAGCGCGCGATGCACGGCTTGCATCAGCTGGAGCGGCAGCCCCGCGCGCCGGAGCCCGAGGAGCGGCACGCGCGCGTCGCGGACGAGCAGCGCCGACGCGATCTCGTTTTCGCCGAGGAAGAGCCGTTCACGCGTGAGCGCTTCCCAAAGCACGATGCCGACCGCGAAGAGGTCGCTGCGCAGGCTCGCGGGCTCGCCGCGGACGAGCTCCGGCGCAAGATACGCGGCTTTGCCTTTGACGACGTCCGGTCGCGTCATCTGCTCGCGGTCCGGCGCCTTGGCCAGGCCGAAGTCCCCGAGCTTTACGACGCCCGACACGTCGAGCAAGACGTTCGCGGGCGTCACGTCGCGGTGCAGCACTTCCGCCGGTTGCCCGCGCGCGTCCACACGGCCGTGCGCGGAGGAGAGCCCGCGCAGGATCTCGATGCCGATGGCGGTCACGAGCTCCCACGGCGTCTCGAGACCGCGGCTCGTGTGCGAGCGGATCCACGCGCCGAGATCGAGGCCGTTCACGAGCTCGCTCACGAGGTAGGGCTGCCCGAACTCGTCGAGGCCGTAGTCGAGCACGGCGATGACGTTCGGGTGGTTGAGCTCGGCGCCGAGGCGCGCCTCTTCGGCGAACATCGCGATCGTCTCCGGCGACAGCCGGAGCTCGGGCAGGATGCGCTTGACCGCGACCGCCCGCGCGAAGCGCCCCGGCCCTCGCTGCGTCGCGCGCCAGACCACGGCCATACCGCCGCGGCCGAGTTCTTCAACCAGGTCGTAGCGACCGGCGATCAACCGCCCGGGAGCGTCTTCAGCGGGATTCACGGGATTCGTTCACCCCGCGGAGAGAAGTCGTCGGCGCACAGGGTGCGTGCGTGGCCCACCGGACTCGATCGAGGCGGTGGCGCGAGTGTTGAAACGCGAGGGCTCCATCGTCATCATCACAGCATGCGTCGGCGGTCGCGAAAAGGTGCGTGGCGCGGAGCGATTCTCACGCTGCCGTTCGCGTTCGTCGCGGCGTGCTCCGGGTCCGGAAAGTCGTTTTTCGACGCGCCGCCGCTCGCACACGCGGGCGCGGGAAATGGCGGAACGGCGGGCGCTCCGCCGAGGGCCGGGGCCGGCGGCCAAGCGACGTCACCGACCGGCAGCGGCGGAACCGCGGGCGGCTCGGCCGACGGAGCGGGAGCGACCGCGGGCGAGGAAGCCGCGTCCGGCGGTTCACCGGACGCGATGGCCGGTGCGGGCGACGTCACCGGCTCGGCGGGAGACGAGAGCGCGGGGGCGACCGGCGGCGCGACGTCCTCGGGCGGTCGCGGCGGCACGACGGCGGCCGGCGGCGCGACCTCGCTCGGCGGCACCGGCGGCGACGCCGTGTCGACTGGCGGCACGACTGGCGGCGCGAGCGGTTCTGCGGGTACGGGCGGCAGTGCGATCGCGGGCGGTGGCGGCGTCGCGGGTGGCGGCGCCGGCACGGACGCGAGCGGCGGCGTCGCCGGCACGGCGGGGCTCGGCGGTTTCGGGGCGTTCGCGGGCGCGGGCACGGGCGGCTCGGCGACGTGCGTGCCCACGGTGCCGCCCGACGAAATCTGCGACGGCATCGACAACGACTGTCACGGCGGCATCGACGATCAAGGCGTCTGCCCCGCCGGCTGTGTGGGCGCCGTCGACAGCGATCATCGATACCTCCTTTGCACCGGTCCCGGCGACACGACCTACTCGCGCTTGGACGCGCACACCGCTTGCGGCGACGACGGCGACGCCATGGGCATCACGCTCGATCTCGTGCGCGTGAACTCGGCCGAGGAGGAGGCGTTCCTGCTCGGCCTCATCGCGGCGAACCACGTGACGGGCGGCGTGTGGAACGGCGCGAGCGACAGCAGCTCGTCCGGCATCGGCTCGACCGAGGGCACCTGGGTGTGGGGCTCGACGACCAACGGCGTCACCTTCTACAAGGACGGCGCGCCGGTGATGAATCGCTACAACGATTGGGCTCCCGGCGAGCCGGACAACGGCGGCACCGGCACGGCCGAAAACTGCGCCATCTTCGACCCGGCGCTCGACTGGCAATGGAACGACGTAAATTGCCTGCAAAAGTACGCGTCCTTCATCTGTGAGGAGCCGACGACGAACTGACCGCCGGGGCCGCGCGAAACCCGCTGGGCCGGGACCACCGCGCGCGCTATCTCAAACGTCGTGGTCACCCGCACTCACAAACGCAGCGCCGGCGTGCTCCTCTTCCGGCGGGGTGCGCGGGGGCTCGAGTTTCTGCTCGCACATCCGGGTGGTCCGATCTTTCGCCGGCGAGACGCCGGGGCATGGACGATTCCGAAAGGCGAAATCGAGCCGGGTGAAGAGCCGCTCGCGGCCGCGCAGCGCGAGCTCCTCGAGGAGACGGGCTTCGTGGTGAGCGGACCGTTTCTTCCGCTCGGTACGGTGAAGCAAAAGAACGGGAAGACGGTGCACGCGTGGGCGTGTGAAGCGTCGGTCGATCCGCGCGCGCTCCGGAGCGCCAAGTTTCGCATGCAGTGGCCGCCGCGCTCGGGAACGTTCGCCGAGTTTCCGGAGCTCGACCGTGCCGACTATTTCGAGTTCGAGACGGCGCGGGAGAAGCTGAACGCCGCTCAGTTCGAGCTCGTCGAGCGACTCGTCGCGTTGATGGCCGGATGACGTGCTGAGGGCGGGCCGAGTTAAAGAACTGACTATGTAGGCGTGGCGCGCCGTGTGCGACGTTCGGTCCGAGCATGAGCGAGCGAGCTCTGGGGGTCACCGTTGGTGTTCCCTTCGACGTCGACTTCGTCGCCCCGGGCGCCGATTACGAGTGGCAGCTCACCGTGCGGCCCGCGGGCATCGAGCTCATCAGTCGTATTTTTCGTCAGTTCTCGGACGCTGCGTCCGGCGACACGGTGCTCCAGCTCTTCCACCTGCGCGCCGCGCTGCCGGGCCTCCACGAGCTCTACTTCGTGCTGAAGCGACGCTCGGACGTCGCCGTCGTCCAGAACGAGATCGTCGTGATCGAAGCGGCGGCGCCGGGAAGCGCTTGAAGTCGAGCTCGCTCGCACGTTGAGAACGCTCGAACGTTGAGAACGCTTGCACGTTGAGAACGCTTGCACGTTGGGAACGCTTGCACGTTGAGAACGCTTGCACGTTGAGAACGCTTGCACGTTGAGAACGCTTGCACGTTGAGAACGCTTGCACGTTGAGAACGCTTGCACGTTGAGAACGCTTGCACGGCGCGGCGCGTGACGCTTCGTTTCACTCCTGGGCGTGACGTCCGCGACGCGATGCATCGTCGTTGCATGCGCGCGCGAAAATGTGAGTGAGCGAGCAGCGAAGTTGAGCCGTCGAGCGTGCTCGCGTGCACAGATCGATCAAGCCGGCAACCAAGGAGCCGCCGTACATGCTCGAGCCTCGCTCCAGAAGCATCGCTGTCGTCGTCGGTGTGGCGTCCATGCTCACCGGGTGTCTCGATCGCCCCGTTGCGCCCGCGACGCCCACGACGACGAACGTCTACATCAGTCAGGTCAGACAGACCGGCGTCGACAAGATCGATCTTCTTTTCATGATCGATAATTCCTTGTCGATGGCCGACAAGCAGCAAATTCTCGCGAGCGCGGTGCCCGTGCTCGTGCAGCGACTGATCACGCCGACCTGCGTCGACGCGAACGGCAATCCCGTCGGCGGCGGCAACGTGGTGGCGGACGGGAACGGCACCTGCTCGCAGGGAGTCCCGGAATTCAAGCCAATTCAGGACATCCACGTCGGCATCGTCACCTCGAGCCTCGGCGACCACGGCAGCAACGACGTCTGTTCGGACGCGCAGGCGCAGGTGGACGCGGCCGCGGGCGTGCAGGACTTCTACAACGACAAGGCGCAGCTCGTGCCGAGCGTTCGCCCCGCCGCAAACCTCTACAGCTGGAACAACACCGGCTTTCTGGTGTGGGACCCGCGCGATCAGTCGATGGTGCTCGATCCGCACACGCCGATCACGGCGAACGAAACGACGGCGAGCACCTTCATCAACAACTTCACCACGCAGGTGACCGCGACGACCGAGAACGGCTGCGGCTTCGAAGCGCAGCTCGAGGGCTGGTATCGCTTTCTGGTCGACCCGCAGCCCGTCGCGACGATGAGCAACGACGGCCAAAACAGCGTGCGGCCGAAGCAAGCCGACGGCAAAACCGACCTCGTCAACAACGTGGTCTTGACGCAGCGCGCAGCTTTCTTGCGGCCCGATTCACTGCTCGCCGTCGTGATGCTCACCGACGAGAACGATTGCTCGGTGGTGGACGAGGACGGCACGCAGGGCTGGCTCGTCGGTTACAAGGGCGGCGTCGGACAGGCCAACTGGCACATGCCGCGCGCGAACTCGGCGTGCCAGAACCCGAACGATCCGTGCTGCCGCCCGTGCAGCACCCCTGCGCCCGCCGGCTCGAATTGCGCCGACAACGCGAGCGACGCCACGTGCGCGATGGGGGCGACGCTCTCCGTCGACGAAGACGCGATGAACGAGCGCTGCTACCACATGAAGCAACGCTTCGGCGTGGACTTGCTCTATCCGACGAGTCGCTACGTCGAGGGTCTGTCGCAGCGCTTCATCACGCCGCGCTTCGGCGGCGGTCAGGTGCCGAACCCGATCTACGCCGCCTCCGCGAACGGGGAGCCGCCGCGCGAGGCGGACCTCGTATTCCTCGCGGCGATCATCGGCGTCCCCTGGCAGGACATCGCGACGGCCGACAGCCTCACGGGCCGGAGCTTGAGCTACATGACGGCGTCGGATCTCGTCGCCAACAATCGCTGGCCCGTGATTTTGGGGGATCCCGACAACGACGTGCTCCCGACCGATCCCTTCATGATCGAGTCGATCGACGCGCGCACCGCGGGCACGCCCGACCCGGTGTTCCCGAGCGCGGCGATCACGCCCGCGAGCAGCACGACGTTGAACCCGATCAACGGTCACGAGCAGGATCAACTCGCGACGCGCGACGACCTCCAATTCGCCTGCATCTTCCCGCTGGCGCAGCCGGTGAGCCCGGCGGATTGCGCCGCCAATTCGGACGCCTGTGACTGCAACGCGGACGAGTTCGACAAACACAGCCCCCTCTGTCAGGGCGTGAGTGCGACGATGGACGGCTCGCAGGTTTACGCGAAGGCTTATCCCGGCGTCCGCGAGCTCCAGGTGCTCCAAGGCTTCGGCGCAAACTCCATCGTGGCGAGCATCTGTCCGAAGAACATTCAGGCGCAAGGCGCCACGCCCGCGAGTGACCCCGACTACGGCTATAACCCGGCGATGGCGGCCATCGTCGAGCGCTTGAAAGAAGCGCTCACCGTGAAGTGCCTGCCGCGCCCGCTCTCGCCCGATACCGCCGGTTCGCCGGATCCGACGAGCAGCGACTACAATCCGGATTTCGGCAAGGTGCCGTGCGCGGTGCTCGAAGTGCGTCCGCAGACGCAATCGTCGCCCGGCGTGTACACCGGGTGTCCGGATCCCACGTGTTCGGACCCGGGTCGCACCGCGCTCACGGGCGAGCAAGCCCAGGTGATCGGCGCGGCGCAGGATTATCTCTCGAGCACAGGGGCTTGCGGGACGGGCAACGGCGCCATCCCCTGCGACAAGGAATGCTTCTGCGAGCTCGACCAGTTCTCGGGCGACGACCTCAATACCTGCGAAACCATGTCCGACCCAGGGAACCTCTACGGGTATTGCTACGTCGATCCCGCGGCGGCCGCGGCGACCGGCGATCAAACGCTCGTCGCCGGCGAAACGACGCTCGTCAAGGATTGCGCGGCGACGCAGAAGCGCATCCTGCGCTTCATGGGGCAGGGGCTTCCGGCGAAAGACGGGCTCGCCTTCATCGCGTGCATCGGCGCGAACGAGAGCGACTGAGCGCACGGCCGAAGAAATCCTCGCTTGCGGCGGCGCGGGCCCGCACAATAGTGCGTGAGTGAGTCGCGGGCTTCCCGTCGCGCTTGCCGTCCTGGCGGCAGCACTGCTCGGTCCCGGCACCGCCGCGGGTGACGCTCCGGTGCCCGTCTTCGTCTACGCGGCCGGCCCGAACCCGATCCACGTCCGCATCGCCGCCGGCACCGTGAGCCCGTGCAACTCCGCGTCGGACACACCGCTCTTCGAAGGGACGGTGTCGCCGGACCGCCCGCTCTCTTTTTTCAGCCCGGCGGCCTGCATTTGCGAGCAGCACACGTCGGCCTCGTTCCCCGACTCGGAATGGTCGCAAGGCGGCATCGTCTGCAGTTGCTCCGGGCGGCGCTGCCGCCAAAGCCCGGTGATCCGCGTCTTGGTGCAGCCGAGTCGGTGAACGCGGGGCCGGGTCGCACGGCGACCGAGCGATTGCCTCACTGTCCCGTGATCGTACCCACGATGGCGAGCTGGTAGGACTGCGCCGACGAGTAGGTGCCCTGCAGCCACAAGAGAGCCGTGTGCGTGGAGTCCCACTTGGGAACGATCGGGCGCAGGTTGTCCTTCGTCGAGTTCTGCGTGACCGGCGTCCACGTGAAGGTTGCGCCGTTGTCGCAGGTGGTGCCGCGCCAGATCTCGTGCTTGGCGCCGGCCGTCGTGGTGTCGGTCCGCGGATCGTAAGTCGTGGAAACGTAGATGGTGGTCGGATCGTCGGGGACGAGGGCCGCGAGCCCGATGTAGTCCTGCTCGTCGTCCGAAGAGGTCTGGTAGAGCTTGGGACCTCCGTGGACGAGGTACGTCGTCTTCCACGAGGTGCCGTCCCAGCGCGAGTAGATCATGCGCTTGTCCGGGTCGGAGCCGGTGGGCGTCGAGTCGCAGGTGTCGGCCCGCCCTTGCCCGAGGATCGCGATCGTCCCGTCCGCATAGCGCACGATGTCGTGGTCCCACATGCGGCAGAGCTTGACGTTGCCCGCCATCGAGCCCGTCTTGAAGACCGGCGTGTACGCGGAGATGTCCTTCGAGTTCGTGGTGGTCGAGTTCGCGTCCTTGAGCGAGCTGTCGATCACGGTCCCGCTCGAGTTATAGACCATCCCGTTCTGGATGTAGCCGTGCCAGAGGCTGTTGTCGTCGTCACGCGGGTGGGCCTCGGTGCCGACGAAATCGATGCGGTCCGTGTTGTTGCCCCAATACTTGTAGTAGCCGGCGACGTAACCCACCTGCTTCGTGTCCATCAGGCGGCCGTAGTAGCTGAAGGTGCTGCCGTCGTCGGACGAAGACAGGAAGGCGTTGTCGGTCCCGACGGAGCGGACGCCGTCGTAGACCGACGACCCCATGTACCAAACGTTGTCGTACGTCACGAGGTTCGTGTCGGCGCCGGCCCACGGACAGCCGAGGGAGGTCCAGTCGAACTTGTACTCCGGTCCCCATTTGGTTCCGTCGAAGATGCTCGAGCGCGTGATGCAGTCGACGCGATGGGTCGAGTACATCGCCACGTACTTCCCATCCGGCCGAATGATGAGCGCCGGCGCGTTGTGATCGTCGATGTTGGCGGCGATGCTCGTGCTCACCGTGTAGAGCGTCGACTTCTTGCTCGCGAGGTCGTAGATGACGGCCTCGATATTGCCGTTGCGCGAACCGCCGCTCGCCACGGAGCCGATGATGAGCTTGTTCGCCTTGGTATCGACCAACGCGCGTTCGTCCTGGTACCAGCACCACGCGCCGTTGTCGTTGAACTGGATGATGCTGCTCGTCGGAACGGGGCCGGCCGGCGGGGTCGTACACGCCGGTGCTCCGGCCGAACCGCCGCCGCCGGCTGCGGCACCGCCGCCGCCGCCCGCGCCCGAGCTGTTGCCCGTGCCGCCCGGCGCGCCCGCGCTGCCGCTGTTGCCTGCGCCGCCCCCGCCCACGGCGCCGCTCGCGGTGCCGCCCGCTGCGTTGCCGCCGTTCGAAGTCATCGCGCCGCCGCTGGCCGACACACCACCTGAGCCGGTACCTCCCGTGCCGCCGGCACCGCCGACCCCGCTGCCGCCCGAGCCCGCCGAACTGACGCTCCCACCGGTCGCACTCGCACCGCCCGTGCTCGTCGCGCCACCGGAAGAAGCGCCGCCGACGCCGCTTTGGCTACCGCCCGTGTTGCTGCCGCCCGTCCCTCCACCGCCGTTGACGTTCGACTGGCTGCAACCAAACGACAACGTCGCGGCAAGAAAGGCAGGGGTAATCTCAGATGCGAAACCGCCGAAAATCTTGAATCTCATCGCTTCCTCCGCGGGCAGCCTGCCGGACGTCTGTCGAGGTCTGAGTGTGCCGCATGGCGACAACTTTGCCGCCTGCAAAAATCTTTAGGAAGATCTCGGACGCCGCACTCCGCTAATTCCCGCGATCACCCTCCTCGATCAACCCCGATGACCGGTCGCGGGGTCGCGGCTCTCGTGGCCCCTGTCGGACTCGAACCGACACGTACTTGCGTACAAGGGATTTTAAATCCCCGGCGTCTGCCATTCCGCCAAGGGGCCCGTGCCCGAGAGTAGCAGAGCGCGGCGCGGGCTTCAGCGCATGAAGGCGATGGCGGCGCCGGCCGCGACGATGGCGAGGATGACGCCGATGATCCACCCGGTCGAGCTCGACGGCGCCGGGGCGACGGGCGGTCGCGTCATGATCTGAAGCGTGGCGAGCGGCGAGCGCGTGAGCGTCGGGACGGCGGTGACGCCGTGGGAGCTCGAGTCGAGCGGGCGTCCGCTCGAGAGCGTGCCGGCGCGCTTGGCGAGGACTTCGCGGTGCTCGTCGCTGAGACCCACGAGTTGCTCGGCGGTGACGCGATCGGAGCCGCCCGAGAAGACTTCGAGCGCGGCGATGAAGGCCTGCATGCTCGGCGTCCGGTGCGAGAGGTCGCGCTCGAGCCCGCGATGGACGAGTCGAGCGAGATCGCGCGGCACCCACGGCGCGACGTCCTCGAGGCGCTGGAGCGGCTCGGTACAGATCGCGACGATGAGCTCGCCGAGCGAGGTTTGCGCGCCCCAGAGCCGCTTGCCGCTCAGCGCCTCCCATAAAACGACGGCGATGCTCCAGATGTCGGCGCGTTCGTCCACGTGCTTCGCGTTGCGCGCCTGCTCGGGCGCCATGTACATCGGCGAGCCGAGCATGCCGCCCGTGCGCGTGAGGCTGAGCCCGCTCGTGCGGCGCAGCGTTTCGTCCATGCGCGTGCGCTTGGCGACGCCGAAGTCGCACACCTTGACGGTGACTTCTTCCGTGTTTTCGGCGACCTGCAGGAAGAGGTTCGCCGGCTTCACGTCGCGGTGGATGACGTTGCGCGCGTGGGCTGCGGCGATGCCGCGCGCCGCTTGGAGCACGAGCCGCACGGCGACCTGCGGCTCGAGCGGTCCCTCGCGCTTGAGCACGCTCGAGAGGTCCGTGCCGTGGAGCAGCTCCATGATGATGTACGGCAGGCCGAGCTCGTCGTCCGAGCCGGCGTCGTAGGTCGCGACGACGTTCGGACTCGAGATCACGCTCGCGGCGCGCGCCTCACGCGCGAAGCGCACGAGGGCGGGATGGTTTTCACCCGCGAGCCCGCGCGAAATCAGCTTGGCGGCGAGGCGGCGGCCGCCGTCGTCCTCGACCTCGTACACGGCGCCCATGCCGCCGCGCCCGATGAGGCGCACGACTTTGTAGCGCTTGTCGAGCCGGCGACCGACGAGACCGAGCTCGTCGGTTTCACGCGGGCGCGCCGGGGGCACCGATTCCGGCGGCGGCTGCGAGACGAGATCGGCGCGCGCCGCAGCGTGCGCGCGCACCGATTCCGAGACCGTGGCCACGCCGTCGAACGCGAGCTGTTCGTCGCCGCCGGCGAGCGGCCGCAGCGCTTCGGCGAGATCCTCCATGGTCGCGAAGCGCCGCGCCTGGTCGCGCGAAAGGGCGCGGTGCACGACGAGGGCAAGCGCCGGGTCGACCCAGGGCGCGCGGTCCTGCACGTGCGGCGCGTCGTCGTTCGGGATCGCGGCGGCGACGTCGGCCGCGGACTCGAGATGGCCGAACGGCGGGCTTCCCGTCAGCATTTCGTAGAGCACCGCGCCGAGGCCCCACACGTCGACGCGCTCGTCGACCTCTTGTCCGGGCTTGAGCTGCTCGGGAGCGAGGTAATCCGGAGCGCCCGGCGGAAGATCGTTCGGTCCCGCGTCGGGGCCGAGATCGGCGGCGAGCCGCACCGAACCGAAGTCGGCGACGCGCACCACCATCTGATCCTCGGGGCGGAGCTCGAGAAACAGGTTCTCGGGCTTCACGTTGCGATGCAGCACGCCGACCCGGTGCGCCGCGTTCACGCCGCGCGCGGCGTGGAGCGCCATGCGCACGGCGGCGACCGGCTCGAGCACGCCGATCTCGGCGAGCACCTGATCGAGACTGCGCGCGACGATGAGCGTGCGGGTGAAGAAGCTCAAGCCGCGCGGCGTGTCGCTGCCGGCGCCGAGCGTCTCCACCAAGTGAGGGTGGCGCAGCATCACGAGAGCGCTCGAATCACGCAGGAAGCGCCGCCCGGCGTCGCCCCGCATGTACTCCGGGTAAAAGACTTTCAGCGCGGCGGCCCCCTCGCGCAAATCCATCACCCGGAAGGTCGCGCTCGCCGTGGCGGCGCCGAGCACGGCGTCGACCCGGTAGCGATCCACGAGCGTGCTACCGATCAGGCTCGCGGCTCGTACCGCATCGTCAGCAGGGTTCACGCGGGCGATCGAGAATAGCGAGTCGCCTCCCCCTGCGCTATCCCTTTCCGCGTGGGTCGCGTGCTCATCGTCGCCGGTTCGGATTCGGGCGGAGGCGCCGGCATTCAAGCCGACGTGAAGGCGGTCACGATGCTCGGCGGCTACGCGGCGACGGCGATCACCGCGCTCACCGCGCAAAACACGCTCGGTGTGCTCGGGATCGAGCCGGTGACGCCCGACTTCGTCGCGCTCCAAATGGAAGCGGTGCTCACCGACATCGGCGCCGACGCGATCAAGATCGGCATGCTCGGCTCCGCCGCGAACGTCGCGCGCGTGGCGGCGACGTGCCGGAGGCTCGCGCCTTCGGTGCCCATCGTGCTCGATCCGGTGATGATCGCGAAGGGCGGCGCGCGCTTGCTCGAGCCCGCGGCCGAACGGGCGCTCGTCGGCGAGCTCGTACCGATGGCCGCCGTTCTCACGCCGAACGTGCCCGAGGCGGAAGCGCTCTCGGGCGAGCGCATCACCGACGAAGCGAAGCTCCTCGACGTGGCGAGCCGGTTATTGTTGCTCGGGCCGGGCGCGGTGCTCCTCAAGGGCGGACATCTCGAGGGCGAGCGCGTCGTCGATTATCTCTTGACGGCGGACGGCACCGTCGACCGCTTCGAGTCGCCGCGCCTCCGCTCGCGTTCGACGCACGGCACCGGCTGCACGCTCGCTTCGGCCGTCGCCGCGGGCATCGCCGAGGGGCTCACGCTCGCCGACTCGGTGGCGCGCGCCCGGCGCTACGTGCTCGAAGCGATTCGCACCGCGCCCGGGCTCGGGTCGGGGCACGGACCGCTGAACCACGCGCACCCGCTCGGTGCGACCGCGCCCGCGCAGAAAGCGAACGCTCGTGCGAATTAGCGCCGCGCGCCGCGGGCGGCTCTACTCCGTCGTGGGCGCGCTCCTGGTCGGGGCCGGGTGCTCGAACGATCACGCGGTGCTCGAGCTCCGCGATCACCCTGGCGGCATGGGCGGCATGGCCGGACTCGCCGGCGCGGGCGGCGCGGGCGGTAACGGCGGCGTGCTCACGCGGCCGCCCGTCGCGGGCTCGGGCGGCATCAATCCGGACAAGATGGTGGAGCCGCCGGGGCGCTCCGTCTTCACGGTGGTGCACGGCGTGGTCGACGCCGACATGACGGCGTGGTGCTTCGCGCGCGTGCGTAACGGCGCGACGACGCTCGTCGGCAGCCCCGTACCCGCGGGCGGCCTCGCGTACGGCCAATCGCTCGCCTTCGAAACGCTGCCGGGCATCGATGCGACGAGCGACGGCGTCGTCCCGTACGTCATCGCGGGGGATCTTTCCGAGCTCGCGGGGCTCGATTGCGTGAAGGCGGTCGCGCTCGCCGAGCAAGTGATGGGCGCGGACACGGGCGAGGGCGGAGCGGCAGGACAAGCCGGCGCGGCGGGCGCGAGTGGACAAGCCGGCGCGGCCGGCGTCGCACCGACGGCCGAGGGCGGCGCGCCGGGCGATGCCGGTGCCGCCGGTGCCGACGTTCAGGCCGAAAAGGCCGCCGCGCTCCCGCCGTCGCTGCGTGTCGGCGCGCTGCCCGGACTCCCGGCGGGGACACTCGCCGCCGGCTACAGCATGATCGAAGTCGCGGCCGGGTGTCTCGGCGCGAAAGAATTCGACGACGAGCACGAGTACGTCGCGTGCGGCGACGACTACACGCCCGAGCACGGCTCGCTCACCGCCGAAATCGCGATGCTCTCGCGTGAAACGGCGGACGGCATGCTGTCGATTCAGGCGCTCCACGCGTCGCACGGCTCGGGCGACATGGGCGTGAGCTCCGTGCCCTCGGCCGTCGACGGCGGGATCGGCATCACCATCGTCGACAACTTCGCCGAAGGCGCGCTCCGCCCGCGCGATCCTCGAACGATGTTGCCCGTCGAGTCCTGGGGCGCGAACGGCGACACCTGGACGGTGAACGCGAACGTGAGCAGCGTGCCTTACGCGAGCGAAGCGTGGAGCACGATCCGCGATCGCGCCGGCATCGCCGAGCTCGACAACGCTCACGCCTACACGCTCGTCGCGATCGGTCCGGGCCTCACCATCGCCGACCAGGGCTTCTGGAATCCGTTTGCCTTCGCGCTGGTCGACAACGATCCGGTCGTGCCGTGACCCGCGCGTCGCGCCCCGGGCGACTCCGCGGCGCGACGCTCAGTGATAGAGCTCGGTTTCGGCGAGCTTCGCTTTGGCTTCGAGGATGTGCGAGCTCTTCGGAAAACGGCGGATGAACGAGCGCAGCGTGGTTTTGGCGTCGTTGTAGGCCTGAATCTCGAGCTGCGCCTGCGCGAGGAGGAACATCGCGTCATCCATCACTTCGCGATCCGCCGACGCCTCCGAGAGCGTGATGAGCATCGGAATCGCCTCGCGGTGCATCCCGAGCGCGACGAGGGCGCGCGCGAGCTCGTAGTTCGCGCTCGGCGACTGCGGCCCGTCGCTCTTGTACGCGAGTGACGCGCGGAGCTCTTGCGCGGCTTCTTGCCAGCGGCCCATGCGCGCGTGCTCGAGTCCCGTCTGGTACGCGATGAGCGAGAGCTCGTCTTTGGCGCGGTCGACGGCCGCCTCGAACGTCGCGCGCTCGGTCGGCGTGAGGTCGGCCTTCGAGACCTCGGCGAAGCCGTCGATGATTTCCCGCCGCTTGTTCTGGGCGATGAGCTGGTAATAGTCGGCGGCTTGCCGGCGCGCGCGCACGACGCCCTCGTCGCGGGCCTCGAGCGCCTTCAGCTGTTTGTCGAGGGCCTCCGCCCGTTCCTCGGCGGTTCGCGTTTCGGAGCGCACGGCGTCGAGGCGGAGATCCCAGGCGAGCTTGACGAAACCGAGCACGATCGCGATCGTGACGACGTAGGCCGTCGCGGTGTTCACGATCAGGCGCCGCTCCTGCATTTGGTGGCGCTTGGCGATGCTCTTCACGTCGGAAGCGAGCGCGTTGACGAGGTTGTTCGTCTTGATCGAGAGCGAGCGACTCTCCACGATCTCGCGCTTGATCTCTTCGAGCTCGTACTCGTCCATGACCCTGACTTTCGGCGGATTCTGGGCGTATCGCCGCAGGGGAGCGAGGGCAAGCTCGCCAAGCAGCTTGGTTTAGTGTAGATGGCAGCCCGCACGCATGGACACCAGCGACATTCGCAAAGGCTTGAAGCTCATGATGGACGGGCAGCCCTACATCGTGACCGATTTCCAGTTCGTGAAGCCCGGCAAGGGGCAGGCGTTCACGCGGACGAAGATGAAGAACATGCTCACGGGGGGCACCATCGAGCGCAACATCCGCTCGAGTGAGCGGCTCGAGCCCGCGGACGTCGAGGATCGCACCCTCCAATACATCTATCCGGAGGGCGACATGTTCGTGTTCATGAACTCGCAGTCCGGCGATCAGGTGCACGTCCACAAAGAGGCGGTCGGCGACGACGCGGGCTTCTTGATCGACGGTATCGACGTGACGATCACGATCTACAACGGCAACCCCGTCAGCATTTCGCTGCCGCCGCACATCGTGGTGCAAGTCGCGGAGACGGAGCCGGGCGTGCGCGGCGACACCGCGACGAACGTGACCAAACCCGCGAAGATTTCGACGGGAGCGACGGTCAACGTGCCGCTCTTCGTGAACGAAGGCGATTGGATCAAGGTCGACACGCGCACCCGCGGTTACCTCGAGCGCGCCAAGGCGCCGAGCGCGTAGCCTCGCCGCTAACCCGAGCCGAGGGAACCAGCCCCGAGCGCCGGTTCCCCGCCGCGCGTCACGGAAGGGCGATGAGGAGCGCCTGGCGTTTATAGACGCACGCGGCGGCCTTGCCGGTCGTGTTCACGACGCAATCGGTGAGCGCGAGCGGCTGCGGCACGTTCGCGCCGAGATTCACCAGCCGGTGCGCGGCGCCGTCGATGAGCAGCCCGAAGCTCGTCGGCACGACGGTCCACGCTCCGTTCGTCGAACGCGCGGCGCCCGCGGGCACGGGCGCGTCGGGCGCGTCGCCGACCAGCGCTCCGCCGACGAGCGCCTGGATTTTGCCGCCTCCCGCGGCGACGGGCGGCGGCGCCGCGCTCGCCCAGAACGGCGAGTGCCCGCAGGCGCCCGGTCGCGGCGAGAGCAACGCCGTCACGAGCGGCGGCGCGCCTTCGAGCGCGAGCGCCACCTCGGAGCGATCGCACGAATAGGTCACGCTCTGCCAGCGCTGTCCCGGCGCCGCGAGCACGTCGAGCGAGCGCGTCGCAGCCGGATCCGGCGCGCTCGGAGACGAGCCGTCCGGCTGGGTGCGCACGGTGCCGGCCGCGGTGAGGACGAGCACGTTGCCCGCCGCGTCGAACGCGAGCGGGCTGTAGCGGGGCGCGCGTTCGAGCCCGGTGGGCAGCGGATCGAGCACTTTGACGAGCGCCGTCGCCGGCTCGACCGCGTCGAGCACCTCACGTTCGAGCCGCTGGCGCACGCTCGCCGACGTTTTCCCGTAGTACCAGCCGTCGCGCGTGAGCGCGCCGAACGCGTCGAGCACGTCGCCGCGCGCGAGGTCCGCGCCGACTTCGGCGCTCGCGAGCGCGTCGACCACCGCCGAAAGCGAGCCGCACGTGACGGGCTCGCCGTCCGCGTCGAGCACGCGCGGCGTCGCGCCTTCGGCGCACAGGCTCGCGAGCAGGCGCCGTTCGTTCGAAACGCCGTGCAGCACCTCCTCGGCGAGCTTTTTCGTCCTCGCCCTGTTCGCTTGCGTTTGCGCGAGGCGCACGAGGGCGCGCTGGGGTTCCGTCGCGTCGCGCGAGATACCCGCCGCGCGATCGAGCCAGACGAGCGGCGCCGCGACGGTGCCGGGGCCCGCCGCGCCGCCGCTCACCGTGACCTCGACGTCGTCGCGGCCGTCGCCGTCGCGATCGCTCGAGTTCACGCGTAGATCGAGCGCTTCGCCCGGCGCCGGCGCGGCGACGCGCAGCGTGAGGAGCACCGGCGCGTCCGCGTACGGCTCGACCACGACGAGCGCGCGCACCGGCGAGCGGGCGATGAGCGCGCCGGCGCATTCGCCGCGCGCGTCGAGCACGACCGTGTGCGGCCCGCTCAGCGCGAGGTCCGTCGTGAGCTTGCAGCCGGGGCCGCTCGGGACGAATCCGGGCAGCTCGACGAGCTTTTTCGCTGCGCCCGCCGCGGGGTAGAGCCAGAGCTCGGCGAGCGAGCGCGGTCCCGCGTCCGTCGCGTCGGCGACGAGCCAGGCGACGACTTCGTTCGCTTCGGTCCCGAGCTTGCTCTGCACGGCTTGCTCGAAGACGTAGCCGGGCGGCGCGTCGAGGGTGCGTTCGCCGAGCTGCCACTTCGTCGCGTCGCTCGGCGCGCGCACGGCGGGTTCGCCGCTCGGCGCGGCGCTCGCGGCGGCCGTCGCCGGGCTCGACGCGCTCGGTGCGGGCGCGCTCGTTTCGGCCGACGGCAGCGCCGTGGTCGTGCCGAACGGCGTGTACGGCTTGTCGTCGTTGCAGCCGTGGCACGACGAGAGGAGCGTCGCGGCGGCGAGCAAGGGGAGCGCTTGTCGCGGCTTCACGTCAGGTGCCGTCGAACGCCGGCTTGCGCTTTTGCACGAAGGCTTGCGTGCCTTCGCGGGCGTCGTGCGTCGCGAAGAGGGCGCCGAACGCTTCGGTCTCGAGCTCGTTCGCGACGCCGAGGTCCGCTTCCGGTCCGCGCAGGAGCAGCCGTTTCGCGGCGGCCACGGCGAGCGGCGGCCGAGCGGCGATGCCGTCCGCGACGGCGCGCACGCGGGTCATGAGCTCTCCGTGCGGCACGACGGCGTTCACGAGCCCGATCGCCCGTGCGCGCTCCGCGTCGATCGGCGCGCCGCCGTAGACGAGCTCGCGCGCGTGCGCGACGCCGACGCGCCGCGCGAGCCGCTGGGTGCCGCCGAAGCCCGGCACGAGCCCGAGCCCGACCTCCGGTTGACCGAAGCGCGCCTTGTCGGAGGCGTAAATGAAGTCGCAGGCGAGCGCGAGCTCGCAGCCGCCGCCGAGCGCGAAGCCGTTCACCGCGGCGATGACCGGGAACGGCGCCTCCTCGAGCGTTCGCCCTGCGCGGTGCCCGTTCGCGCTCACCGCGCGCGCCTCGGCCGCCGTCAGCGTCGAGAGCTCGGCGACGTCGGCGCCGGCGGCGAAGGCCTTGTCGCCCGCGCCGGTGAGAATCATGACGCGCGGCCGCGTGCCGTTCGGGCGGGCGCTGAGCTCCGCCGTCACGGTCGCGACTTCGGCGAGCAGCGCCGTGTCGAGCGCGTTGAGCTTCTCGGGGCGATTCAGGGTGAGGAGGGCGACGGGGCCGTCCTCGGCGAGGAGAAGGTGCGTGCTCATG